>ERZ773359.625-NODE-625-length-50388-cov-12.816502_pt1 | contig 50388 bp, 51 predicted proteins | sample MGYA00374955_ERZ773359 | MGnify/ENA primary metagenome ERZ773359 (study PRJEB29098, sample SAMN04486028) | biogas fermenter metagenome | study: EMG produced TPA metagenomics assembly of the Biogas fermentation microbial communities from Germany - Plant 4 DNA1...
AGGGTTGTACTTGGGGAACTTGGTATTTGCAGAATTTCTACGTAACTAGGATTGGAGGAAACGATGTGAAAGTTCTTGCAATCGGTATATTCATCATCACTTACGTTTTACTCTTGGCGCTGCCGAAATATAGGGCCTATGTGGCTCTTAGCGCAGCCGCGTTATTTGTCGTGTTGGGGATACTGCCAGTGGGTGAGATCTTCTCTACCATTGACTGGAACGTTCTGCTGATGATCGGTGGTACGATGGGCGTTGTGGCATTGTTTATCGAATCACGTATGCCTTCATTATTGGCGGACTTGCTTATCGCCCGTACTCCCAATGTGAAATGGGCGATCGTGGCCTTATCGCTTTTTGCCAGTTTGATCTCCGCCTTTGTGGATAACGTTGCTACTGTGTTAATGGTAGCGCCTGTGGCACTGACAATTTCCAAGAAACTGAACATCTCGCCTGTCCCCAGCGTCATCTCCATCGCGGTAGCCTCAAATCTCCAAGGCGCCGCTACATTGGTTGGCGATACCACGTCAATTCTGCTGGGCGGATACGCTCATATGGATTTCCTTGATTTTTTCTTTTTTAGAGGGGTGCCCGGACTGTTCTGGGTTGTGCAAATTGGTGCGCTGGTTTCCTCTATCGTACTGTTGATTCTATTCAGGAAGCTCGACCAACCAATTCATGCGGAGGATCGAACAGAAGTAAAGGATTATTTCCCTACATATCTCTTGATTGGGATGATTGGGCTTCTTATCCTTGCATCGTTCATACCCAACAAACCTGGTATCACGAACGGCTTGATTGCCGTTGGCTTAATGGTAATTGGTATTCTTCGTGAGGTCTTCATTAAGGGAAATAAGGAAGCATTCAAGAGCACTCTGCAGGAGGTTGACTTCTTCACAATTTTGCTGTTGGCCGGAATCTTCATGCTGATCGGTGGCTTAACTCATGTGGGGGTAATACGGGACATCGCCACCTTCTTCGTATCTATAGGCGGAGACAACCTATTCTTGCTGTATACATTGATTGTCTGGGTATCCGTGGTTGCATCGGCGTTTGTTGACAACATTCCTTATGTGGCAACCATGCTTCCGGTTACGCAGGGTATTGCGCAGATTCTGGGGATTGAACCATACGTGCTCTATTTTGGCTTGCTCGTAGGTTCTACGTTGGGTGGTAACCTCACGCCAATAGGAGCGTCTGCTAATATTACAGCGCTGGGTATCCTGCGTAGAGAGGGCCATGAGGTGTCTGCAGGCGAGTTTATGCGCATTGGGGTGCCTTTTACACTATCTGCTGTGATCACAGGCTACATACTGGTTTGGGTACTCTGGTAAGCTACTTGACAAATGAGGGCCGAAGTGATAATTTATGGATAAACGGTGTTAGCACTCGAAGGGTTTGAGTGCTAAAAAGGAGGAGAGCAGGGTGTTAGATGACCGGAAAAGGCTTGTCCTCAGAGCAGTTATCGAGGACTATATCGAAACGGCTGAACCGGTCGGATCGCGTACCATTGCTCGTAGACATCAGCTGGGAGTTTCTTCAGCCACGATTCGCAATGAGATGGCTGATTTGGAGGAAATCGGCTACCTTGAACAACCACACGTTTCTGCGGGGCGAGTCCCATCTGATAAAGGGTATCGCTTTTACGTTGATATGTTGATGGAGCCGCTGCAGTACACTCTGCAGCAGTATCACCAAGTTCAGAAAGAGATGCTCCGTCATTACCGCGAAATGGAAAGACTGTGTCAAGAGGCCGGTAGGTTGCTTGCGTCTTTAACCAATTCAGCCGCGGTTGTCGTAGCTCCGCCAATTGAACATCTAGCGTTCCAACATGTTCAGCTGCTTCCGGTCGATGCAAATGACGTGCTGGTAGTTTTGGTGCTTCATCCCAGCGTAGTAAAGAATCGGCTGATGAAGACTGAAAAGGCGTATACAGCCAGTGAGCTGCTGGAGATGAGTATGGGCTTAAATCAGAAGCTCAAAGGGGTTACCTATCGTAATTTGGGCCCAACCATCCTCAGGGAAATTGTAGCTGAGTTTGGGGAAATAGGCCATGTCATGGTTGAGCTCTTGATCAACGGCTTGGTTGAAGAGAAGAACGAGCAGGTTTACTCCTCTGGTGCTCCACAAATCCTTAGTCAGCCTGAGTTTAAAGATGTTGAGAAGGCTAAATTGCTCTTTGAAGCTTTGGAGCAAAAGGAGATCTGGCTGAAGCTGCTTGCTGATGACTCTGAGGGTGTTCAGGTTACGATTGGTAAGGAAAACCCATATGCAGATATGCAGGACCTGAGTGTGGTAAAAGCTACCTACCACGTAGGAGGTCAAGTGGTTGGTTCTATTGGAGTGGTTGGTCCAACGCGAATGGATTACGCTCGGATGGTAGCCATGGTTGAGTTGATCGCCAGCGCTTTAAGCGAGCTACTCACTGATATGAAGTAACTTCCGCGGCCCGCTTTAGAGCGGGCCACTTATCTGATGGAGGGAGGTAGCGGCATGGATGAGAAGCATACGGAACAGCAGAACATGGAAGAGTTCGAAGATGATCTGACCTTTGAATCTGCTGAGGCAAAGGTGGATTCGCCTGAGGAGGCCAATCCCCAAGCGGACAGCGATGTGCTCCAGCAGCGGATCGATGAACTAGAGCGCGCCAATGCCGAACTCGCAAACCGGTTCATGCGCCTGAAAGCCGATTTTGATAACTACAAACGGCGGACCCGTATACAGATGGAGGAGATCAAGGCGCAGGCCGCCTCTGAAGTGATGAAAGATCTCTTGCCTGTATTAGACGATTTTGAACGGGCGTTGAAATCAGCAGAGCAAACTGACAAGGCAGAGGCCATTGCTGAAGGCGTGGACATGGTGTTCAAGAAGTTGATGCATACACTCGGCGCACACGGCCTTGAACGTATCGATGCTCAGGGCCAGCCCTTTGATGCTGAGCTTCATGAGGCTATTAGCGTTATAGGTGATACCGACGGCCAGCTGCATGTCATTAATGAATTGCAGACTGGGTATATGCTTAATGGAAGGGTAATTCGCCATACAAAAGTCCAAGTTGGTGAACTGAAGGGGGATTAACAATGGGAAGAGTTGTAGGGATTGACTTAGGAACTACCAACTCCGTTGTGGCTGTTTTGGAGGGTGGAGAACCGGTAATTATCCCCAATAGTGAGGGGTCCCGTACTACTCCTTCTGTAGTGGCATTTACGAAAGAAGGTGACCGCATTGTAGGTCAGGTGGCAAAGCGCCAAGCTGTAACAAACCCTGATCGCACCATTCTTTCTATCAAACGTTATATGGGAACCGACCATAAGGTTCGGATCGATGGTAAAGACTACACTCCGCAGGAAATCTCCGCTATTATTTTGCGCAAGCTCAAAGAAGAAGCAGAGAACTACTTAGGTGAAACCGTTGACAAGGCAGTTATTACTGTACCTGCATACTTCACCGATGCGCAGCGGCAAGCAACCAAGGACGCCGGTGTGATTGCAGGCCTCGAAGTACTGCGGATCATCAACGAACCGACATCCGCTGCTTTGGCATACGGCCTAGATAAAGAAGCGGAGCAGACCGTACTTGTATTTGACCTGGGTGGCGGTACTTTTGACGTCTCAATTCTCGAACTGGATCAAGGATATATTGGAGTATTGGCTACAAGCGGTAACAACCGCCTAGGTGGCGATGACTTTGACCAGCGCATTGTAGACTATCTAGTGCAGGAGTTCAAGAAAGAGACTGGAATCGACCTGACCGCTGATCGGATGGCAATGCAGCGCCTGCGGGAGGCTGCTGAAAAAGCCAAGATTGAACTGTCTGGGCTTCCTCAGACTAATATCAACCTGCCGTTCATCAGTGTTACTCCTGATGGCCCTGTGCATCTTGATATATCACTAACAAGGGCTAAGTTCAATGAACTCACCGCTGATCTTGTGGACGCATGTTTGGTTCCAACTCGTCGCGCAATGGAAGACGCAGGCCTAAAACCTGAAGATATTGATCGGGTCATCCTTGTAGGTGGTTCTACCCGTATTCCTGCTGTTCAGGAGGCCATTAAGAACCTTATGGGCAAGGAACCTTACAAGGGTGTCAACCCTGATGAGGTTGTAGCCATGGGTGCGGCGATTCAAGCTGGTGTTTTGGCAGGAGAGTTTGCTGATGGCGAAGGCTTAGTACTCGTAGACGTGACTCCGTTGTCTCTCGGTATTGAAACCCTTGGCGGTGTAATGACTAAGCTGATTGAACGGAATACGGCCATCCCTTGCAAGAAGTCGCAGATCTTTAGTACTGCGGCTGATAACCAGACAACCGTTGACATCCATGTACTTCAGGGTGAACGTCCGATGGCAGCGGACAATGTCACCTTAGGGCGCTTCCAGTTGACTGGTATTCCACCGGCACCGCGGGGTGTTCCTCAGATTGAGGTAACATTTGACATTGACCGTAACGGCATCGTGCATGTTTCTGCTAAAGATCTGGGCACTGGTAAGGAGCAGAAGATCACGGTAACCTCGTCCACCGGGCTAACCCAAGAGGATATCGAGAAGCTTGTAAAAGAAGCAGAAGCACATGCTGAAGAAGACCGCAAGAAGCGTGAAAAGGTTGAACTCCGCAACCAGGCTGACAACGCTATCTGGGCAATTGATCGCTCCCTCAATGAACTGGGCGATAAAGTGACTGCGGATCAGAAAGCGCGTGTCGAAGCAGCAAAAGAAGAGCTGAAGGCTGCCATGGAGAAAGATGACACCGAAGAAATCAAGGCCAAAATGAAGGCCCTCGATGAGGTCATGCACAGTATTTCGCAGAAGCTTTATGAACAAGCTCAGGCTCAAAACCAAGGCCAGGCTGGTTCGAGTGCAGGGGCGCAGCCTAATGAAGATGTGGTGGATGCCGATTATAAAGAGGAAAAATAAGACGGCAGACAAAAAGGTGGTGTAGTTCTTGGCCAAACGAGATTATTATGAGGTTCTCGGGGTTTCCCGGGACGCGTCTGAGGATGAAATAAAGAAGGCTTACCGGCGCTTGGCCAGGAAGTACCATCCCGACGTAAACAAGTCAGAGGGAGCCGAGGAGCTTTTTAAGGAAATCAACGAGGCTTACGCTGTGTTGAGCGATGCGGAACGCAGGGCTCAATATGATCAATTCGGCCACGCGGCCTTTGAAGGTGGTGGCGGCCCAGGCGGCTTCGGCGATTTTGGTTTCGGCTTTGAGGATTTAGGTGATATCTTTTCGGACTTCTTTTTTGGCGGTGCATTCGGCAGTCGCGCCGCACAACGTCCGCGTCGCGGAGCCGATATTCACTATGATATGACCATCAGTTTCGAAGAGGCAGCCTTCGGTCTAGAGACTAAGGTTGAGGTGCCTCGGACGGTGATATGCGAGCGCTGCCACGGCAACAAGGCCGAACCGGGTACTCCCATCAAGAATTGTCCAGAGTGCCATGGGACAGGTCAGATGCGCTATGTGCAGACCACTCCGTTCGGACAAATGGCGACGACCCGTACCTGTACACGCTGCGGCGGTGAAGGGAAGGTATATGAAACAGCCTGTCGTGAGTGTCAGGGGGCGGGGACAGTACGCCGCACCAGCCGCTTCGAGGTGAAAATCCCAGCTGGTATTGCCGATGGTCAGTATGTACGACTGGCGGGTAAGGGTGAAGCGGGTTACCGCGGTGGGCCTCCAGGGGATCTTCTGATTATGGTTCGTGTGCGTCCGCATGAGTTTTTCCGGCGAGAAGGGAGCAATGTTCTTTGTGAAGTTCCTATCTCCTTCGTGCAGGCGGCCCTTGGCGACGAGATCGAGGTACCTACGTTAGACGGCAGTGAAAAGGTGCGAGTTCCAGAAGGAACCCAAACTGGCAAAGTCATTCGTCTTCGCGGCAAAGGGATCCCGGATGTGAGAGGCTATGGCAGAGGCGACCAGCTTGTGACACTACGGGTCGTAACTCCCACCAAGCTTAACGCCAGGCAGAAAGAACTTCTGCGAGAATTTGCCAAGGAATCTGGAGACGAAGTTCAAGAGCAAACAAAGAGCTTCTTTGAGCGTATGAAGGATGCGTGGCGCTGAGACGCGCTCTGAATCTGAGCAAGCTGCCCTGTTTGAGGAACAGGGCAGTTTTGCCATAGATAGGGAGGACAACGATGAAGACCTGGCAGGAAGTTCGCATAGATGTTAATCAAGAGGCTTCAGAGGCGGTGTATGCACTGCTTGAAGATTTTGGAGCTCAGGGTGTTGCAATCCAAGATCCGACTCTTGTAGATGAAGCGCGCGAAGCTGGTTTGGGAGACTACTTCCCTGATGTGATTCGGGATGGGCGAGTCCGTTTGGTCTGTTATTTCGCTGAGCACAAGTCCGAGGCGGCATTGGCTGAATTGGCGGATCGGATTAGGGGACTGGCGGAGTTCGGCCTCAACACCGGCTCGGTAGAGATTACCACCTCAGTAGTCCAAGAGGAAGAATGGGCAACCGCTTGGAAGGACTATTACCATACGACACGTGTTGGGAGGATAGTCATTCAGCCATCCTGGGAGGATAGTGCAGGAGAGTTACGCGCAGATGACGTCGTTATTGTTCTGGATCCGGGTATGGCATTTGGTACGGGCACTCATCCGACGACAGTAATGTGTCTAGAGTTCTTGCAGGAGTTCGATCTCAAGGGTAAAATACTTTGGGATGTAGGAACAGGCTCAGGTATTCTGTCCATTGCCGCCTGCAAACTCGGAGCCCAGGTCCATGCTGCGGATGTGGACAAGACCGCCGTTGAAGTGGCGCTGGAAAACAGCAGCCTGAACAATGTTGAGTTCAGTGTGGCTCAGGGGAGTATCGAAGTGCTTCCAGGCCGCCCTGATATAATCGTTGCTAATATCATAGCCGATGTGATCCTTGATCTTCTTCCGAAAGCTGCCGAGGCCCTTCACAATCAGGGTATCTTTATTGCTGGAGGGATCATTGATTCTCGAGCCGATGAAGTCGAGTCAGCGGCCCAAGAGCTAGGTTTCGCAGTCCAAGAGCGCAGGCAGAGGGCGGAATGGGTCGGATACTGCTTTGTAAAGGAGCAGCACAGTGCCTAGGTTTTTCGTAACCAATGAGCAAATAGATGGAAGTTTGGTGCGCATCCTAGGAAGCGATGCACACCACATCAGCCGCGTCCTTCGCCTCCAGGCAGGGGATCACGTGGAAGTTGCTTTTGGTACGGGCGAAATCGGTGTGGTCGAACTGACCCAGTTCAGTGACGATGAGGTCTTAGGGCAGATCGTCCAGCGCTTTCGAGCGTATCAAGAACCTCCAATCAAGCTTCGCCTCTATCAAGGATTGGCCAAGGGTGACAAAATGGACTTTGTGGTCCAGAAAGCGGTTGAACTAGGTGTATCGGAGATTGTGCCTTTCACATCTCGCTATACCGTGGTAAAACTCGATCATAAGGCTGCTGAAAAGAGACAGCAGCGCTGGCAGCGGATTGCTGAAGAAGCGGCCAAACAGTGCCAGCGTGCAGAGCTTCCGAAGGTTAGCCCAGTGGTGAGTTTTTCGCAAGTCATCGGCCAGATCATGGGCAGGCAAAAAGGGGAATTAGTACTGCTGCCCTATGAACACGAAGAGCAGGTGGGCATTAAGAATATAGCTGAGGAAGACTGTAGGTCTGTATCCATAATTGTGGGGCCAGAAGGCGGCTTTCACGAGAGCGAAGTGGAACAAGCGAGACAGGCAGGTGCTCACATCATTACGCTAGGTCCGCGCATTCTGCGCACAGAAACAGCAGGGCTTGTTGCCTTGAGTTTGGTTGGTTATCGTTGGGGGGATTTAGGATAGTGCAGAATAACAAGACAATCGCCGTCTGCACATTGGGATGCAAAGTCAATCAATATGATACAGATGCCGTGCTTACCCAGTTTCGGGAAGCAGGATATTCGGTTGTTGATTTCGACCAAAAGGCAGACGTCTACTTGATTAATACATGTACGGTCACTAATGTGGGTGACCGCAAGTCGCGCCAGATGATTCGCCGCGCCCGCCGCATCAATCCAGATGGCAAGGTCGTGGTCATGGGCTGTTTAGCCCAAGCTTCTCCTGAAGAAGTGATTCAAATTGAAGGTGTCAGCCTAGTTGTGGGTACTCATCAGCGGAGTGAACTTCTAGAACTAGTTGAGTCACTTCCAGATGGAACTTCTGAACCGATTTCCACAGTCGTGGACGATATCTTCGCTGTGGATGAGTTTGAAGAACTCCCAGTCAGTACCTTCGAAGGGCGCACTCGTGCTACCTTGAAGATCCAGGATGGATGTAATCAATTTTGCTCGTATTGCCGTGTACCGTTTGCTCGCGGTAAACCGCGCAGCAGGCGTATAGAGTCTGTGGTGGAGCAGGCGGCGCAGATTGCCGCGCAGGGATATCCGGAAATTGTCTTGACTGGTGTGCATCTAGGTGCCTATGGGCTGGATTTGGAACCCAAGCTGCACCTATCTGATGTGGTTGAGGCATTGACAGAGGTCGAAGGCCTAACACGCATCCGTATAAGCTCGATTGACCCCCACGAGATCACTCCGAGGCTGTTAGAACTGGTAGCAGCGGAAGAAAAGGTGTGCCGCCATCTGCATATTCCACTTCAGAGCGGGTGTGATACAGTCTTGGAGCGGATGCGGCGGCGCTATACTACCGCCGAATACCGCAGGATTGTCGAAGAAGCCCGCGAACAGATCTCTGACTTGGCGATCACTACTGATATCATTGTTGGTTTTCCTGGTGAGACAGATGCTGAGTTTGCTGAGACCATGCAGTTTGTGGAAGAGATGGCTTTCAGCCGTCTGCACGTTTTTCGCTATTCAAGAAGGACTGGAACCCCAGCAGCTCGTTTCCCTAATCAAATCCCCGCGACCGTTAAAGAAGAGCGCAGCCACAGCTTAATATCTTTAGGCGAAAAACTCGCGGAGCAGTTCCATCAGGCGTATGTTGGTAAGAAACTGGAAGTGTTGGTGGAGCAGGTTGAAGGCGGACACGGTGTTGGCTTAACCGACAATTACATCAGAGTTGAATTTGCATCCGCTTCTGACAGTCTGGTCGGAAAAACAGTCCAAATTTTGGGAAAGAAGGCCAGTCCGAAAGGGATTTTCGGTAGGCTTGTCTAATTGAACAGCAGGTAGTTTGCTGTGAAGGAGGTGTCAGAGTGTCTCAAGACTGCCTTTTCTGCAGAATAGCTGCGGGAGAAATCCCGTCCGACAAGGTTTTCGAGAATGAACGCATCTTTGCTTTTCGCGATATAAATCCCGTAGCTCCCGTTCACATCTTGGTTATTCCTAAAGAACATATCGAAAGTATTGCTCACGTAGAAGACGACCATCAGGCTCTTCTCGGGGAAATCATGACGGTGATTCGGGACCTAGCTCACGAAGAAAACCTCGAAAAAGGGTATAGAGTAGTGGCTAACATCAGCACTCATGGGGGCCAAACAGTCCCACACCTTCATTTCCATCTTATAGGAGGCCGGTCGCTGCAGTGGCCTCCCGGCTAAGAGTTTGTTAAAATGTAAGGCACTTTTCAGTCATATTGACCAGCCGTTTGATATCGTTTATAATAAACAAGGATATCATGCGGAGCCCGTGTTTTTCGTTTTTGAGGCACAGGTGGTCGGCATTGGAAGGAGGGATATAGGTGGCAGAAGTCAAAGTCGGCAAAAATGAATCCCTCGATAATGCTTTACGCCGTTTTAAGAAACAGATACGGATGTCTGGTGTTCTATCGGAGGTAAGAAAGCGCGAGCACTATGAAAAACCAAGTGTTCGCCGCAAGAAAAAATCCGAAGCGGCCCGCAAGAGGAAATATCGCTAGTTGGTATATGACAGGGCTCGATATCGTATTAGATGTCGAGCCCTTTTTAGCACGTAGAAAGTGGGGGGTGCCATGCGCAGTAAAGTCACATTATTTTTGATATTTGTGCTTCTGTGTCTTCCGGTGGTAAGAGTTGGCGCTGTTAGCCCGGGCGTGCGTGAGCAGACAGTGTATGTCATTCCGGTGTACGGAGAGATCGATCTTGGATTGGCTGCTTTTGTGAAACGCTCAATTACTAGTGCTGAACGCGCTGGAGCAGCAGTTCTGCTGGAGATCAACACCTTCGGTGGACTGGTCGAGGCTGCCACAGAGATTCGTGATGCAGTTATCAGAACTCCAGTGCCTGTCATGAGCTATGTCTCAGATCGGGCGTGGTCCGCGGGTGCCCTGATAGCTCTGGCCGCCCCGCATATAGCCATGGCACCGGGCAGCAGTATCGGTGCTGCGCAACCAAGGCCCATGGATGAAAAAACGGTTTCCGCGATTCGGGGCGAATTCGAGGCAACTGCTGAGCGGGCAGGGCGAGATCGCCGGATCGCAGCAGCAATGGTGGATGCAGATGTGGAGATTGAGGAGTTGTCCCCAAAAGGGAAACTTCTGACCTTGTCAGCCCAGAAGGCGCTGGAGTTTGGTTATGCAGACGTGATAGCTGCATCTCGTTCTGAGGCGTTGGAGCAGTTTGGATACACCACTGTTAGAGTCATCGAAATGGAACTCGGGTGGGCTGAACGCGTGGCTCGTCTTGTAACAAACTCGACCGTGAGTTCGCTGCTTCTGACGTTGGGGTTTTTGGGCCTCATCTTTGAGATCGCAACTCCAGGGTGGGGAGTTCCGGGTACTGTAGGATTAATCAGTTTAGGGCTCTTCTTTGGAGGTAGGTATATTGCCGGCTTGGTAGGCATAGAGTCCATTGGATTGTTTGCTCTGGGTCTTGTTTTGCTGCTGCTCGAGATCTTTGTGATTCCTGGCTTTGGGGTTACTGGGATCTTAGGACTGTTGTCAATGGCGGTGGGGATAGTTATGGCATTCGGCAGCATTCAGGCTGGGTTGACCGCATTTACGATTGCGTTGGCTGCTAGTCTGGTGGCCATTGTTCTCCTCTGGAGCCGTATTAAGAAATCTCGCTTGTTCCAGAGAATTATACTTTCACATCGTGAAGAGCAGACTTTAGGATACCAAGGCCCGCGGGATCTCTCGTTTCTCCTCGGAAAGCATGGCAGAACATTGACACCCCTCCGGCCTGCCGGAACGGCAATGATCGATGATGAGCGGTATGACGTCGTTTCTGAGGGCGGGTATATGGATCCCAACAAGCCAGTTGAAGTCGTAAAGATTGAAGGAACTCGAGTAGTGGTGCGAGAAATAAGCGAACAGTCTGAAGAATAAGGAGGTTACCTATGGAAAGCATATTTGTTGCTGCGCTGCCTCTGTTGCTGATTATACTTGTATTGTGGTTTTTCTTCACGCTCGTACCTGTTGGTTTATGGATTTCTGCCATTGCAGCAGGCGTTGACGTAGGCATTATGACTCTTGTCGGAATGCGGCTGCGGCGTGTTCCTCCTACACGCATTATTCTGCCCTTCATTAAGGCGCAGAAGGCAGGAGTGGAGACTTCGATCGATAAACTAGAGGCTCACTACTTGGCTGGTGGTAACGTCGATAACGTGGTGGATGCTCTAATTGCTGCTCAACGCGCTGATATCGCATTGACCTTTGAACGAGCCGCGGCCATTGATTTGGCCGGCCGCAATGTTCTAGAAGCAGTACAGATGAGTGTTAATCCGAAGGTAATTGAAACACCTGTTATTTCAGCGGTCGCCAAGAACGGTATCGAGTTGAAAGTTAAAGCTCGGGTTACAGTACGGGCAAACATTGACAGGCTCGTTGGTGGTGCCGGTGAAGAGACCATTATTGCACGTGTCGGTGAAGGTATCGTAACCACTGTCGGCTCGGGCGAGACTCACGAAGAAATCCTGGAGAATCCAGACGCCATCTCTCGTACCGTTCTCCAAAAGGGATTGGATGCGGGCACAGCTTTTGAGATTCTCTCGATTGATATCGCTGACGTGGATGTGGGCCGCAACATTGGTGCCTCTCTCCAGATCGACCAAGCCGAAGCCGACAAGAATATTGCGCAAGCTAAAGCATCGGAACGGCGTTTTGCGGCTATGGCTTTGGAGCAGGAGATGCGTGCTCGGGTTGAAGAAATGCGCGCTCGTGTTGTAGAGGCAGAAGCTGAGATTCCGCGTGCTATAGCCGAAGCACTCCGGGAAGGCAAACTCGGCGTGATGGATTATTATCAGATGCAGAATATCTTAGCTGATACCAAGATGCGCGAGAGTATTGGCGGGGGAGAACCTGAACAGAGCTCGTCTCCCGGCAGCAAAGATAAGTAGGTGATCCCGTGGAATTTGCATTCCCAATCGGGGTTATTGTCTACATCATCTTGGCTGTAGTTGGTGCTGTTTTGAGGAGCTATACTGAGCAGCAGGCTCGTAGGCATCAGCCTGCAGAGCAACCAGTACCACCGCAGGTACCGGTGGTTCCTTCCGCTCAGACAGAACACGTTCAAGCAGACAGAGTGGTAAAATCGGCGGTAAAGCCGGATGTCTACAATGAGTTCAATTCTTTGTCAGTGGTAGAGGAGAAAAGGGAGCAGGTGAGTAAACCTAGAACGGCTAGGGTTCTTTCTCGCCAGGATCTGCGTCAGGCTGTGGTTATGGCTGAGATCCTTAGAGAACCGCGGGCCAAGCGGCCGTGGCCGAACTGATGAGGTTTATGAAAACGTTTGATGTTGCTCCTGGAAGATTAATCCGATATAATGAAATTGCACTAAATAGGAAAATTGCTATGGAGGGATTGTGGGAATGGCAACGACAAAACTCAGAGTTGGCATCATTGGCTGCGGCGGCATTGCCAATGGAAAGCACATGCCTGCTTTGGCTAAGCTCGACACTGTAGAGATGGTGGCTTTTTGTGACATCGTTGAGGAGCGGGCCAGCAAAGCAGCGAAAGAGTTTGGCACACCTGACGCTGAAGTTTACACTGACTACCGGGAGCTGTTAGAAGACAAGTCCATCGATGTGGTGCATGTATGTACACCCAACAGCTCGCATGCTGAAATCACCATTGCGGCGCTTGAGTCCGGCAAGCATGTAATGTGTGAAAAACCTATGGCCAAGACCGCTGCTGAGGCACGCCAGATGGTCGAAGCAGCCAAGCGGACCGGCAAGAAATTAACCATCGGCTACCAGAACCGCCATCGTGCTGACAGCTTGTATCTCTATGATGTCTGTCGTCGTGGTGACCTGGGCGAAATCTATATGGCCAAAGCACGGGCCATTAGAAGGCGCGCTGTTCCCACATGGGGTGTCTTCCTTGACAAAGAGAAGCAAGGCGGTGGGCCTCTAATCGATATCGGTACCCACGCTCTGGACCTAACATTGTGGATGATGGACAACTACAGGCCGAAGTATGCGGTGGGCACTGTTTACCATAAGCTTGGCAAGCGGGAGAACGCTGCTAACGCTTGGGGCCCGTGGGATCCGAAGAAGTTTGAGGTAGAGGATTCTGCCTTTGGCTTCATCGTAATGGAAGATGGAGCAACAATTTATCTCGAATCCAGCTGGGCGCTTAACTCCCTTGATGTAGGCGAAGGACGCACAGTCCTCTGCGGTACCGAAGGCGGCGCTGACATGGAAGACGGCCTGCGCATCAACGGTGAAGAGTTTGGCAAGTTATTCACCAAGAAACCTGCGCTCGAAGCAGGCGGCGTAGACTTTTATGACGGTACCCAAGAGTCGCCTGGTGACCGCGAAGCACGTCTGTGGATCGAAAGCATCCTGAACGATACAGACCCTGTTGTACTTCCCGAACAAGCATTAGTTGTAACCGAGATTCTCGAGGCCATCTATGATTCGGCTCGCGAAGGAAGGCCGGTTTACTTTGAGAACGGCCGCAAGATCGACTAAGAACAGCTGAGTGATACTAGTGAGGCGGACTGCATGTCCGTCTCTTTTTTTGTGCTGTAATTCTGCCGTTTCCTCCTGCATAGGTTTAGTTGAGGGGGAATGACCGCATGCCGAGGGTTCAGAACATAAAAAAGCAGTTTGCTCGTTTTATGGACCTTCCATCTGAAGCAGTAATGAATACGGCTGAAGTGAGAGTTGTCGGGCACATGGAAGTAACCATCACCAATCATCGCGGTCTTGTGGAATATACCACGACCGTAGTTAGGGTTAATTCCCCTCAGGGCACGATTGTCGTGAGCGGGAAGGGGCTCTTTATTGAGTATCTTTCACACGATGAGTTGAAGCTGGGCGGGAAGATCGCAGGCATTGACCTGCAGTGATGGGAATGAGGTGGCGCGATGACCGCAGTCCTATGGACATGGTTTGTTGGTTATCTGGTAGTACGATTCAAGGGCCCAAATGTTGAAAGGGTGCTTAATGCTGCAGCCCAGAATGGGATTGTCCTTTGGCGAATCGAGCGGCTTACGACTGATATTGTGGTGGCGCGCCTTACTGTGCAGCAGTTCAAAGAACTGCGGCCCATTCTGCGTGAATTCAGAGTCGGTGCGGCTGTTTTCGAGCGCCAGGGGTTCCCATTTATACTCGCGCAGCTTAAGCGCCGTTTGTTCTTTATCGTGGGCTTGGCAGCGGTCAGCGTGATGATCCTGTATCTCTCTTCGTTTGTCTGGTTTATTGAGGTTATAGGTAGTGAAGACATCCCTGCCGATCATATTCTGGACGTAGCTGTCACCAATGGTCTGTACAGCGGGCTTCCCAAGACTGCGGTGAATACAGCGGCTTTAGAAGCAGCGCTCTTGAGCAATTTTCCCGACCTGGCATGGGCAAATGTGCGAGTAGAAGGTACCCGCGCCATCATCGAGGTTGTTGAGCGTCAAAAAGACGAGTATGATCCCAGTGTAATTGGGGATATCATCGCCGCTTTTGGCGGAGTGGTTACCGATGTTTTTGTAGCTCGGGGAACTGCCCTCGTTCATCCAGGCGATGTGGTAGAACCTGGAGATGTGTTGATCTCAGGTACCTACTATGATACTCGGGGACAGCGGCAGCAAGGGCGCGCTCAGGGTAAGGTATTGGCCAAAATCTGGCGGGAAGCCTTTGCCGAGACTGCACTGTTTGAGGATTATCAGCTTGAGACAGGCCAAACCAGCACGCAGTGGCGCCTGAAATTGGGTAAGATAATGATACCTCTTGGCCCAGGGAGCCGTTTCGACGCTTACCGGACTGATGAACGGGTATGGCAGCTTAAGATTGGTACCATAGGCCTGCCCATTCAGTTCGTGCGGCGTACATTTCATGAGGTTGAGTATGAGAGACGCTACCTTCCTCAGCATCTTGTAGAGGAAAAAGCTCGCGAAGCAGCCTGGTCGGTTCTTGAACGGCAGGGCGTTGATCGCACCAAAGCCGAGGAAGTTCATATCAGCACCGTTCCTGTACCTGATGCAGAAGCGGTGCGTGTGATTGTAGCTGTGCGGTTGGAGCAGAATATCGGTGAATTTCAGCCGCATTGATAGTTTGCATATAGGGGTTCTTTTGCTTATAATATGGGCAGAAGACAAATCTAGGAGGGGTTGGTAGTGTATTGACCGAAACCTTCTTTCTACGTGACAACGAACAGGCCCAGATTGTAAGTGGCAAGAACGACGCACATCTACGATTGATTGAATCAGCCCTAAACGTCCGTATCATTCCGCGGGGCCTGGAATTAGCTATTCAAGGTGGCGAAGCCGAGGTTTCAAAGGCAACTCGGGTTCTGCGTAATATTGCTTCGTTGGGGCCTGAATTGACCGGCCATGACGTTCATTACGCCATCAAGCTAGCAGAATCCGGTGATCACACGACTCTACAAGAGATCAGTAATGAGACCGTCGTAACCACCTATCGAGGTAAACAGATCCGCCCCAAGACAGCGGGGCAGAGACAATACATCAAGGCGATTGCCGAACATGACATTGTATTTGGTATTGGGCCTGCAGGTACAGGGAAGACATATTTGGCCATGGCAGCGGCCATCGCAGCCCTCAAGCGTAAAGAAGCTGAGAGGATTATTTTGACGCGGCCTGCGGTGGAGGCAGGGGAGCATCTCGGTTTTCTCCCTGGTGACCTGCAGGACAAGGTCGACCCCTATCTTCGGCCCCTTTACGACGCCCTTTATGATGTCCTGGGCCAAGAAACCTTTTTGAAGTATCGTGAGAAGGGTATTGTAGAAGTCGCACCCCTGGCCTACATGCGCGGCCGGACATTGGACGACTCCTACATCATCCTTGACGAGGCTCAGAACGCTACACCAGAGCAGATGAAGATGTTCTTGACCAGGTTAGGGTTTGGTTCGAAAGCGATTGTTACTGGTGACATCACGCAAGTCGATTTACCCCGGGGCAAACACTCCGGATTAGTCACTGTCCAGAAAATCCTCAAAGGTGTACCCGGCATTGCTTTTTGCTATTTTGACGATAGCGATGTGGTGCGGCATCCGCTTGTACAGCGCATAATTCAAGCATATGCAGCCTACGAGGAAAAGCTGAGGCAGCCGCCAAAGGAGGATTAAGGTGGCCAGACAAAAGAGTAATACCAGGTTCTGGCACCGATGGGCCGCTGCGCTTAATAAGACATCAGCGCGGCAGTGGGTGTCAGGACTGGTAGTGTTTTTGGGCCTATTAGCAATTCTTGTAATCGACTTCTTACCAACAGGAGTCTCGGTTGAAGTTGGACAGGTTGCCCGTCGCGATATAGAGGCGCCTCGCACAGCGATCAATACTGCAGAAACTGCTAGGTTGAAAGAAGAAGCAGGCCGTCGGGCCGTTTTGGAGGCCTATGACGATCCTGCTTATTATGGTATCAATCATGCTACTGTATTGAAGGTCGAAGAAAACATCACCGCAGTTTTGAATCTGCTGCGTGCCACCATACCAGTGGATCAATCTGAGGCAGAAGGTAGTGAACCCTTAGCGGTGGCCGAAGTTGATCGGCGGCTGATTCGCGACTACAACGTGGACCTGCTTCCATCGAACTTGACATATATATCAGGGCTTAGTCTGAGTGAGTTCGATGAGTTTGCGCAGAAGGTCACAAACGCAATCTTGACTCAGATGAATGAGGAAATCACCGAAGACGGCCTGCGGGATGCGTGGGATCAGTATGAATTGCGCATTGCGGCAGAAGAGATGGACCCACACTTAGAGCATACCGCGATTGTATTAGGCCGTCAGTTGATTCAGCCTAATGTGGTTATTGATACGCAAAAGGTGAACCGGGCACGCGAAGAAGCCATGGCTGCTGTAGAGCCGGTGACAATCATGCGGGGTGAAATAGTCCTTCGCAAAGGCGATGTGGTTCGCGAAGAACACATCAGCATCCTTCAGGATCTCGGCCTAATAAAGACTGGCCTTGATTATCGGACTCTGATAGGATTGGTGCTCTTAGTTGCCGTTCTCCTGTTTGGTCTAGGCGTCTATGTTAACCAAGAACATCACGATATGTTTGAGACTCCCGGAAGATTAGGCCTGCTCGGCCTGATTATCTTAGCCGTGGCACTTGTGGGGCGGGTTTTGGCGCTGGTCCAGTGGCCTATGACACCATATCTCAACCCGACCGCATGGGCGGGCCTGTTGTTGACCCTATTGGTTGACTCTAAAGTGGCATCCATAGCCACCGTTCTACTGGCAGTCGTGTTGGCTGTCATGAATGGGTTCAGCCTCAATATTCTTTTCATCGCATTGGTTGGCGGTTTTGCTGCGATATTGAGTATATCGCGCGTCAGCCAGCGGGGAGATTTGATGCGTGCCGGCTTTATTGTTGGTGGTATGAACTTCGCAGGGATGGTTGCCCTAGGACTTGTCCTGCAGGACTCTAGATTGGTCCTTCACAGCTATCTCGGCATACTGAATGGATTTTTCTCTTCAATAGCAGCCATCGGGGTTCTACCATATCTAGAAAGCGTTTTTGGAATCACGTCTTCAATCCGGCTTTTGGAGCTTTCTAATCCGAATCATCCTCTATTGCGGCGGATGATGCTCGAAGCGCCGGGCACATACCATCATAGTATCTTGGTGGGAAACCTGGCCGAAGCAGCGGCAGAGAGTATTGGAGCAGACGGTTTGCTCGCACGAGTAGGTGCTCACTACCATGATATTGGTAAGATCAAGCGCCCGTATTTCTTTGTCGAGAACCAAATCGGAATGGACAACCCCCACGATAAGATGGCACCGACGCTGTCTACGCTGATTATTACTTCGCATGTGAAAGACGGGCTTGAGCTGGCCCGGGAGTATAAGCTTCCAGAAGTAGTAACTCAGTTCATAGCCCAACATCACGGTACCGACTTAGTGAAGTTTTTCTACCACCGGGCGATGGAGAACAGCCAGGAAACCATCGAAGAAAAAGATTTCCGCTATCCAGGGCCCAAGCCGCAGAGTAAAGAAGTCGCCATAGTCTCCTTGGCCGATGCTGTTGAGGCTGCGGTGCGTTCCCTATCTAAGCCCACACCTGGGAAGATTGAGGCTCTGGTAAAGAAGATCATTAAAGATCGCTTGACAAGCGGAGAGCTGGATCAGAGTGAACTGACCTTCCAAGATCTGGATAAGATTGGCAATGCTTTCGTGAAAGTCATAATCGGGATGTTTCATGCAAGGATTGAATATCCTGAAGAAATAACCAAAGAAGATATAGAAGGGAAGCGAAACCGCGGTGGAAATCCTTCTAAATAACGAGCAGTCTCAATACGATGTAGATTCACTGCATCCCTTGATCATGAAGGCCTTTACCGAGGTACTGAAGAGAGAAGGGTTGAGTACCGAGGTCGAGGTAGGATTGACATTTGTTGACGACGAATACATTCGTGAGCTAAATCGCGACTATCGTGGAAAGGATATGCCTACCGATGTATTATCTTTTCCACAGGATGACGATGATGGCTTTGTCTCTGTTCCTGGAATGCCGAGGCTATTGGGAGACATTGTTATTTCTGTGCCGCGTGCTGTGGAGCAGGCTGACACCTTTGGGCACAGTGTAGAGCGGGAAGTTGTTTACCTAGCTGTGCACGGAATGCTTCATCTGCTCGGTTATGACCATGAAGACGAGGAGGGCCGCAGTGAGATGCGCCGCCGTGAAGAGGCGGTAATGGAAGCTCTAGGTCTAAGGAGAGACGAATAATAATGCGCTCACGCGACATTTTTGCTAGTTTCAACTACGCCATCCAGGGCGTGATCTATACGCTGCGCACACAGCGCAACATGAAGATCCACTTCGGAACTGGCGCCCTGGTCTTAATTCTTGCTGTGGCCTTGAGGGTAAGCCGGTCAGAACTAATTGCGTTGTTCTTAACTGTCGGTATGGTTATTACAGCTGAGCTGCTCAATACCGCGGTAGAAGAGGTCGTCAACTTAGTCACAAATGAGTATCATCCCATTGCTGCGACTGCCAAGAATGTAGCTGCCGGGGCTGTTCTCGTTTCGGCAGTGATATCAGTCTTTGTTGGTTACCTGGTTTTTGTCGATAAATTGGCAGCACTGGACGCGTCACTGCTGCGTTCCTCAATTCCTCCACGTTACTTGGTTCCAATGGCGGTAGCAGCTGTTGCAGCAACTATCATCGCTATCAAAGCGGCACATGGGCATGATGACTATCTACGGGGAGGAATGCCTTCGGGCCATGCAGCGATAGCGTTCGCACTGGCGACAGCCATTTGGTTTACCGGAAGTGGGGTAACGACGGTCTTAGGCTTTGCCATCGCGCTCCTGGTTGCCCATGGACGAGTTGACTGCCGGATACATACCTTTTGGGAAGTATTGGCTGGTGCCCTAGTTGGCATTCTTGTAACAGCTTTCTTCTTTCAGCTGCATTTGAGGTGAAACCTATGGTTAATCGTGATCTGCTTTTAGAACAGGCAAGAAAAGCTCGTGAACAAGCTTATGTACCATACTCTGGCTTTAAGGTTGGGGCTGCCGTCGCAGCTGCCGATGGCCGGGTATTTACCGGGTGTAACATCGAAAATGCCGGCTATTCACCAACCAACTGTGCTGAGCGTACAGCTATTTTTAAGGCCATCTCTGAAGGGGTGCGCGAGTTTGCCGCGCTGGCTGTAGTGGCTGATACACCAGGCCCCTGTCAACCCTGTGGAGTCTGCCGGCAGGTTTTAGCGGAGTTTTTTGATGATGACGTTCCGATTTTCTTGGGCAATCTAGCTGGCGAAGTAGAGGAGACTCGCATATCTAAGTTGCTCCCCAATGCCTTCTCTGCAAAATCGCTAGAAGGAACCGATAAATGATCGTTAGGGAAATAACGGATGTAGACCCAAGCTTGGTTGAGCAGATCGTCGCTTTAGAGCAGGATGCCTTCGGAATCGGAGGTATGAACCATTGGTTCTTGGTCCCCTTCATACGTCATGGACGTGTATTTATCGTCTGCAGGGGCGACGAAGTAGTGGGAGTGTGCGAGTATATGCTGGACTTCCGCTGTCCAGACCAAGCTTATTTATTTGGCTTTACGGTCAAGTCCTGTTGGAGGCGGCGGGGAGTAGGGGAGCGGCTTCTGCGAGAAAGCTGCAGCATCCTTAAGCAGGAAGGCATCAAGTTGATTGCACTGACGGTACATCCTGAGAATACGGGGGCGCGCCGTTTATATGAGAAGTTGGGCTTTGTCCAAACAGGTTTTCACAAAGATGAATATGGTCCTGGTGAGGATCGCCTCGAGTACGTGTTAGAACTGGAGAACCCAAAGGAGAAGATGCTATGAGCAAATTCCGATCCGGCTTTGTTGCTGTGATTGGCCGCCCGAATGTGGGCAAGTCGACACTGTTAAATTCTCTGCTCGGACAGAAGATCTCTATTGTTTCAGATAAGCCGCAGACTACGAGGAATGCCATTCAATGTGTCTTAACCCGAGACGATGCGCAGATTGTGTTTCTAGACACACCGGGCATCCACAAACCCTTTCACCGCCTGGGAGAGTACATGGTGAAAACGGCGATCGAATCGCTAGAAGGTGTCGACGCAGTGCTCTGGCTGATCGAAATGGGCAGCTGGACCAAAGCAGATGAGCATATTCTCGATATCATGCGCAGACTAGAACAGCCCATATTGCTGGTGGTCAACAAGAGTGATTTATCTGACAAGCGTGGACAAGCTGAGTTTCTAGAATCTGTTGCTGAGAAGGCCGATTTTGCCCATATACTTGGCGTGTCAGCCTTGACAGGTGAGAATTTGGATACTCTTGTTGACCTTCTTATAGGATTTTTGCCCGAAGGACCGAAGTATTACCCTAATGATTGGATTACCGGACACCCAGAACGCTTTGTGTTTGCAGAGTTCATCCGTGAACAGATTCTGCACAAAACGGAAGAAGAGATACCCCACTCCATTGCCGTAGACATTGATGAAGTATCGGAAGACCCGGAGCGAGATCTTGTCAGCATTAGGGCCACGATTTATGTCGAGCGTGATTCTCAAAAAGGAATCATCATTGGGAAGAACGGAAGAATGCTGAAGGCCATTGGGGTTGGCGCTCGGGAGCAGATAGAGCAGCTCCTCGGTGTGCAGGTTTATCTTGACCTGTGGGTGAAGGTGAAAAAAGATTGGCGCAACAAACCTGGGGCACTGCGGGAATTTGGGTATGAGTAGCATACCCTCACAATCCCAACAGCGGTGGCGAAGGGTGTCAAGGGAGGAAGCAAAATGGCCAAGAGCGCAGTGGGTAAGCTTGAAGACAGAGTCGAACTAGGGGATCTAGTGGCCAAGGCCAAGGCCGGTGACGAAAAGGCGAGAGAACAGATTCTCCGAGAGTACCGACCTTTTTTCCTCAGAGTGGCCTCGGGGGTATGCCGGAAGTATTTGGTCTTAGGCCGCGATGATGAAGCGAGTATCGCAATGATTGCTTTTAATGAGGCCATTGATGCTTATGACGATCAGGCGGGGGCTTCGTTCTTGAGTTTCGCTGAGATCGTGATTAAGCGGCGTATGGTCGACTATTTCCGCCGTAAGTCGAAACGGCAGGAAGAAGTTCCGATTTCAACTTTTGAATCAGACGATAACGAAGATAGTGTCATAAAGAGAATAGAGTCTAAAGAGGCTGTGGCCACCCTTCAGATTCAGGTCGAAGCAGAAGAGCGGCGTGAAGAGATCTTCCGCCTCAATCAGCTGCTGAATCATTATGGGATAACTTTTTCTGATCTTGTGCAAGCTTCTCCCAAGCATCAAGATGCCCGGGAGCGAGCACTTGAGGTGGCCCGCATACTCATCAGTGATCCGGCACTGCTGCAGTATCTTACTAGTAGAAAGTCACTGCCTCTAAAAGAGCTGCAGAAGAGGGTTAAGGTGAGCCGCAAGACATTGGAAAGGCAGCGGAAGTACATAATTGCCTTAGCTTTAATATTGATTGGAGAGTTTTATTATCTACAGGAGTATCTTAAGAGGCCTGAGTAAAGGGGGGAGCCAGGGTGCGGACGAGAGGGGTTGTCGTGGAAATAGGGAAACGTAACCACGTTATTGTCATGACTGCCCAAGGTGAATTCGTACAGGTTCCATTTAAGAAACAGGTCTATGTAGGTCAAGAGATCCAATTCGAGCGCAAGGAGCGCATCAGCTTGTGGCAGGTTGGGGCCGCTGCTGTTCTGTTTTTGGCTTTGGCCAGTTCGTGGAACCTATTAGTGGGGCAGCTTGTTCCCCTTGGAGTGCCAGCATATCTAGTAACCTTAGACATCAATCCGAGCCTAGAGCTGGCAGTCGATGCTGGGCATAGGGTGCTTGAAGCTGCAGGCCTAAATGACGATGGTAAGAAGCTTCTCAGCCGGGTTGACATCATTGGTGAGTCCCTCAGTGCTGCACTAGATGCCATCAGCAGGCAGGCTCAAAACGATGGCTATTTAAGGCAGGGCAACAATGAAATTGTCGTTACAATTGCCGATAAAAATAGTCATGAAACCAGCTTGGTTGAACTAAAGAACAACCGCACTGGTGACCATCACAAGCTGGAACAGGTAATTGTTGATTCGTTGACTAAGAATACCCTGGCACAGGTACGCATTTGGCAGGTACCTGCCCAGGTGCTTGCAGATGCGAAGTCGGCCGGGATTACGCCAGCCCGTTACATCGCCATTCAGCGGCAGGCCCAAGCGATTGCTCCACAGCGTATTGAGGCTCGCTTGACAGTTGCAGAGGCATCAGAACGCAGGGATGAAAAGGAAACCGAAGTACACACTGCAGCTGCATCGTTTGGAAGCGCTCCACGGCCGGTATTGACACCCATGCAGTGGACCAACACCGCAGCAGTAGATAGGGTTCCCGAACGGCAGTATCCAACAGTCTTTTCGTTTTCAAATCGTATGAAAGGGGCTCTCAGTTACAGCGAATGAAGGTCAGTGAGTTTGACTTCCACCTGCCCGAGGAGTTAATTGCCCAAACACCTCTGCCGCAGCGTGATGCCTCGCGGTTGTTGGTAACAGAACGGTTCGGTACAGAGCTCCAAGATCGGCAGTTTAGGGATATCGTGGAGTATTTGGATGCAGATGATGTGTTAGTCATAAATCAAACCAGAGTTATACCGGCTCGGCTGTTTGGTGTTCGGGCCGATACTGGTGGCCCCGTTGAGATACTCCTTCTGCGCCCCTACGGTGGAGCACGTTGGGAGGTCCTGGTTAAGCCTGGCAAACGTGCTCGTGTAGGAATTAGGATTGAATTCGGGCCAAAACTAGCTTGTACCGTTATGGACGTTACAGAGATAGGCAGCAGGCTGGTCGACTTTGAGTTCAACGGCAACTTCAATGAGATTCTTGAAGAGCTGGGGGAAACTCCGCTGCCGCCATATATTCATGAGAAGCTGGACGATGGGGAACGCTATCAGACGGTATACTCTAAAGAAGCTGGATCGGTGGCGGCGCCCACCGCTGGCCTGCATTTTACATCTGAACTCTTGAATGAGATCGAAGAGCGAGGGACACAAATTGTCCCTTTAACTCTGCATGTGGGCTTGGGTACATTTCGTCCCGTGCAGGTTGAGGACATTGAGGAGCACCGCATGCACGCAGAGTTTTTCGAACTCAGCGCTGAGAGTGCCGAAGCTATCAACGCCTGCAAGCGGCGGGGTGGACGGGTGTGGGCGGTCGGCACGACGACCGTGCGTACACTGGAAACCCAAGCGCGGCAGCAGGGCAGCGAATATGTGGTAGTGCCTGGTTCGGGTTGGACCGATATTTTTATTTATCCAGGGTATGAGTTCAAGATCGTGGACGCCCTGATTACTAACTTTCATCTGCCCAAGTCAAGTTTGCTGATGCTCGTATCAGCGTTTGCAGGGCTAGATACGATCAAGCGGGCATACGCACACGCTGTGGAAAATCGCTATCGCTTTTTCAGCTTTGGTGACGCAATGCTACTTCTTTAGATAGGTGGAGTGGACGAATTTGAGTAAGCAGTTTTTCTCTGTGCAGTATGAATCGACGACTACCAGAGCACGCCTGGGGACGGTTACAACTCCTCACGGTGAGATCAAGACGCCGGTTTTCATGCCCGTAGGCACACAGGCGACGGTGAAGACGATGGCGCCCCACGAGCTGTATGACTTGGGGGCGGAAATCATTCTGAGCAACACGTACCATCTCTATCTTCGCCCTGGTGAAGACTTGGTTGCCGAGGCCGGAGGTCTGCATCAGTTTATGAACTGGCAGCGGCCGATTCTAACTGACAGTGGTGGATTCCAGGTGTTCAGTTTGGGCCCCCTGCGGAAGATCAGTGAGGAAGGGGTCGAGTTTCGCTCCCACCTTGATGGATCTAAGCATTTCATCTCGCCGGAAAAATCCATTCAGATCCAGATGGGCTTGGGTGCTGACATCATTATGGCCTTTGACGAATGTGCTCCTTATCCGGCCGACTATGAATACGTGAAGAAGTCGAAGGACTTAACAACTCGGTGGGCACGCCGCTGCAAAGCAGCCCATACCCGGGAGGATCAAGCATTATTTGGAATCATCCAGGGTGGGATGTACAAAGATCTGCGGCGTGAGAGCGCAGAAGAGCTGCTCGAGCTGGACTTTCCAGGGTATGGAATCGGTGGTTTGAGTGTCGGGGAACCCAAAGAATTGATGTATGAGGTTCTTGAAGACCTAATTCCAGTGATGCCCAAGGATAAACCGCGCTATCTAATGGGTGTTGGTTCACCAGATTGCCTCATTGAAGGCGTAATTCGTGGAGTCGACATGTTTGACTGTGTTTGGCCAACTAGGCTTGCCCGGCACGGCATGGCAATAACCCGCAAGGGCAATCTGGCGGTTAGGGATAGGCCCTACGGTAGGGATTTCCGTCCTATCGAGGAGGGGTGTCCGTGCTACACCTGCCAAAACTTCTCACGGGCTTATATCCGCCATTTGATTAAGGCCAAGGAAGTTCTAGGGATTCGCTTGACGACCATTCACAACCTGTCCTTCTTAATCCGTTTGATGCATGATATCCGCCAGGCCATCGCCGAGGAGCGCCTTCTCGAATTTCGAGACGAGTTTTTAGCCGAATATGGTAGTGGAAAATAGGAGGATATGGCTTTCCTTGGTAGAACAATGTTTTAGAATACGTGATTTGAGGAGGTAGCTGGATGTTTTTCTTGGAAACCGAAGTGCCGATGGGAGCCGGTGGCCTAATTTCTCTCTTTATGCCTTTTATCATTGTGGCAGTTGTATTCTACTTTATGCTTTTGCGGCCACAGCAGAAGCAGCAGAAGCAGCGTAAAGAGATGCTTGATTCGCTGAAGAAGGGAGACCGGATTATTACGATTGGCGGCATATATGGTGAAATTACTGCACTTAAAGAGGATTATGTCACCATCAAAGTAGCCGACAAGGTGGAAATAAAAGTTTCCCGTTCTGGCATTAATTCTGTGCTTAACTAGAAACCACCATACGGTGGTTTTCTTTTAAAGAAAGGAGAATTGGTACATGCGTAAGGCGCACGTAATTGCCATCATTTCATTCATTTTGCTTCTTACCGCGCTTCCGGCCTATGCGGGTACATTCTACCTCCATGATCACCCAGATTACTGGTGGTATATGGGTACAAATCCGGGATTTGCTGCGGTAGTCCCTGCCAAAGGGCAGTCGTACGTAGAACGGAATATCTTCGGTATGGATATCCTTGAGATTTTGATGGACAACGGTTCTGTTTCAATGGAAGTGGCAGTCTTGAAGAACTCGACTATCGAAGATGTACGCAAGAGCATCGAAGAACGCTTCAAACCTGCTGTAAAAGACATAAAGGTAGCGTCGAACCGGATGATTACGACATCGAATAACCTGCAGTGTCATTTCTACTCCTACGAAGCCACTGGTGCGCATGGACGGAAGGTGATGCTGAGATCGGTTATTTTTGAAAAGGACAAAAACGTGGTGAGCCTAAGCTTGTTCCTCGATTCCAACAAGTATGCTGGTGATATTCAGCAGTACTGGCTGCGTGCAGTAAATGAGTTTGAGTGGAACTAACAATTAAAGGGAGATTGCTGCCGTGGAAATCAGAGTTGGGCTGGCCAAGGTGGGCAAGTATGCCGCCGGTGTCAGCGGTGATTCGGTGGAGGTAGTCGAAAGGCCTCGTGGTGGCCTGTCCGTTGTTATCGTTGATGGTCAGGGTACCGGTGCGGGGGCGAAGCGGACGAGTCATATGGTGGCTGCCAAAGCATCGTCGCTCATTGGTGACGGAGCTCGCGATGGCGCTGTGATGCGTGTAATAAGTGATTATCTCTATGCTCAGAGAGACGGCAAAGTTTCATCTACCGTAACCCTGCTCACAGCTGATTTGGATCACAAGAGCCTCGTTATCTCCCGCAACACTAACTCACCTGTTATCATAGGCCATAGTGATGGATCCAGCTGCTTGGATTCTGCGGTGAATCCCATTGGCGTACATCGCCTTAACCGCCCCGCTATATCCCATTGGCCGCTCTTTCCGGGAACTGTTTTGGTCGGGTTCACTGACGGCGTGACCCATGCTGGGAGATATCATAACAACCAATTTGAGCTCGAGTTTGTGTACGATCTGCTGAAGCACGAAGTTGATGCGCAGGAGCTCGCAGATCGAATTCTAGAGCACGCAATAGGACTAGACAAAGGACAGCCCAAAGATGACATGGTTGTAGCTGTTATGGTTGTGTCAAATCGCGACGTGGAATTAGGTATTCGACGAATGAGCGTTACGTATCCTTTCTGACTCAGCAAGTCAGGTGGTGGTGAAGGCGTTGACAGCAAAGGAGAATCCCCTCATCTTGATTGTTGGGGTTTGTGCTTCGGGAAAGACTACGCTCTCCACAGGGCTTAGAGAGCGGGGCTACAATGCGCGCAGTCTGGCTCAGGAGCATTCTGTCAGCCCGAGGTTCTGGATGAGGCGCAATCCCGATTTCTTGATTCTCCTGGACTGCGCGTACGCGACCATTCAGCGGCGCAAGCAGGTTTCTTGGGGCCTAGAGCGCTACTACACACAGAAGAAGATATTAGCTCATGCCCGGGAGCACGCAGACGCAATCGTTGTTACGGATAACTTCACACCCGATCAGCTTATTGATCATGTGGAAGGTATTTTGAATAACCACGGGATTTATCCTTGTGATCGAGGTGAACAGTATGGTAGTTAAGCTTGACGATGTGAAGCGGCATCCTTTCGTCGACGCTTTTGTCGCACAGGCTGATGCCAACCTGGCTGCTCTAGGGTATACAGAACATGGTAAGCGCCATGTGGGCCTTGTTTCTTCGATTGCGCGTAATATACTGCTTGACCTTGATTATCCGGAACGAACAGCTGAGTTGGCAGCTATTGCTGGCTATCTTCACGATATCGGCAATTCAGTCAGCCGTGTTCATCATGGCCCGATAGCGGCACTATTGGTTGCACCCATTCTCAAGGAAATGCAGATGCCTCCGGCCGAGATTGCGCAGGTACTGAGTGCTATCGGAAACCATGAAGAGGAAACAGGGCATCCCGTAAACGCTGTTTCGGCGGCACTGATTTTGGCCGATAAATCCGATGTGCACCGTACCCGTATCCGCAATAAGGAACTAGTTGCCTTTGATATCCACGACAGGGTGAATTATGCCGCGGTTAAGTCGTCCCTGGAAGTAAATAAAGACGAGCGGATTATCCGCCTAAGACTCACGATTGAGACGGAGATCTGCCCTATCATGGAATACTTCGAGATTTTTCTGCAGCGCATGTTGATGTGTAGGCGCGCAGCAGAGTTCCTCGACTGTGAGTTTAAGTTGGATATTAACGACACTCAACTGCTCTAGCTAGTTCCTGGCTGCAGCATCGCTTGAGCAGCGTGTAAGAAAAAAGAGGCCCACAGCTGATGCTGTGGGCCTTAAATTGTGTGCTTATTCTTGTTCTTCGTTTTCTTCTTCAGAGTTGGTGTAATACTTAGGATTAAGTACAAAAATGTATGGGAAATTACGGTAAAGCTGTTTGTAATCGAGCCCATAACCGACGAGGAACTCATTCGGCACAGTGAAACCAACATAGTCGACAGGGATCTCGACTTTGCGGTTATCGGGCTTATCCAGCAGCGTGCAGATTCTGAGCGATGCCGGATTGCGACTCCAGAGGTTCTTCAAAAGGTAGCTTAGAGTAAGTCCGGTATCAATAATGTCTTCAACGATAAGCACATGTTTCCCTTCGATGCTGTCCTCCAAGTCTTTGGTGATCCGAACCACGCCTGAGGATTGAGTAGAATCTCCATAGCTGGAGACTGACATAAAGTCATAGATGACGGGAGCAGTTATATGCTTGGCCAGATCGCAGAGAAACATAAGCCCGCCCTTGAGGATGCACACCAAAGTTATAGTCTTGCCTTCGTAGTCCCTCGAAATCTGCTCTCCCAATTCCTTGATACGTTCTTCAATACTGGCTTGATCGATTAGTATCCGGTCAACGATATCCACTGGTTAACTCCTCCGCGTAATTTTGGTTCCATGATACTACTGCTCTATGGAAAAATCAAGTGCAGGAGAATACTTTCGCAGTGTCGAACAACAGGCTGTGGAGGTGCTCCATGGGAGAACTACAATGGATACTCAAGACACAAGATACTGCCCGGGCAGCACAATTGGCCCGGGCTTTAGGCGTTTCACCCCTGCTCGCACAGCTGATGATCAATCGTGGCATCACCGATCCTGAAGCGGCGAGGCTGTATCTTGAAGGCGACTTGACAATGCTTGCGGATCCGTTCCTCATGGCCGATATGGCACGTGCAGTGGAGCGCATCGAACAAGCTCTCACTACCGGCGAGCCCATCGTGATCTACGGTGACTACGATGTCGACGGTCAGACGGCTACAGCGCTGTTGGTAAGTGTGTTCAGGGAGTTCAGCAATGCCCCTGAGAAAGTATCATTCTATATCCCAAACCGCATGGACGAAGGCTACGGATTAAACAGCGATGCGCTTAGGTTTCTTTCGACAAAGACCAAGCTTGTCATCACCGTCGACTGTGGTATCGCATCCCTCAAGGAAGCGGAGCTGGCGCGAGAGCTCGGAATAGACCTAATAATCACGGACCATCATCAACCAGGTGATGAGCTTCCCAGAGCGTATGCTGTAATTAACCCTAAACGGTCGGACTGTCTTTATCCTGAGAAGAACCTATCTGGTGTGGGAATCGCCTTTCGCGTGGCTCAGGCTGTAGGATCGGGTCGTGGACGTGACTTTCACGAGTATCTTGATCTTGTGGCTTTAGGTACTGTAGCAGACATCGTGCCTCTGTTGGGAGAGAACCGCATTATTGTAAAACAAGGGCTCAAAGAAATGTCTACTGCACCCCGCTGCGGTGTGGCAGCTCTCTTAGAAGTCTCGGGGGTTAGTGGGCAGGTTAGAGCCAGTGACCTGGGTTTTCGCCTAGGCCCACGCCTCAACGCAGCTGGACGCATGAGTGATCCAGATATTGCTGTACGTCTGCTCCTGACTGAAGATCCAGATTTAGCTCGTGAGTTAGCCGTAAAGCTTGATGGTGAAAACGCTCACCGCCAGGATGTAGAGAGGCGCATTGTCAAAGAAGCGACCGAACTCATTCTGGCATCGGGGATGGAGCAGAATGCCGGGATTGTGGTTGCAGGCGCGGGATGGCATCCGGGAGTAATCGGAATCGTAGCTTCCCGATTGGTCGAAGAGTTCTACCGTCCTACGATTGTTGTCAGCCTAGCTGACGGAGTCGGTACTGGTTCTGCGCGCAGTATAGCGGGATTCAGCATGTATGAGGGTCTAAAGGAATGCAGTCATCTATTGGAACGCTTTGGTGGACATACGATGGCAGCTGGATTGACGGTCACCGCTGAGAACCTGCCAGCGTTTGCAGACAAGTTTGCGCAGGTGTGCGCGGAGAGGCTGACGCCTGATATGCTTTTACCTAAGTTGGCGATTGATGCCGAAGTGTCTCTCTGCGACATTACTGAGGAACTCGTACGTGAATTGGCGCTCTTAGAACCCACAGGAATGGGAAATCCAGCCCCCATGCTCAAAGTAGAAGGCAGTATTGTTGACTGGCGGATTGTTGGCCGGCAGGGTAACCACCTCACCTTCACGATGCGTGATCATCACCACGAAGAGCGACGGGCGATCGCCTTTGGTCTAGCTGAGCAAGCGGGTGGTTTGGTGAGTTGTCAGGAGAATGCTGCAGTCGCTTTCGTTCCGGTTATCAATGAGTGGCGTGAGGAGCGGACAGTTCAGCTTCAGGTGAGGGCCCTTGCGCGGGCGGGTGAACGTAGTGATTTCATCAGCCGGGTGATGGAAACCTATCCATGGCAGCTATCACCAGATTACTATCTGAGTTCTTACCTAAAGAAAGCTGTGGCAAACCTTGAGAATAAGCCATCCTATGAGCCTGCGCAAATAAGGATTTCCGATCTGCGCGGCGTATGGAACAAGCTGGAAGCACTCAGGGAAAGAGTGTCCCGTGGTACATCTCTACTGCTCTTAGTGCACTCTGCTGCAGAAGCTCAAGAACTCTGCCGAGAGCTGCGTATTGCATTTCCGGAGAGGCGCGATCGAATAGGGTTTATCCATGAGCATCTGAAGCCCTCGGAGGTAGAGGAACTAGAGCGCACAGAGCTGGATTGGGTGGTCAGTACTAGTACCGAGTGGTCACTCGATCGTTCTTGGGATATGGTGTGGCTCTGGCGGCCTCCGCTGACGGCTGGCCATTTCCAGACTTGGATGCAGCATGTCCAAGGTAGTGAAGTGGCGTTAGTCTTTGGTCACCAGGATGTACGCGAGGTTGAGTATTCCTTGAGCCAAATCCTTCCTGATCGCCGAGGATTGGCCCGGATCTATTCACTGCTCCGCCAGGGTGCAGAAGGCGGAGTAATTGAGTTGCAGAGGGCAGCAGCATTACTGGCTGAGTTTGGTCTTGACCGGGGGTTGTGGTTTGCCGCGCAAATCTTTCAAGAGCTTAAGCTTTGGCGTGTGGATGAGGCCACCGTCGCGTTTTTGCCCGAACCGGCACAAAAACTAGACTTGCACCAGGCTGTTTTGTATAATAGGGGTATGAATATTCGCAGACAGTCTTCCTTGTATCTGAAGGAATGTCTACAAAGGGGATTCAAGGATCATGGATTTAAAACAGAAAATTAGAATTATACCAGATTTCCCAAAACCTGGAATCAGCTTCAAAGACATTACAACCCTGCTGAGAGATGGTGAAGCTCTCCGCGAAGCAATTAGGCAGATGGCTGAGTATTTCCGGGATAAGAATATCGATATGGTCGTCGGTGTTGAATCGCGAGGCTTTATCTTAGGAGCACCGTTGGCTTACGAAATGGGTTTAGGTTTTACCCTCATTCGCAAACCAGGTAAACTTCCTGGCGATGTACTCAGTGTAGAGTACGACTTAGAATACGGCACTGACAGCCTCGAAATACACACCGATGCTTTTGCACCGGGAACCAGAGTGCTGCTGGTAGACGATCTTCTTGCTACTGGTGGAACCATTTCCGCAGCTGCTGAGCTGGTGAAAAAACTAGGCGGTGAAGTTGGCGGAATGGCATTTCTAATCGAACTTGAGTACCTCGAAGGCCGTAAGCGGCTCGAAGAGTATGATATATTGACCCTTGTGAAGTATTCTGAGTAACTTGGTTAGGGGGGAAGTTATTAACGTGGATCTTCAGGCCTTAATTGAGCGCATAAGGTCATATTATCCTGAAGCAGACGTGGACCTCATTAGTAGAGCATACCACTTTTCTCAGCGCGCTCACGAAGGCCAGCTGCGTGATTCAGGCGAACCGTACTTCCAACACCCCTTCGAAGTGGCCATGATCCTGGCCGAGTTGGAGTTGGATGTTGAAACAATCGCGGCCGGACTGCTCCATGACGTCTTAGAGGATACTGAAGTCACCCGTGCCGAGATGGAAGCAGCGTTTGGCCGAAGTATCCTCTTACTGGTCGAAGGCGTTACCAAACTCGACAAGCTTCCCTTCCGCAGCCGATTTGAACGCCAGGCAGAGAATCTGCGCAAGATGATGCTTGCCATGGCTGAAGATATCAGAGTGATTCTGATTAAGTTGGCAGACCGCCTTCATAACATGCGCACACTGCGCTATGTATCCCTTGAGAAGCAGAAGATTATTGCTCAAGAGACACTGGACATATTTGCGCCTTTGGCTCACCGCTTGGGTATCTGGAGAATCAAGTTTGAAATGGAAGATCTTGCCTTCCGACACTTGTATCCAGATGAGTATTACAATCTGGTAAACGCGATTGCGCGCAAGCGGAAGGAGCGCGAAGGCGATCTGCAGGCCGTGATGGAGATCATTCGCAAGAAGCTTGCCGAACTGAATATCAAGTGCGACATTCAGGGACGGCCGAAGCATTTTTATAGTATCTACCAAAAGATGCAGCGCCAGAACAAGTCGCTGGACGAAATTTATGACTTGATGGCAGTACGGATAATCGTGGACACGGTGCGTGAGTGCTATGCGATTTTGGGTATCATTCACGCAGCGTGGAAACCGATTCCAGGCCGTTTTAAGGACTATATTGCAATGCCCAAGTCTAATATGTATCAGTCGCTCCACACTACCATTATCGGGCCCCGAGGGGAACCCTACGAGATCCAGATCCGTACTTGGGACATGCACCGCATCGCAGAGAAGGGTGTTGCCGCCCACTGGATGTATAAAGAAGGGCAGAGTAAGCGCAAAGGTGGGGGCGAAGTAGCCAAGGTTGAGTGGCTGCGCGAAGCGGTAGAATGGCTCCAGGAAATGAAGGATCCCCAAGAGTTCATGGATACCCTCCGAATCGACCTCTTCGAAGATGAGGTATTTGTTTTTACTCCTAAGGGGGACGTGAAGTCCCTTCCTGCCGGCGCTACTCCTGTGGATTTTGCCTTCGATGTGCATACCGATATCGGTTTGACCTGCGTGGGCGCCAAAGTAAATGGGCGCATTGTTCCTCTAGATTACGAGCTCCGCAATGGTGAATTCGTTGAGATTTTGACGAGTAAGACAGCGCGGCCCAGCCGCGACTGGCTGAAATTTGTTAAGACATCGAAGGCGCGGAGTAAGATTCGTTCGTTCCTCAAGGAAGAACAGCGCGAAGAAGCGATTCTGCGTGGGCGCGAGCTGTTGGAGCGGGAAGCGAAGAAAGCTAATCTTGAGGTCAAGGAAGTCCTCAGCGTCAGCAACCTGGAGCGCATGGCGCAGAAGTATGGCGTTGGTAATCCCGATGAACTCCTGGCCACCGTAGGTTTTGGCCGTGTCCCTGCTCAGCAAGTTCTCCAGAAAATTACTGGCAAAGACCTTGAAGAAAAACCGAAGAAGACACCCGCCAAGAAGAAGCGCAAGAATGAGCCGAAGGGTGTCGCGATTAAGGGTGTAGATAATCTACTGGTGCGCTTTTCCAAGTGCTGCAGCCCTGTTCCAGGCGACGAGATCGTAGGTTATATTACGAGAGGGCGTGGGGTATCTATTCATCGAGCCGATTGCCCCAACATCTCCTCGCTGAGCCACAATTCGGATAGACAGATTGAAGTGTCTTGGAATACTTCTAGTGATTATTCTTACCCTGTGGAAATCGAGATTGAGGCCCTCGACCGCCCCAATCTTCTGGCTAATATAATGAACAATGTAGCTGAAAGCAAGACGAATATTGAAGCGGTTAGTGCCCGGACAACACGTCAGGAAGCTGCTTCTATTCAGTTGGTGGTGGACATCCATGATGTCGCTCACCTCAACACGGTGATAAGTAAGTTGAAGCAAGTAGAAGGGGTTATTAGCGTCCGGCGAGCAAACCCCACATAAAATTGAGGTGTCATGAGTGAGAGCAGTTGTACAGCGTGTTTCTCAAGCGGCTGTTACAGTAGATGGAAAAACCGCTGCCCAAATCGGACAAGGCCTTATGGTTCTGCTCGGGGTTGGGCAGGAAGACTCAGATGAGGATGCCACCTATCTTGCCGATAAGGTGGCTAACTTGCGTGTTTTTTCTGATGACAGTGGCCGGCTCAATCTCAGTGTCCTCGATATTGGTGGAGAAGTCTTGGTGGTATCGCAGTTTACTCTATACGGAGACTGCCGCAGAGGCCGCAGGCCTAGTTTCAGCAGCGCAGCTCCACCAGACAAAGCCCGTGAGCTGTACGAGAAGTTCACAGCTCGTCTTGTAGAAAAGGGCATTAAAGCAGGCACAGGGGTGTTTCAGGCCCACATGGAGGTCAGCCTGGTCAATGACGGCCCAGTAACGCTGATTATGAGTTCACAAGGAGAGTTCTGATGATCGTAAAGCGGTTTATCACAAATGAGTTGGCGGCAAACTGCTATGTCGTGCACTCTGGATCAGATGCCATCGTGGTCGATCCAGGAGGCGAGTCTCAAGAGGTGCTGAACTACTTGCAAGAGCAGTCGCTGAACGTCATAGCACTGGTCAACACCCATGGCCATGCTGATCACATCGGCGGCAATACCTGGTTCGTTAAGAAAACGGGAGCACCGGTTTGGATTCACGAGTTGGACGCACCTTATCTCGCTGATGAGAGTTTGAACCTCGCCCGTTTCGTGGGGCAGGAGTTCGAACCTATGACAGCTGGCCGTCTTCTCCGCGACGGTGATGAAATCGAGTTGGGCGGCGAAGTAATCACAGTGCTGCATACGCCTGGTCACACCCCCGGCGGAATCAGCCTTTACTGGCCAGGCCATGTAATTACCGGTGATACGCTGTTTAAAGAGTCAGCAGGCCGCACCGATCTGCCTGGAGGCAACAGTGCACAGCTAGGTAATAGCCTGCTCAGATTAGGCCGCTTGCCCCTCGATACAATTGTCTACCCAGGGCACGGTGAAAGCACGACCATCAGGCATGAGATTATGTTAAACCCATTTCTCTAATTACTACTAGTAGGGAAGTGTGTCCGATACCTATACCAGTTAATTTTGACGAAGTATGGTTTAAGATCGAAGCACCGCCAGAGCTTCTGCCTTCGATTGAGGCGGCCGCACGGGGGCTGCTCCCTAATGTGCGTTTTGGCGAAGGCAAGGTCCTTCGTGTTGAAGTCGATGATACACCAGGCCGCCCCCTGTACTGCTCTGTTGAACTTGAAGGCTGGCCGGCTTGGCGGGTTTCTGACGACGAGATCCTGTCTCCAGTCTATGAGGAGTTTCATCGGACGCAGCGCGTTAAAGAGCGCGTGCGCCTTGGGGTGAATGTTGTCCTTCGTACCGCCTATGACCTACCCATGAGCCCGTGGGGGATTCTGGTTGGCGTAAGGCCGACCAAGCTTGTCCATAACCTTTTTGACCAGGGGTTTTCTGCGAATCATGTGGAGTACATTCTTCGTGAGGTTTATGCTGTTTCTCCAGAACGGGTAGAGCTGGTTATGAACACTGCCAAATGGCAGAGGCAGTTTTTCCATGCCAGTCCCAACCAGCCTGTAGGCGTGTATATTGGAATACCTTTTTGCCCAACGCGCTGCAGTTATTGCTCGTTTGCCTCGTATCCTATAGGGACTCATGGTCACTTGATACCCAAGTTTTTTGAGGCACTGTGTTGGGAAATCGAGGCCGTGGGAAGGCTCTTTCGCCGGCTTGGCGTTGCGGTAGAGAGCATCTACTTCGGCGGCGGTACACCCACGACGTTTCAAGGCGACCAGTTGCGGAGACTATTAGACCTGTCACGCAGGTGGTTCCTTTCTGAGGTAACCTCCGAGTTTACCGTGGAGGCAGGGCGGCCGGAAACCATCCTTGAGGATACGTGCCGCATTATGGCAGAAAACGGTGTAAATCGGGTCAGTGTCAATCCGCAGACGATGAATGATGCTACGTTGCGCCGCATACGCAGAGCCCATACGGTGGATGACACCATCAAGGCAGTAGAGCGCGTGCGCAGAGCCGGGATCCCCATTTTGAACATGGACATTATATTAGGCCTACCCGGCGAGGATATCAGTCATGTTGAGGCCACTTTGAAGGCTATCAGTGAACTTGCGCCCGATAACCTTACAGTGCACAGTCTTGCGGTGAAGCGAGCCTCTGAGCTTCGCAAGAATCTTGAGAGCATGAGCATTGCTCAAGAACAGGGCGAGGCGATGGCACAGCTGTCGGCACAAGCGGCCCGCGAACTAGGCATGGAGCCTTATTATCTGTATCGACAACGTTATATATTAGGTGACTTGGAAAACATTGGCTATGCCCGCCCGGGAACTGCTTCCGTATATAACGTGCAGATGATGGAAGAGCGTCAGACCATTGTCGCGCTGGGAGGCGGAGGTATTACTAAGCTTGTGAGCCCCGACCTATCCCTGGTTCGCCTGGCCAATCCTAAGTGTCCAGCAACTTATGCTCAACAGCTGAAAACTACCATGCCAGCGAAATTGTGGCAGCTTGAACAACATTTAGCCGTTTGACAATAACGGGGTTTTTACAGTACAATAATCATGTCGATTTTTCTGAAATATGGAAGGGACTGGTAAAATATGTTTTCCCAAAAGATGCGCAAACAGACTAAGGTCATCGTGTACATTGTCGCTTTTGCGATGGTTGCCGGTGTTCTGTATTCTGCTGGCGTAGCCCTATTTGGTGGTGGGGCTGATCAGGTAGCACTCGCAGCAGTGGCGACTGTCAATGGTCAAAAGATCACTAATTATGAACTGCAGCAGGTTTATATTTCACAGCTGCAGCAGATTCTGCAGCAGCAGGGCCAGATTCCTGGGCAGTACTACGAAGTGGTGAAGTATCAGGCACTAGATGCCTTGATTGGTCAAGCCCTGATCACTCAAGAGATTAAGAACCGCAAAATCACCGTCCCTCAGCAAGAAATAAATGAGGAGTACCAAGAAATTGTAAACTTGTTCCCCAGCGAGGAGGATTTCAAGCAGCAGCTTACCTTCATGGGTTGGACAGAGCAGGCTTTGAAAAACGCTCTAGCTGAGGAGCTAAAGTTTGCTAGACTTCAAGATCAGGTCGCCGGAGAGATTGTTGTTCCGGAAGAAGATATTATTGCAGCATATGAGGAAGTCAAAGCCAGTCACATTCTAATTCGCCCTGTAGGCAGCGATGACGAAGCATGGCTCGCTGCTGAAGAGCAGGCAAAGGAACTGCGTGCAACCCTTACGGTAGAGAACTTCGCAGAGATGGCACAGCTTCACTCTGCCGACGGCAGTGCTGCTAACGGCGGCGATCTTGGCTTTTTCAAACGTGGTCAGATGATTTCAGAGTTTGAAGAGGCAGCTTTTGCCCTTGGGGTGAACGAGATCAGTGATCCTGTTCGTTCACAGTTTGGCTATCATATTATTATGGTTACTGACCGCAAAGACGCAGTGGGTGAAGAGTTTGAAGCTGCCCGAGCCGATATCGAGGCCCAGCTGAAGAAGCAGATCAGCCAAGAGCGCTTTGTGGCTTGGTTCGAAGAGTTGAGAGCGGCTGCTGACGTCGAAGTTGTGGACAATCAGCTGCGTGCATTCCAACATCGCCTCGATGGCGAGTATGAAGAAGCTGTGCGCCACTACAAGAAAGCCCTAGAGGAATATCCAGACGATGGTTACCTCTATGCATCCCTGGGTTCTGTATATCAAGAACTCGATAACCTTGATGAAGCGATCGCCAACTATGAGAAGGCGGTAGAAAAGGTTACTGCTGATTCGGCACTTTATCTCGACTTGGGCAATCTCTACCGTGAAGCGGAAAGAGTGGACGAAGCAGTACAGGCTTATCTGCGTGCTTCTGAGCTGGCTCCAAATGACATGCTGACGCAGTTCGTACTGCACAGCTACCTCACCAGCATGGGGCGCACCGATGACGCAGCTATCATCGAGCAGCGCATTGAGGAGTATCAGGAGCGTCTCAGTGCAGTACAGCAGCAGGAACAGGCCCCTGCTGAGTTGGAAGAGACTGAAGTAGAAGTAGACGCTGAAGATAGCGTAGAGTAAGACACAAGTTGCGAGTGATGCGGGCCATCACTCGCTTTTGTTACACAGACAGTATTAAGGAAAGGGAGAACCATATGGCTTTGACCACTAGTCCGCGCGGGACGGCGGATATCTTTGGAGATAACCTGAACAACTGGCTCAAGCTGGAGCAGATTATTAGAAAGATCTGCCGTACTTATGGATACCAGGAGATTCGGACTCCTATCTTCGAACATACTGAGTTATTTGAGCGCGGTATCGGCGATACGAGCGATATTGTAGAAAAAGAAATGTACACTTTTACCGATCGCGGTGACCGCAGCATCACGCTGCGCCCTGAGGGGACAGCACCTGTAGTGCGGGCTTTTCTCGAACACCGGATGGACCAGGGCCCACTGCCGGTTAAGCTTTTCTATCTCGGCCCGATGTTTCGCTACGAGCGTCCCCAAGCTGGCCGGTACAGACAGTTCCATCAGTTTGGGCTGGAAGTCTTAGGTTCTGATGACCCTCTTCTCGATGTGGAAACTATACTGCTGCCCATAGAACTCTATAAAACCTGCGGCCTGGAAGGCTTTGTGGTAGAGTTAAACAGTATTGGGTGTCCAGAATGCCGCGCGAGATATCGTGATGACCTTAAAGAGTTTATTCGGCCTCATCTGCAGGATATGTGCAGCAGCTGTCAGAACCGCTTTGAACGCAATCCCATGCGCCTACTTGACTGTAAGCGGGAGGGGTGCCGGAAAGTTCTGGCTGACGCACCTGTTATTTTGGACTATCTATGTGACGACTGTGCTGACCACTTCGCAAAGGTGCGCGCGTACCTCGATGCCCTGAGTGTAAACTATGTGCTCAATCCCAAGCTGGTGCGGGGCTTCGATTATTACACTCGCACAGTCTTTGAAGTGACATATGCCGGTTTGGGAGCGCAAAACGCGATTGGTGCTGGCGGCCGCTATGATGGGCTGGTCGAGGAGGTAGGCGGCACTCATACTCCTGCTGTAGGATTTGCTGTCGGAGTCGAACGGCTCCTCCTAGCTCTAGAGAGTGAAGGCGGTTTCAAAGCGGCGGCGCCGCGCCCAGATGCTTTTGTGGTACAGTTTGGTGGTCAGACGAAGATGAAGGCTGCTCAGCTAGTCTACGAACTGCGCCAGGCAGGCCTGCAGGCAGAGCTTGATTATCTGGACCGCAGCGTGCGAGCCCAGTTTAAGGCTGCAAATCGCATAAATGCCAAGTGGGTTCTGATCCTTGGCGAAGAAGAACTAGAAGCTGGCAAAGTGAAGCTGCGGAATATGGATGAGGGAACCGAGGAGTTAGTTGATTTAAGCGAAATCATACAGTACATGCAGTCTAGGGAGGAGTAAGCAATGGATTGGCGTAGAACTCATTTTTGTGGTGCTGTTACTGAAGAGTTGGCAGGCCAAGAGGTTGTTGTCAATGGGTGGGTAAACCGGAGGCGTGACCTCGGCGGGATGATTTTCGTTGATCTGCGTGACCGCTTCGGGTTGGTACAGATCGTTTTTGACCCCAATTTGTTAGATGATGGCGTTTTTGCCCAGGCGGAGAAACTGCGCGGTGAGTTTGTTGTGTCAGTGCGCGGGATCGTTCAACTGCGGCCTGAGGGTCAGGCAAACCCCAACTTGAAGACCGGAAAGGTAGAAATCCACGCGCGGGACCTGACTATTCTGTCAGCAGCCAAGACTCCTCCTTTTGAAATCAATCGCGCCGAAGATGTGGATGAGAGCCTGCGCTTGAAGTATCGCTATCTCCACCTGCGCAGCAAAGATCTGCAGGATGCGATTATTCTGAGACATCAGGTTGCAGCAGAGGCGCGGAATTTTCTCAACGAGAACCATTTTCTAGAAATTGAGACTCCGATGCTGATTCGTTCGACACCAGAGGGGGCACGCGACTTCATCGTGCCGAGCCGGGTACATCCAGGTGAGTTCTATGCCTTACCGCAATCACCTCAGATGTTCAAACAGCTCCTCATGATCAGCGGATTCGACCGGTATTACCAGATCGTTCGCTGTTTCCGTGACGAAGACCTACGTGCCGATCGTCAACCCGAGTTTACCCAAATTGACGTGGAGATGTCCTTTGTCGAACAGGAAGATGTGATGGGACTCATGGAACAGATGATCTGTCACATCATTAAGAAAGTAAAGGGCATAACTATAGATGGGCCTATTCCCCGCATGACATATCAAGAGGCCATGGAAAGGTATGGCTCAGATAAGCCTGACACTAGGTTCGGCATGGAGCTTGTTACCCTGAATGAGGGGCTGAACGATAGTGAGTTCCGAGTATTTGCCAGCACTATCTCTACTGGTGGTTTCATCCGCGGTATCAACGCGGAGGGTGCAGGTACGTTTACACGGCGAGAGATTGACCAGCTGACGGAAAAGGCCGAGCAATGGGGAGCAAGAGGCCTCATTTGGATGGCCGTGGAAGAAGGCACTGTGCGGTCACCGATTGCCAAGTTCCTCACCGAGGGAGAGATCAACTACATCGTTGAGAGCCTACGGGGCAAGCCCGGAGACCTACTGCTCTTAGTTGCCGACAGCTTCAAGGTGACCAGCGAAGTCTTGGGTCGTCTCCGCTTACTCCTTGGTGAGCAGCTGGGGATGATCGATGAGAACCGTTTCGATCTTCTTTGGGTTGTGGAATGGCCTCTCCTCGAATATGATGAAGAAGCAGGGCGTTATGTTGCCGCTCACCATCCATTTACATCTCCGCTGGATGAAGATATCGAGCTGCTCGAAACGGATCCAGGCCGAGCAAGAGCAAAGGCATATGACCTCGTTCTCAACGGTGTTGAGTTGGGTGGAGGAAGCATCCGAATCTATGATCGGTCTGTTCAAGAAAAGATGTTCAAGGCACTGGGCTTCACAATGGACGAAGCCATGAGCCAATTTGGTTACTTTATGGAAGCATTTGAATATGGAGCACCACCACACGGCGGAATCGCATTTGGATTCGACCGTTTGATAATGCTCCTTGCTGGTAGAGACTCGATTCGTGATGTAATTGCCTTCCCCAAGACCGTGAGTGCACGCGATCTGATGGTCGATGCACCCGCACCCGTTAATCAGAGCCAGCTGCAGGAACTGAAGATTAAGATGCTAGATTAAGGGTTTTCGCTAAATCGTGCACGATATTTGCCCCACGAGAAATCAAGATTCCAGTGATGAAATAGTCTACAAAAGCATATTGAACTGGAATCTCGAGGGCATCTAGGACCCCAGTACGCGTTATGAAAGCAGTTACTACTCCCAGACAGCCTGCAACAATGGTAACATAGCGCTTGTCTAAGCTCGGGGTCACTGACTTGACTAGGTTGGTCAAGACTTCAACCAGAAACGCAATGGCCGTCACCTTTGCAAGGACCACATCCATACTGAAACCTCCTTTCGGTTTTGTCCTATTCTTATGCGGAGCTGTCCTTACTAAGAACAGGAAAGAATGGTACGGGGTCCGGGTTGAATCATGATTAAGTGTATGATATGATTATCTTGCAAGACGGAGCCCTGCCGTGCTCGTGGTCAATCTGGTTTTGTTATGAGCCAACACCATAACAAAGGGATCCTGGACTCTGGCTGTAGCGATCATGCCGCTTAGTGCGGAAGGTCAAAGCAGTTGGGAGGGAACCCACCTGCTGAGAGCAGGTTCATTCAGGCCAGCATTAGCGACACGGCGGGGATGAGGTTCCGCCCCATGTATAGATGGGGCGGTTTTTCGTATGGAGGGAAACCTGTGGAACGATTTACCAGGACAGCTTTAGTAGTCGGTAATGAGGCATTACATAGATTAGCTCAAATGAAGGTCGCTGTGTTTGGGGTTGGTGGTGTCGGAGGTGCTGTCTGCGAGGCTCTAGCGCGCAGCGGGATCGGCACACTAGTGCTCGTGGACTACGACGTGGTCGATATTACCAACATCAACCGTCAGATCGTGGCACTGGAGAGTACAATTGGGCTTCCGAAGGTAGAGGTGATGGCCGAACGGATTCGTCAGATCAACCCAAACTGTCGGGTCATCCCAATGCGCCAGTTCTACGAACCAGGCCGGGCTGATGAGTTTCTTACACCCGATCTTGACTATGTCGTTGATGCCATCGACAGCGTGTCAAGTAAGGTAGACCTCTTGGTTCAATGTCATAGTCGCAAGATTCCAGTAGTATCTGCCATGGGTGCTGGTAATAAGCTGGATCCAATGCAGCTTCGCATTGTGGATATTTCCGAGACGCATACATGCCCGTTAGCGCGGGTTGTCCGTCTTGGCTTGCGAGAGCGGGGGATACACAGTGGTATCCGGGTAGTTTTTTCACCGGAACCCCCGACCAGAGTTACACCAGGCCGTACACCGGGCAGCACTGCGTTTGTGCCTCCAGCAGCGGGCCTGGCACTCGCCAGTTGGGTCGTACGTGATCTTCTGGAAAGGAGTGGGGGCCGTGAACCTATTCAGCCAAGCCAATGATGGCGCGGTCGCGCCCTTGGCTGTGCGCATGCGTCCAAAGACGCTAGATGAGTATGTCGGCCAAGAGCATATCCTGGCCGAAGGAAGCCTTTTGAGAAGAGCATTAGAGCAGGACTTTCTTCGTTCCGTCATTCTTTATGGGCCGCCCGGGGTCGGTAAGACGACTTTGGCCTATGTCATGTCGCAGACCGCCAGAGGCGATTTTATCACCGTCAGTGCCACCACTACCGGGGTAACTGAGCTCAAGCAGATTATCAGTCAGGCGGAGCAGAAAAAAGCATTCTACGGCACGCGAACAACGCTGTTCATTGATGAGATCCAGCGGTTGAATAAGGGTCAACAGGATGTGCTTCTGCCTGCGGTTGAAGACGGTGTGATCATTTTGATCGGTGCCACGACAGAAAATCCTTTTTTCGAAGTGAATCCGGCTCTACTCAGCCGTTCGCAGATCTATGAACTGCGGCCTCTTTCAGAGGAACACCTACGTACCCTTGTTTTGCGGGCGATTACCTCTGAAGAGGGCCTGGGCGGCATGAATGTGCAGATCGAAGACGATGCCCTCGCACACTTGATTACAGTCTGCAGTGGCGATGCCAGGGTGCTTTTGAATACGCTGGAGTTCGCAGCTATGACTACCATTCCCGATGAAGAAGGGGTGCGGCGCCTTACTTTATCTGTCATGGAAGAAGCATCACAAAGGCAGCGCGTTCGCTACGACAAAAGCGGCGATAATCACTATGATGTGATTTCGGCGTTTATCAAGTCGATGCGGGGCTCAGATCCGGATGCAGCTCTGTACTGGTTTGCTCGCATGCTGTATGCCAACGAAGACCCGCGCTTTATCGTGAGGCGTATTATTGTCCATGCCTCTGAAGACGTGGGGATGGCAGATCCAAATGCAATGCTGATTGCTCACGCTGCCGCAAATGCGCTTGAATGGTTGGGTATGCCCGAGGCTCGGATTCCGATTGCGCAGGCGATTATCTACATTGCCACTGCTCCCAAGAGCAACGCGGTAGTCACTGCCATAGACGCCGCGCTGCGTACAGTGGAGTCGACCAGCGGTGAACCGGTCCCCGATCATCTGCGAGACACCCATTACAAGGGTGCGGCACGCATGGGATACGGTGTCGGCTATAAGTATCCGCATGACTATCCTCATCATTACGTCAAACAACAGTATCTTCCCGACAAACTCCAGGGTCATAAGTTCTACAAGCCGTCAGACCAAGGCCGCGAAAAGCTCATCCAGGAGCGTCTCGACTGGTTCGAGAAATATTCTCGCTAGATTGGTGTGCGCTATTGTATTGTGCCTATTGACACAAAGTTAGGGGATATGCTAATATAATCTCGGTAATTCCCATTGATTTAGTCGGGATTGAAGGGAGGCGGTGGGATGCGGATATCGACTCGGGGTGAGTACGGCCTGCGGGCCATGTTTTATCTAGCCCTGAAACATGGGCAGGGGCCCATTCCACTTAAGACTATCGCAGAAGAGCAGGGCATCTCCGAGCACTATTTGGAACAACTCATGGGAGCTCTGCGCCGTTCCGGATTGGTTTCAAGCGTCCGGGGAGCCCAAGGTGGATATTCACTGTCTCGTCCGCCGAAGGAGATTACCGTAGGTGATATCATCCGAGTTCTCGAAGGGCCCATCACTCCTATGGATTGCTTAGATGGAGCCGGAAAAGAAGCTGAATGTGGATTCCTGGGGCCATGTGCTATGCGCAGAATGTGGAAACGGCTCCAAGATAGTATGGAAAGCGTCTTAGATAGTACTACCCTTGCCTGTCTGGCAGAGGAAGCTCTGTTCTTTGAGGAGGAACATGCCTGATGCAGCGGATTTATCTTGATTATGCGGCTACGACACCGGTTCGCCCTGAGGTTCTCGACGCGATGCTGCCTTATTTCAGCAACGAGTTCGGGAACGCATCTGGGGTCTACAGCTGGTCCCGTACAGCACACCAAGCGATGGACAAAGCTCGAGATACTGTGGCAAGAATTCTGGGGGCTCGGCCTGATGAGATTGTCTTTACGGGCAGTGGCTCAGAGTCAGACAATCTGGCCATAAAAGGAGCCGCCTGGGCGAATAGGCATAAAGGTAAGCATATTATCACAAGCAGTATTGAGCATTTCGCTGTACTTGAAACCTGCCAATGGCTGGAAAGACAGGGTTTTGAGGTAACATACCTTCCTGTAGACTCCGTGGGCCTAGTTGATCCGGAGCAGGTCAAGCAAGCGCTGCGTCCTGATACTATTTTAGTCAGTATTATGTACGCCAATAATGAGGTAGGTACGATTCAGCCAATTAGTGAGATTGGATCAATTCTCAAGGATACCCAGGCTGTTTTCCACACAGATGCTGTACAGGCAGCGGGCGTTCTAGACTTAGATGTAGATAAGCTAAATGTTGATCTCCTCACTATCTCTGCTCACAAGTTCTACGGGCCTAAGGGTGTCGGTGTCTTGTACGTGCGGAAGGGAACTAATATTGAACCTCTCATTCACGGCGGCGGTCATGAAAGAAAGCGCCGGGCTGGCACTGAGAATATTGCAGGTATTGTGGGGCTTGCTAAGGCCTTGGAATTAAGTTATGAAGAGCGTGACACAGAAAACGCCCGCCTTGAGGCCCTGCGAAACCAGCTAATTGAAGGCTTATCCGCCATACCGCACAGTCGGGTGAACGGCAGCTTAACAAAGCGGCTCCCGAATAACGTCAATGTATGCTTTGAGTTCATTGAAGGCGAATCTCTCCTCTTGAACCTAGATATGAAGGGTGTGGCCGCATCCAGCGGGTCGGCCTGCACTTCTGGGTCCCTGGACCCATCCCACGTGCTTTTGGCCATGGGATTGTCTCATGAAATAGCTCATGGTTCTCTGCGCCTCACATTGGGGCGAGGAACCACCCAAGCCGACATAGATTACGTACTGCAGGAAGTACCCCCAATTGTGGAGCGCCTGCGGGCCATGTCGCCTTTATACCGTGGATAGGAGGAGTCTCAATGTATTCTGAAAAAGTAATGGATCATTTTCAAAATCCCCGCAATGTCGGTGAAATTGCTGATGCGAGCGGTATCGGTGAGGTTGGTAATGCCCGCTGTGGCGACATAATGAAGATCTGGATTAAAGTCGAAGACAATGTTATTACAGACATCAAATTCAAGACCTTCGGCTGCGGTGCCGCGATTGCTACATCCAGTATTATCACGGAGATGGCTATGGGTAAGACACTTGACGAGGCTGAACAGATCACGAACAAGGCAGTAGCAGAGGCTCTAGATGGGCTTCCACCTGTCAAAATGCACTGTTCTAACTTAGCAGCTGATGCCCTGCGTGAAGCCATTGCCGATTACCGAAAGAGAAATGGGTAAAACATGCCGCGATTCCAAAAGGGATCGCGGTGTTTTTTTGCTCTCCTTGGGTAAGATAACTCTGAGGTGATTCTATGACCAGCACACGCAGCATAATAATGGCTGGCATTGTCGGCATGGCATTGGGTATCTACGTTGGAACCGTAATGCAGAGAAGCCCAGCATCACGGCAGCTCCGCATGACAGGGCTCAACCTTTGGAATCGAGCCAGAGGAGTAGTGCAGGATGGAGTCAGTGCCTGGATGGATTAGTGGTTCGAAGTGAAACGAAGTTTCTGGTTGGTTGTAGTTCTTGCGGCCCTCACCCTCTTTGTCATCAGGATCAGGGGCGTTTTGACCCCATTTTTACTCGCAGCGGTGATCGCTTACCTTGTGTATCCGATAGTCCAGCTGTTTGAACAGCGCTTTGTACCGCGCCCGGCTGCCATCCTGATTGTCTATTCACTGATCGGAGTGGTGCTGGGCGTCGTCTCTTGGATTATGCTGCCTCAGTTGGCAAGCCAGATAGATGAGATCATCGCGATGATCCCTTCGCAAGCAGAGAAATTAGAAGACTTGGGCCAAGGTGCTATGCGCCGGCTTGAGCGGATTACGCTCCCTCGGGTAGGTCAAGAAATCGCAGCCACTATTACCCAAAGAGTGCAGCTCCTCCTCGAAGACCTCGCGGGCAGGTTAGCGCAAGGCCTCTTAGGTCTGATCACCCATCTGTTGGGCTTCTTCCTCTCGCCAATTTTGGCGTTCTACCTCTTGCGAGACCACGAAGAAATGCGTGAACGCTTATTTCTCTACATCCCTATGCAGTACCGGAGTCAGGTGAAAAACGTTCTCCGAGAGATAAATCGCGCCTTGAATGGTTTCTTCCGTGGGCAGCTTCTTATTTCCACCATCGTCGGCACCGTGATTTATTTAGGGCTTATGATCCTACGGGTCCGCTATGCTCTGTTCATCGGTTTCATTGCTGGCTTATTTGACATCATCCCGTACTTCGGGCCGATCATGGGCTTTATTCCTGCTGCCGCTTTTGCGCTCCTGCGCTCACCCATTTCGGTTTTATGGGTGCTGGCCATCTTCGTCTTGGCCAATCAACTCGAGAGCAGTATTATCGCTCCGAAGATCATTGGCGACCGAGTTGGCCTGCATCCTCTAGCCGTGATCTTCGCCGTTATGGTTGGCGGTGAGCTAATGGGCGTAATCGGTATGCTGATCGCAGTCCCGGCCGCATCAATTGTACGCGTCCTTCTGCAGTATTTTTTGGTGAGCAGAAACATCGCGGATAAAGGTCCATAGCTCCCCCTTGAGCCGCTGTTTGTTGACAACCTTCCCCCTATTCGATATGATCAAACAATGAGGGTTATATTGGTTGGAATAGGAGGGAACCGCTATCAGCGGGCGCTATGAAATACCGTTCAGTAGATGAAATTCGTACAATGTATCTTAACTTCTTTGAAAGCAAACAACATAAGGTTCTCCCCAGTGCGTCGTTAATTCCCCATGGAGATCCAACGCTGCTCTTGACTGTCGCGGGTATGGTGCCCTTTAAACGCTATTTCTTGGGTTTAGAGAAGCCAGAATCCACCCGTGTTGCAACATGTCAGCGGTGTATCCGCACCGGCGACATCGAGAATGTGGGCATGACGGATCGCCATGGGACGTTTTTTGAGATGCTGGGGAACTTCTCCTTCGGAGATTACTTCAAGAGAGAAGCTATTACATGGGCTTGGGAGTTTGTAACTGAGCATCTTGCCTTCCCAGTAGACAAGCTTTGGGTAAGTGTGTACCACGAAGACGACGAGGCTTTTGAGATCTGGAATAAAGAAGTCGGAATACCTGCCGAGCGCATTGTACGTTTAGGCAAAGACGATAACTTCTGGGAAACAGGCCATGGGCCTTGCGGACCCTGCTCGGAGATCCACATCGATCGTGGGCCCGAGTTTGGATGCGGACAGCCCGATTGTAAACCGGGATGTGATTGCGAACGGTTCTTAGAGTTCTGGAACCTGGTTTTTGTGCAGTTCCATCAAGAAGGTGACACCTATACCCCACTTGAAAAGCGCAGTATCGATACTGGGATGGGCCTGGAGCGGGTTGCCACTCTCCTACAAGGAACAACTAGTATCTTTGAAATTGATGCTATGCGCCCGATTGTAGATGGAGTCGGCAATATCGCCGGTAAACAGTACGGGGCCGATGCTAAGGCGGACGTTTCACTGCGCGTGATTGCTGACCATTTAAGAGCAGTAGCGTTCCTAGTGATGGATGGCGTGCTGCCAAGCAACGAAGGACGCGGTTATGTGCTGCGGCGCCTGATCCGACGGGCAATTCGCCATGGCCGTCTCTTAGGCATTAATAGGCTCTTCTTAAACGAAGGAATCGACCTAGTAGTAGAGCAGATGCACAAGGCTTATCCAGAAATCGTGGGGCGCCTCGATTACATTAAGCGGGTAGTTGGGCTTGAAGAAGAACGCTTTAACCAGACCCTAGATCAGGGTATGCATCTGCTGCAGCAGTTGGTGGAAAAGGCACGCAAGAGCGGCACAGAAGTAATCAACGGCAAGGACGTTTTCCAGCTGTATGATACCTTCGGGTTCCCATTGGAGCTCACGACTGAAATCTTGGCCGAGCAGGGATTAGAAGTTGATAGAGCTGAGTTTGAAGCAGCAATGCAGGCTCAGCGCGAAAGGGCTCGTGCTGCTCGCGGTGAGCAGGGCTATCTAGATAGCGCTCTCGAAGTATTCCATGACATCGCCGGAACTGTAGAAAGCCGCTTCTCGGGCTACGAAAAGACGGTTGACCAAGGGCGGATTGTGGCGCTCTTGAAGGACAATATTTCGGTTGATCAGGCACAGGCTGGTGATGTGGTGGCTGTTGTCCTTGATGCAACGCCGTTTTACGCTGAGAGTGGTGGACAGGTAGCAGACACGGGATGGATCACAACTGAAGCTGGTAAGGTGCAGGTTGATGACGTGCAGAAGCCGGTAGAGGGACTGATCGTCCACAAGGGTAAGGTAGTCGAGGGTATAGTCCAAGTCGGAGCGCAAGCCACAGCTGCTATTGGCGAAGGCAAACGCAGTGACACTGCTCGCCACCATACTGCCACACACCTGCTTCATAAGGCTCTCAAGGATGTATTGGGCGATCATGTCAACCAGGCTGGTTCTTATGTTGGCCCCGACCGTCTGCGTTTTGACTTTACTCACTTTGAAGGACTTGACGATGCTGTCCTACAGGAGATCGAAGACCGGGTGAATGCTGCTATTCTAGCAAACTATCCGGTGCAGGCCGAAGTGAAGAGCATCGATGAAGCTCGCGCCGAAGGTGCGGTAGCACTATTTGGAGAGAAATACGGTTCTGTAGTCCGAGTAATCCGCATCGGCGACTACTCGTTGGAACTGTGTGGTGGTACACATGTTTCGGCCACCGGTGAGATCGGCATGCTGCGCATTGTCTCAGAAGGCAGCGTGGCCGCTGGTGTACGTCGGATCGAAGCAGTAGCTGGAACTCAGGCGCTGGCTTATGCAAGAAGCCGTGAAGAGCTGCTGCAGCGTGTTGGTGACGCTGTTGGAATTGCGAATATTGAAGAACTGCCCAACCACGTCAGCCGTCTCGTGCAGCATGTTAAGGAGCTTGAGAAGGAAATCAGTGCCCTCAAAGGTAAAGCCATCTCCGCACTGTCCGATGAACTCCTTGGCAAAGCTGAAGACGTAGAAGGAGTTAAGGTACTAGTTACAGAAGTACCCAGCGTAAGTTCTGAAGAACTGCGTGAGATGGGCGACAAACTCCGGGATAAACTGGGCAATGCCGCCATTGTGCTGGGAACCCAGACTGGTGACAAGGTGCTGTTCTTGAGCATGGTCACGAAGTCACTGACTAAGGATGGCCTGCACGCAGGTAAGATTGTGCAGACAGCCGCTCAAGTATGCGGCGGTGGAGGCGGAGGCAGGCCTGATATGGCTCAGGCAGGTGGCCGGCTCCCAGAAAAACTGACCGACGCTTTACAAGCAGCTAAGGAGGTCCTGATCGCTCAGATAAAGGGAATATAGGGGTGTCTGACGAATAAAGTCAGGAGCATACAAGTGGGGGGGCTTGCCATGACAGATTCGCATGAGAAGACTGCACTGTTTCGTTCAGCACAGTTCGAGCAGGAAACATCTGTCCGAGACGTGCTCCGCCAAGTATATGATGCACTGCAAGAGAAGGGATACAACCCTGTCGGCCAAATCGTTGGCTACTTGATGTCAGGGGATCCAACCTTTATCACCAGTCACCGCAATGCTCGCACTCTGATAACAGCGATCGAACGGGATGTTATTCTCGAAGAGCTGATTAAGGAATATCTGCAGAGATAGAGATAAGGGATCACCTCGCGGTGGTCCCTT
>ERZ773359.628-NODE-628-length-50310-cov-18.908745_pt1 | contig 50310 bp, 51 predicted proteins | sample MGYA00374955_ERZ773359 | MGnify/ENA primary metagenome ERZ773359 (study PRJEB29098, sample SAMN04486028) | biogas fermenter metagenome | study: EMG produced TPA metagenomics assembly of the Biogas fermentation microbial communities from Germany - Plant 4 DNA1...
TGGTAGTTGGTCACGGGCACCTCCGCGGTGGGAATGAGGTAGTAGTCTAAGCCCTCGCACTTGAACATATCCTCGCCGAACTTGGGCAGCTGGCCTGTGCCAATCATGCTGGCCTCGTTGGCCAGGAAAGGCGGAAAGATTTCGGTGTAGCCGTGCTCTTTGGTGTGCAGATCCAGCATGAAATTGATCACGGCCCGCTCCAGCCGAGCGCCGAGGCCCTTCAAGAAGACAAAGCGCGCTCCCGTCACCTTCCCAGCCCGTTCAAAATCCAAAATCCCAAGCTCAGCGCCCAAATCCCAGTGGGGCTTTGGTTCGAAATCAAACTGGCGGGGCTCGCCCCAGCGCCTGACTTCCACATTCTCCGCCTCGGTGGGGCCGATGGGGACCGAAGAGTGGGGAATGTTGGGCATCCTGAGCAGCAGTCCATTGATGCGATCGCTAAGCTCCCGGATCTCCCCTTCCAGTTCTTTGATCCGGTCGGAGACCTCCCGCATTTGCTCCATGAGCTCGCCAGGATCCTGTCCCTGTCGTTTGTATGCGGCGATCTCCTGGGATGCCTTGTTTCGCTGGGCGCGAAGCTCTTCCACCTCCGCGAGGAGCTTGCGATGCTCCTCATCAAGGGTCAGCACCTCATCCAAAGGTGCGGTATCCTCCCCCCGGTTGCGAAGGGATTTGCGGACCAAGTCCGGGTCCTTGCGAATCAGCCTTAAGTCAAGCATAACGGAACCTCCTCCAACCCTATTGTTTCCATCGGGAGATAGAAAAGTCCCGTCCCCTCTTCGGGGACGGGACAATCATCCCGCGTTGCCACCCCGGTTGCTGCCGTGCAGCCACCTTTGGACACGATAACGGGTGTGAACCGGGACGGCTCATCGCCGCCAGCCTTCGGGGTGGATAGGACCGCTCCCTCCACCGGGTTCCACCATCCCCCGGCTCTCTGTGGGAGGGCCTCCGGCCCTAATGGCCCCTGCATCGCCGCTTGTGGCAACTATTCTATTACACTTCGAACCGAGGAGCAATACCCAACTCCGCCAGCTCCCAACCTTTCAGGAAAGCTTCCTTGGTTGCCTGGATGATCTCTTCTGGCGATCCTTCGCCCGACATGACATTGACCTCCAGGCTCACCACCGGCCGCCTGGTGGGCTGGGGGCGGGAGAAGTACCCGGATTTCGCTAGGGCCTCTAGGAAGCTTGCGATCTGCTCCGGACCGACCTCTCCCCCGGGGATATTGAAGGGCGTGTGCTTGTCCCCGTACAAGGGATGAGACTGATCCTTAACGACGCAATTGGCAAAATGGGCGTGGACGATGAGGTCCCCAAGCAGTCGGGCGCTTTCCTCCGCATCCTCCCCAAGCTGGTACAGATGGCTTTGATCCAGGGTGACGCCAAGATTGTCATGCTCCTTGCGAAGCTCCCGGATGAACTCCGCCGTCTCCACCGTGGGGCCGAGGAGGAACTTCTTGTCCACATCCCGGTCAAAATGCTCCAGGGTGATGGTCAGGACGTGGTCCTTAGCCTTGCTGCGGGCATAGCTGCAAAGCTCCCCAAGAGACTTGGCCAGCTGCTTTAGGCCCTGATCGCGCTTTTCCGGTCCCGGATAGGGACCGCTCCCCACCAGCATCATCCTGGCCCCGTAAAGGTAAGCCTCATCGATCAGCTTCTTGCCAAGTTCCACGGCAGCCTGACGCCCCTCCTCCGACAGGTCGCAAAAGTAGACCCCGTGGGCCGTCATCGGGAAGGAGGTCAAGAAGACCACATCCACATCAGCCTCGGCCAAGAATCCAGCCAGCTTTTCCCGCTCCGCCGGGTCTTTCACCCAGGAAACCTCAACGGCCCGGTAGGCATCATCGGCCAAGAGCTGGGCCACCTGATCCTTGATTGGACCCTCTCCTTTCGCCCCATTAGGGAAGGCCACCGTGTGCACATAGCCTAAGCTCATGTACTTATGCCAACTATCACGCAACAGCGAGCCACCTCCTGTCGATAGTCTTCTTAAGCGGACAGCTCGGCGCTCTCCTCAGTGCGCTTGAGCAATTCAGCCCACTTGCGATCGACTTCCGCCTGGATCTCTTCCAGGAGCCCTTCATTGCCTGGCCGGAAGAGATGGCGGAACCGGGCTTGCTTTTTCAACCAGTCGGCCACCGGGGTCTTCTCCCGCACCTTGACGGTGATCCGCCAGACGCCATTCTCCACTTCATAAGCAGGCCAGAAGCAGCACTGAACCGCTTCTTGGGCGATCTTGACGGTGTCTTCCGGCGGATAGCCCCAGCCCAGCCGACAGGGAGCAAGCACGTTGATGAAGGCCGGTCCATCAACGGCCAAGGCCTTTTCTACCTTCTTGACGTAGTCGCTCCAATGGCCGGTGGTTGTTTGGGCAACATAGGGCACTCCGTGGGCCGCGATGATCTGGGTCAGATCCTTGCGCAGCTGCCTCTTCCCTTGTTGCACCCGGCCGGCCGGCGATGTTGTCGTGTGGGTGCCAAAGGGAGTCGCGCTGGAGCGCTGGACGCCAGTATTCATGTAGGCGCCGTTGTCATAGCAGATGTAGAGAATGTTGTGGCCCCGCTCCATCGCCCCCGACAGGGCCTGAAAGCCGATGTCGTACGTTCCCCCATCGCCGCCAAAGGCGATCAGGTCGAATTTCTGATCGAGCTTGCCCTTGCGGGTAAGGGCCTGCCAGGCCGCCTCAACGCCGCTGATGGTCGCCGCGGCGTTCTCAAAGGCGCTGTGGATGAAGGAAGACTTCCACGCGGTATATGGATAAATGGTCGTGGCAACTTCCATGCAGCCAGTCGCGCAAGCCACTACCACCGGGTTGTTCGCCGCCTTCAAGGCCAGTTTCGCGGCAATGGGGAAGGCGCACCCCGCACAGGCGCGATGCCCGCCGGTGAACAGTTCCTCTTTGCTTGCCATTTCTTTCAAAGTGGCCACTCAATTCACCTCCCGGGATTTACTCCCGCACACCTAGGTAGTTGATTTCCCTCTTAACTTCGCCGGTCCGCAGCATCTCCTCCAGATCCTGATAGACGGTCCGGATGTGATCGAGGGTCACGTCCCGTCCCCCAAGACCGTAGATGTAGTTGTTCATCAAAGGACGCTTGCTGGCGCTATAGAGGGCTGCCCGAAGATCCCCAAAGAGGGGCCCTCCACAGGCTGCCAGGCTGTCCGCCCGGTCCATCACCGCCACTGCGGGGATATCCGCCAAAGCCTCGCGAAGGCGCGCCGCCGGGAAGGGACGGAACATGCGCATCTTAAGCAGGCCCGCCTTGACTCCCTTGGCCCGCAGTTCATTCACCACATACTTCGCCGTCCCCGCCGTGGAGCCGATGACCACGATGGCCATCTCCGCATCATCGAGCTTGTAGGCTTCGAAAAACTCGTACTGGCGGCCGGAGAGCTTCGCGAACTCATCAGCCACTTCCTGGACCACCTTGTCCGCGTTGAACATGGCCTCCGCCTGCTGCCTGCGGTGCTCGAAGTAGAAGTCCTGCAGATCCAAGGGACCCACGGTGATGGGGTTCTCTGCATCCAGCAAGGTGTAGTGGGGTTTGCGCTCGCCCACGAACTTCCTTACCTCTTCATCGGAGAGGAGAAAGACGTTCTCCATCCCGTGGCTGATGATGAACCCGTCCATCATCACCATCACCGGGAGGTTCACCTCAGGATGCTCGGCGATCCTCACCGCCTGAATCAGATTATCATAAGCCTCCTGGGCATTTTCCGAGTAGAGCTGGATCCAGCCCGAATCCCGGGCGCCCATGGTATCGCTGTGATCGCAGTGGATATTGATGGGGGCGCTGAGGGCCCGGTTCACCACCGGCATCACGATGGGCAGCCGCAATCCCGCGGCGATATACAATACTTCCCACATGAGGGCCAAGCCATTAGCGGAAGTTGCCGTCATGGCCCGGGCGCCGGCCGCAGATGCCCCGACGGTGGCGCTCATGGCGGAATGCTCGCTTTCCACCGGCACGAATTCCGTCTGCACCAGGCCATCGGCCACAAAGGTCGAGAAAATCTGGACTATCTCCGTCTGGGGAGTGATCGGATAGGCAGCCACCACATCCGGATGGATTTGCCGCATGGCCGTGGCTACTGCCTCATTTCCGGTCAAGGCTACGCTCTTAACTGCCTCGTTGGCGAGGGCAGAGTTGCCCATGTATCGTTCCCTCCTTCACATGCTTAGTCTCTATCGGGGACCATCTCGATGGCCCGCACCTTCGGCGGACACACCGCGGCGCAAATGCCGCAGCCCTTGCAATGGTCGTAATCGACTCCCACTACCTTGCCGTCTTCCAGCAAGATGGACGTATCAGGGCAGTACACCCAGCAAAGATAGCAGTTGGTGCACTTCTCCCCGTCCCAAATTGGCTTCTCGGTCCGCCAGTCGCCGGTGTGGAATTCGGCGGCAGTGCCTCCGCGCAAAATTAAGCCCCCGATGGGGATGCTCTTCCACCCGGGCTTTTGCACTTCCTGGGCCACAGGCTTTTCTTTAACTGCCATTACTACTTCACCTCCTGGTAGGCGCGCCGAATGGCCTCCAGGTTGCCCTGGATGATCTCAGGCCGGTTGCGGAACTTCTGCTCCAGCTTGCGTTTTGTATCCTCAAGGAGATCCTCCAGGTCCAGCACTCCCGTCGCCTTGATCAAGGCCCCCAGCATTGGGGTGTTGGGAATGACGCGGCCGATGGTCTCCTTGGAGATGGTGTCTGCATCGACGGTGAACACCTTAACCTTGGAATCCTCGCCGAGCCCCAGCTGCTGCCTCATCTCCTCGGGGGATTGGGGCGTGTTGATGACGATGACCCCGTCCTCGGGAATCCCCTCCGTCACCTTGCCGGTGTCGATCAGAGTCGCATCGAGGACGACAACGAAATCGGGGCTTGTCACCCCACTGTGAAGAGTAATCTCCTCATCGCTGACGCGGTTGTAGGACGTTACCGGAGCCCCCATTCGCTCGGGGCCGTACTCAGGAAAGGCTTGGACGCGTTTACCCGCCGCTGCCGCCGCCTCGGCGAACAGAAGGGCCGCTGTTTTCGCCCCTTGTCCACCGCGGCCGTGCCAGCGGACTTCAAGCATTCTTGCCACTAGCTGTTCCTCCTTCCGATAGGATTTTGTCCAAATAAAATCCCCTGCTAGCGCCCTCAGGTATTAGAATCCCCAGATCAACCTTCGCATTACACTCCCTGAATCCTGCTGCTCCATTCTAGTTTACCATAATTTGTGCCAACTGGAGCAAACTCGAACGGACCCAGGCCCCTCGGCCTGGGCCCCCTGGGGACCCTTAAGCATACAGGGGAAACCTTTGACAAAGGTCAGCCACCTTCTCCTTCGCCGCCGCGTGGACCTTTTCATCCTGAGGATTGGAGAGGACGTCGCCGATGATCGAAGCGATTTCCATCATCTCCCCCTCCCCCATCCCCCGGGTCGTCACCGCCGGCGTCCCCAGCCGGATCCCGCTGGTAACGAAAGGACTCTCCTGGTCGAAGGGAATCGTATTCTTGTTGACCGTGATGCCCACTTCATCGAGTAGACTTTCGGCTTCTCTGCCTGTTAGACCTTTAACTTTTGTGTCAACCAACATCAAGTGGTTGTCGGTGCCGCCCGAGACCAAGCGGAAGCCCTGCTTAAGGAGACCCCCGGCCAATGCCTTGGCATTCTTGACGATTTGCTCTTGATATGTCCTAAACTCTGGGCTTTGGGCTTCTTTCAAGGCAACGGCCTTGGCCGCAATCACGTGCATCAAGGGACCGCCTTGGATCCCGGGGAAGATGGCCTTATCGATGTCCTTCCCATACTCCTCCTTGCACAAAATCATCCCGCCCCGGGGCCCCCGGAGGGTCTTGTGGGTAGTTGTGGTCACAAACTCCGCGTAGGGAACGGGGGAAGGATGGAGTCCCACCGCCACCAGCCCCGCGATGTGGGCCATGTCCACCATCAACATGCAGCCAACCTCATCACAGATTTCCCGCAGGCGGGCAAAATCGATCACCCGGGGATAAGCGCTGCCCCCGGCAACGAGGAGCTTGGGACGGTGTTCTTTGGCCAATCGCAGGATTTCATCGTAATCGAGCATTTCCGTCTCTTTGCTCACGCCGTAATGGACGAAATTGAACCAGACGCCGGAAAAGTTCACCGGGCTGCCGTGGGTCAGATGGCCCCCATGGGACAAATTCATGCCCATCACCGTATCCCCGGGCCTGAGGACCGCAAAGTACACGCCCATGTTGGCCTGGGCTCCCGAGTGGGGCTGGACGTTGGCATGTTCTGCCCCGAAGAGCTCCTTGGCCCTCTTGATGGCCAGGGACTCGGGGATATCCACATACTCGCAGCCGCCATAATAGCGCCGGCCGGGATACCCCTCCGCATACTTGTTGGTCAATACTGAGCCTTGGGCCTCCAACACCGCGCGACTGACAAAGTTCTCCGAAGCGATCAGTTCGATCTTCTCCCGCTGACGGCGCAGCTCCCCATCCAGCGCCTCAGCAACTTCCGGATCCACCTGTCGAACGACGTCATACAACTGCAATCGCTCCCCTCTCTCTAGAGGAAAAAAGGCCCCCCCTTTGTTATTGCATCCATAGTATAACATACCTGAAAAATATCCACAATCGGCCAAGGCCCGCCCCTCCTGGCCTTGCAACAGGCCTCCCTTTCACTTATGGCGGGACCCCGGTCTTTCCATCAAGGAAGATTTGCTCCGCCGCCAGACTTGGTCATCGCCGGCCGGGAAAGTGGCGACCGATCTCGCCCAGGGACTGAAAGATGTCTCCAGGATGGAGGGAAATGCTTATCTGGCCGGCCCGGTGAAGCTCGAGGAAAGCCTGGACCACCTCGGGATCGAACTGCAGGCCCGCTTCCCGCTGGATGTAAGCTAAGGCTAGCTCCACCGGCAGAGCCACTCGATAAGCCCGATCGTTGGTCAAAGCCTCGAAGACGTCGGCCACGGCGATGATGCGGCCGGCAAGGGGAATATCCTTGCCCTTGACCCCTTTAGGATAACCGTGGCCGTCCCATCGCTCATGGTGGGACCTAATGCCCTCGGCCACCGCCTGAAACCCATCGGAGATGCCCTCTAGGGTCTCGGCCCCAAAGGCCGGATGCTTCTGGATCTCAAGGAACTCGCTTTCCGTAAGGGGGCCTTCCTTGAGCAGGATGCCGTCGGGGACCAGGATTTTGCCCAAGTCGTGGAGCAGGCCCGCCCAATAGAGGTTGTGGAGATCCTCCCCCTTCAGCCCCAGTCGCTGTCCGATGCGCAGGGCATTGATCGCCACCCGCTGGGAATGGCCCTGGGTGCTCGTATCCCGCAGCTCATGCAATTGGGCAAGGACCATCAAGGTGCGCACGTGGTGCTGGGCGAGGGCCTCCATCAGCTCGTTGACCTCGGCAAGGCGCCGGTCGAGCTGGGAAAAAAGCACCGCGGTGAGAAGGCCGATGAGCAGAAAAAAGCCCATCCGAAACAGCCACAACCCCAAGGGCTGGGCGATGCCGGCGTCGACATCCAAAGGCATCAAGGGCCCCGCCAAGATCCCCGCGGCGGCCGCGGTCAGCCAAGCGCCGGGCACGCGGAAGAAATAAGCTCCCAAAAGGATCGGCACATAAAACAAGTGGGGGTATGCATGCTTGGTGCCCCCGGTGTAATAGCTCGCCGTCCAGCTCCCCACCAGGAGGAGCAGGACGAGGATGAAAGCAGGGACCTTCGGCAGCTCGCTGAAGCGAGTCAGCCTCTCTTGGAAAACGCGTCCCATGACAGGCCTCCCAATTCGCGTCCTACTAGATTTTTCGGCAAGGGGCGGGGAATCCTTTCGCCGCGATGGCCGCGGATCAAAAAAAGGCGGGGGTTAACCCGCCTTCGTCTCATACTTCCGGTAGTTCCGCCAAGGCCCGTTTGCTTTCCTCCTCCGCATAGTAGGCATTCTCCAGCTTGCCGCTGAGGTAAGCATCATAAGATGCCAGATCGAAGTGGCCGTGGCCGCTCAGGCAAAACAGGATCGTCCGCGGCTCGCCCGTTTTGGCGCACTCCTTGGCCTCTTCAATGGCGCCATGGATGGCATGGGCCGACTCGGGGGCCGGCAGGATCCCTTCGGTACGGGCAAAAAGCACGGCGCTGGCAAACACGTCCCCTTGGGGATAGGCGGCCGCTTCAATCAGGCCATCCCGGTAGAGCTGGCTGACGAGGGGCGATGCGCCGTGATAGCGCAGACCTCCGGCATGGATCGTCGGCGGCACGAAGGAATGGCCTAAGGTGTACATCATCAACAGCGGCGTGAGGCCCACCGTGTCGCCAAAATCATAAGCCAAGGTCCCCTTGGTCAGGGAAGGACAAGCAGCCGGCTCAACGGCCACCGCCCGGACCTTCCGGCCCGCGAACTTATCCGCGAGGAAAGGAAAGGCCAGTCCGCTGAAGTTGCTCCCGCCGCCGCAGCAGCCGATCACCACGTCCGGATAGTCGTCAACCAGGGCGAGCTGCTTTTTCGCCTCAAGGCCGATGATGGTTTGGTGGAGCATGACGTGGTTGAGGACGCTGCCCAATGAATACCGCGTATCCTCCCTGAGGACCGCATCCTCCACGGCTTCGCTGATGGCAATTCCCAGGCTCCCGGGAGAGTCGGGGTCCTTGGCTAAGACCTTCCGGCCCGCCTCCGTCCGGTCGGAGGGACTTGGGATCACTTCCGCCCCCCAGGTCTCCATGAGGGAGCGCCGGTAGGGCTTTTGCTGGAAGCTCACCTTCACCATGTACACGGTGCACTCCAGGCCAAAGAAGCTGCATGCCAGACTCAGCGCGCTTCCCCACTGCCCCGCGCCCGTCTCCGTCGACAGCCGCTTTACCCCCGCCTGCTTGTTGTAATAGGCTTGAGGGACCGCGGTGTTGGGCTTGTGGCTCCCCGCCGGGCTTACCCCTTCATACTTGTAGTAGATGCGAGCCGGGGTGCCGAGGGCCTTCTCCAACCGGTGGGCCCGAAATAGGGGCGATGGCCTCCACAGACGGTAGATCGCCAATACCTCCTCGGGTATGTCGATCCAGCGCTCTGTGCTCATCTCTTGTTCGATCAGGGCCGGAGGAAACAAAGGGGCGAAGTCTTCGGCGGCTGCCGGCCTTTTCGTGCCCGGATGGAGGGGCGGCGGCGGAAGGTTGGTCATATCCGCCTGGATGTTGTACCACTGCCTTGGGATCTCCTGCTCGGCTAATAGGATCTTGCTCTGACTCATCTCAGCTCAACTCCTCTCAATTAGAAGCTTCACTGGGTATTCAACACAATCTGTCAAGTTCCTGCCGGCGAAAATAAAATTTCTGCGGCATCTTTCCCACCAACAGGTCATACCCATTAGGGAAAGGGGGATGGGGATGGAGACGAAGCTGGTTTCCGGGATGGCCCTCCTGCGGATCATCGCGGGAGGGATTGAAATCGGCGCTGCCCTGCTCATGCTCCATTACCGCCGGGTCGACGCGGCCCTGCGCATCAATGCGATCCTAGGGATGATCGGCCCAACGATCCTGCTTTTGGTCAGCAGCCTGGGCCTGGTGGCCCTGGCTGGACAGGTGGACTGGGACCGCTATATCATCGTCCTCTTCGGCGTCCTCCTCATTTTTCTAGGAGTCAGATGACCCGCGGCCCGGCACCCACAGCCGACTTGATTTGGCCGGGGGCGGATCCTTGGCGAGGGCTTGGGCCAAGGCAGCCTCTACCCGGAAGAAAAGGTCGGCGAAGACGAGCTCCGCCTCCATGAGCTCCCTGACGTAAGGGTTGTAATTGGCAACGGTGACGCTCTGGCGAAAGGATTCTTCCAGTTCCTTCACGTCCTTGCCCTCCGCGGCGGCTTTTTGCAGGGCCGCCTGCTTGCGCTGGATGTCTTCGAGCATCAGCTTGGCGGCCTCCCGCTTTTCCACCTCTTCCCGGGTAGCAGCCAAGCGCTTGTACTCATCGGTCTGCCGCAGGGCCTCGGCCAGCTCCCCGATCTTCCTGGCAAGCTCCTCTTTCATCCTCATCCCCATCCCTTCATCCTTTGATAACGCACCGCGGGGCAAGACGCAGGACCTGCCGCGTAAGGCCTGCACCTTCCGAGATGCGGACCACCTCATCCACATCCTTGTAGGCCGTTGGGGCTTCTTCCAGCACCACCTGGCGGCTGGCGGCCCGAAGCTCAACTCCGGCTTCGGCCAGCTCCGCGAAAACCTCATCCCGCTGCAGAAGCCTTTTCGCCTCTCCCCGGCTAAGGCGCCGTCCGGCGCCGTGACAGGCCGAGGCAAAGCCTTCGCCTCGATTGCCAACCAGGACATAAGAGCCGCTCCCCATATCCCCGGGGACCAGGACCGGCTGGCCCATTCCCCGATATACCTCCGGGAGGAGCCTATGGCCACCGGGAAGGGCCCTGGTCGCTCCTTTGCGGTGCACGCAAAGCTTGAGCTCCTCTCCATCTACTATATGCTCTTCGATCTTGGCGATGTTATGGGCCACATCCCAGACTACCCGGATCTCCCCATGGCCCATCACCTGGCGCAGGGCCTCCCGGACCCGGTGGGTGAGGACTTGCCGGTTGGCCCAGGCATAATTGGCCGCGGCCACCATCGCGCCGAAATACCGCTTCCCCTCGGGGCTGCTCAAGGGCGCCCCCGCCAGCTGCCGATCTGGCAGCTTGATGCCGTACCGGCCCATGGCCTCCACCATCCGGCGGGTGTAGTCGCTGCAGACTTGATGGCCCAGGCCCCGGGATCCCGAATGAATCATGACGACCACCTGCCCCTGGGAAAGCCCCATGACCCTGGCTTCTTCTTCCCGGTAGATCCGGTCCACCACCTGCACCTCGACGAAGTGGTTCCCCGAACCCAAGGTCCCCAGCTGTCCTTGGCCCCGCTTCTTGGCCCTTTGGCTGACCGCGTCAGGGTCGGCGCCGGCCATCTCCCCTTCCTCTTCGCTCATCGATAAGTCTTCCTGACTGCCCATGCCCTGCTCCACCGCCCAGGCCGCCCCTTGGCAAAGGACCCGGTCCAGATCCCCCTGGGCGATCTTAAGACCGCCCTTATCCCCCAATCCGCTGGGAATGGCCCGGTAAAGCTCATCGGCCAAATCCGACCATTTATCCTCCAAGTCCTCCTCCCGCCACGGAGTGGCCAGGAGACGGACGCCGCAATTAATGTCGTAGCCAACGCCCCCAGGGGTAATCAGCCCATCGGGGAGTTTTGTCGCCACCACCCCGCCGATGGGAAGACCGTAGCCGGTGTGGATGTCGGGCATGGCATAGGCGAAGCCGACGATCCCCGGGAGGCAGGCGGCATTGGCCACCTGCTCGAGGGCCTGGCCCTCCTCTTTGAGGTTGGCCAGCTCCTCCCCATCGATGAAAATGAGGCCGGGGACAAGCATCCCCGGTTTATAACCCCGGGGTATCTGCCAGCGATATTCATCGAGCTTTTCTAAATCCCAAACCATGGGCACCACCTCCAACTAGAGATCCAAGACGACCTTAGCCTGCCACGCATCCCCTTCGCGAAGGAGCTTTGAGCCGTGGTAGGTCACCGCCTTAACGTCCCTGATGATCCAGTGGCACTCAGGGTCGATTGCCTCACCCCACACTTTCGCCTCGAGGCTAAATCCCTCCCCGACCTTGACTTTAACCCGGCCGGGAAGCCAGCCTTCCCCATCGATGAGGAAGAGGGCCTCGCCGAGCCACTCAACGAGCAGACTCTCTCCATCGGGGGCCTCAAGGCGTATACTGCGCTCCTCTTGGGGACGGACCTGTTGGCCTTCGACGATGTAGTCGACAAGGCCAAGAAAAGCCTGTTCGAACACATCTTCAAGGCGGGGGCCCCAGGCAAAAAGGCCCGCATCGCCTCCGTGATCGAAGGTCCGACACCCTTTGCTTTCACTCATCATCCACATCCTCCATCCGGGCGATGGCCAGCGCGATGACCCGGTCATCTTCGTCCAGCCGCATCAGGGTCACTCCCTGGGTGCTCCGCCCTTGACGGGAGATGTCGTCCACATTGATCCGGATCATGACTCCTGCCTCGGTGATGAGGACTACTTCATCATCTTCGTCAACCACCTTGATCCCCGCCACCAACCCGGTCTTCTCCGTCCGCTGCAAAGTCTTGACCCCTTTGCCGCCCCGGCCGATGCGGCGGTACTCCTCAAGGAGGGTCCTCTTGCCAAACCCGTTGGTGGTGACGACGAGAAGGTCGGCTCCGTCCCGCACCACTTCCATCCCCACCACTTCATCTTCCCCATCGAGGGTGATGCCCTTCACCCCCCGGGCCGCCCGGCCCATGGGCCGCACATCCTCCTCGGCGAAGCGGATCGCCTGACCAAACTTGGTGGCCAACAGCAGATCCCGGCGGCCGTCGGTGAGCTTGGCCCCGACCATCTCATCGTCCTCATCTAGATTGATGGCGATGATGCCGGTGCGGGGGGTGTCAAAGTCGGACAGGGCCGTCTTCTTGACGATGCCGTTCTTGGTGGCCATGACCACGTACTGCTCCTCTTCCCAGTCATCAACGGCGAGGACTGCCTGGATGGACTCGCCCGGCTCCACCTGGATGAGGCTCATCACGGAAGTGCCCCTGGCCTGACGACCTAAGGCGGGGAGCTGATAGCCTTTCAGCCGGTAGACCCGTCCCCGGTTGGTGAAGAACAAGACGTGGGCATGGGTGTTGGTGATGAACAGATGCTCGACGAAATCATCGGCCCGGGCGCTCCACGCGGTGATGCCCCGGCCGCCTCGCCGCTGACTGCGATAGTCCGTCAGGGGGAGGCGCTTGATGTAGTTTTGCCTGGTGATGGTGATGATGATGTCCTCTTCCGGGATGAGATCCTCCGTCTCCAGCTCCGCCGCGCTGGGGGCAATCTCCGTCCGGCGCTCATCCCCGAATTTCCCTTTGATCTCCAGGAGTTCTTCCTTGATGATCCCGTACACCTTGCTCACATCGGCGAGAACTTCCCGGTAATAGGCGATATCTTTCAAGAGGGATTGGTATTCCGCCTCGATCTTCTCCTGCTCCAGGCCCGTCAGCCGCCGCAGCTGCATATCTAAAATAGCTACCGCCTGGCGCTCGCTGAGGCCGTAGCGCTCCATCAACGCCTCCTTGGCCGCGGCGTCGTTTGGGGAGGCCTTGATCAGCTCGATGATCTCATCGATGTGGGCAAGGGCAATCCTGAGGCCCTCCAGGATGTGGGCCCGATCCTCCGCCTTCTGCAGCAAGAACCTGGTTCGGCGGACCACCACTTCCCGCTGGTGGTTGAGGTATGCTTCCAGCATTTCCTTCAGGTTCAAGACCATGGGCTCCCCATCGACGAGGGCCAGCATGATCACCCCGAAGGTTTCCTCCATCTGGGTGTGTTTATAGAGTCTGTTGAGGACCACCCGGGGGACGGCATCCCGCCTAAGTTCAATGACGATCCGCATCCCCTGCCGGTCCGACTCATCCCTAAGGTCGGTGATCCCCTCTAGCTTTTTCTCCCGCACCAGGGATGCGATCCGTTCGATGAGGTTCGCCTTATTCACCTGGTAGGGAAGCTCCGTCACCACGATCCTGGTTTTCCCATGGGAGAGCTCTTCGATGGCGGCCCTCGCCCGCATCCGGATCCTTCCCCGGCCGGTGAGGTAAGCCTCCCTGATCCCGTCCTTGCCCAGGATGATGCCCCCCGTTGGGAAATCGGGGCCCTTGATCACTTTGTTTAGTTCTTTGATGGAGATGTCGGGGGCCTCAATGAGCTGAATCAACCCATCGACAATCTCCCTTAGGTTATGGGGCGGGATATTGGTCGCCATGCCGACGGCGATGCCTGATGCCCCGTTGACGAGCAAATTCGGAAAGCGGCTCGGAAGGACGGCCGGCTGCTCCAAGGACTCATCGAAGTTGGGGACGAAATCGACGGTATCCTTGTCGATGTCCCGCAGCATCTCCATCGCCAGGGCCGACAGCCTCGCTTCCGTATAGCGCATGGCCGCCGGGGGATCCCCGTCCACGGAGCCAAAGTTCCCGTGGCCGTCAACTAAGGGATAGCGGATGGAAAAGTCTTGGGCCATGCGGACCATCGCATCGTAAATGGCCGCATCCCCGTGGGGGTGGAATTTTCCCATCACTTCCCCCACGATCCTCGCGGACTTGCGGTGGGGCCTGTCGGGCCACAGACTCAGCTCGCTCATCCCATACAGGATCCGGCGCTGGACAGGCTTTAGCCCATCCCGGACATCGGGCAAGGCCCGCTCCACGATGACGCTCATCGCGTAGGTAAGATAGGACCGGCGCATCTCATCTTCCAGGCCGATCGGTACGACTTTGCCTTTTCCCATCTCTAATGCCATCGATCCAACCTCGATCCTATCAAATGTCTAGTTCGCCGACTTCCCGGGCATGCTCCTGGATGAACTCCCGCCGCGGCTCAACCTTCTCCCCCATCAAGGTGGTGAAGATGGCATCCGCGGCCATGGCATCGGTCAGCTCAAGCCTGATCAGGGTCCTGGTTTCGGGATTCATCGTCGTCTCCCAAAGCTGCTCCGCGTTCATTTCTCCAAGACCTTTATACCGCTGGATGGTGACGCCCTTCCTCCCGATCTCCTCTAGGATCCGGTCGAGTTCTTCCTCGGAGTAGGCGTAGCGGGATTCGCTCCCCTTGCGCACCCGGTAAAGGGGCGGCTGGGCGACGTAGATGTGGCCATTGTCGATGAGGGGCCGCATGTAGCGGAAAAAGAAGGTCAACAGCAAGGTCCGGATATGGGCGCCGTCCACGTCCGCATCGGTGTTGTGGCAGCAAATGCCCCCGAGGCCGGCGATGAAGTTCTCATCTTCCTCAACGGAAAAATCATAGACATAACGGCTAGTTGGCAGCGCCTCCTCCACCGACGCGACCTTCAGGGCCATCAAATCCCCCAGGACCCCTTCCCCGTCCGCTTCTTGGACGAGATATGATCCTCCCCGCTCCTCGATCTTCGCCAGGATTCCCCGGGAGCCGAGGAGATAGACTAGCCCCCCCGCCTGGATCTTCTGCCGGCAAGGCCACCCATCCCCTCGCCGCCAACCGGCCAGGAAGGCATCCTGGGCCTTGGGGCAGCTGTTGAAGACAAGATCGGGGATCCGTCCATCCCCGGGGATGAGCCCATCTAGGAGCTCGCCAATCCCCTCAAGCAAAACTAGGGGCTTTCGCCTCCTCCAGCGAAGGGCAAGCCTTTGACCTGTCAGTTCCCCCCAGTGATGGCGGAGCAGATCAAGATCTACCCCCCACGCGGGAAGGTATGGTCCGAGGACTGGCGACCGGCGGCCATGGGCCATGTAGGCCCCGAGGATGTAGAGCAAATGCTCACTTCCCCCCTTCCCCCCGAACTGGGGGATGACCTTGGGGGCGGCCACCAGATCCCCCGGCTTTATCTCATCGGCCGGTTTGAGGACGAGCTCCTCCCCCTGCCAAAGGAAGACGCTGTGGCCCCCGGTCACTTTGACCTCCCGGCCAAGTTCAGTCTTAATCCGCAGGAGCCGGTCCTGGAGGGGATGGCGGATCACCGTCCGGATGGGCCGGAAACAAGTCTTCTTGGTTTCCAGATCGAAACACAAGACTTCGTAGTCTTGGAAAAACCGCTTCCCCTCGATGCACTCGTCGATGAACTCTCCCACCAGGACCGATTGGACCATGCCGTCCGCTGCCCTGCGGACGAAAGCGAGCTCCTCGTAGTCGACGCTCATGATGATGATGCGATGATAGCGGAGCTTCTCTTCATCGAAGTCTTCGCCGATCCCGGTGCCCAGGGCAGTGATCATGGCCCGGATTTCGTTGTTGGCCAGGATCTTGTCCATCCTCGCCTTCTCGACGTTGAGGATCTTGCCCCGCAGGGGCAAGATGGCCTGAAAGCGCCGATCCCGGCCTTGTTTGGCCGTTCCTCCCGCGGAGTCTCCCTCCACCAGGTAAAGCTCCGCTTCCGCCGGGTCGCTCACGGTGCAGTCGGCAAGCTTTCCCGGGAGGGAGCTGACTTCAAGGGCGTTCTTGCGCCTGGTAAGCTCCCTGGCTTTCCTCGCTGCCTCCCGGGCCCTGGCGGCGGCAAGGGCTTTCTCGATGATTTTTCGGGCTTCTTGGGGGTTCTCCTCCAGGTAGAGCCCTAGCCCCTCGGCCACCACCGACTCGACGACTCCCCGGACTTCGCTGTTGCCCAGCTTCGTCTTCGTTTGACCTTCGAACTGGGGGTCCGGGATTTGCACATTGACGATGGCGATGCAGCCTTCCCGGACATCTTCCCCAGACAGGTTGTCTTCGTTTTCCTTCAAGAGGCCGCTTCGCCTCGCGTAATCGTTTAATGTCCTGGTCAAGGCCGACCGGAACCCGCTCAGGTGGGTGCCACCCTCCCGGGTATGGATGTTGTTGCAGAAGGTGAACACCGTTTCCACATAGCCCGTAGTGTACTGGAGGGCGACTTCCACATTGACCTGACCCACATCTTTTTGATAATAAATGACTTCCCGGTTGACCGGGTCTTTGTTTTTCACCAAATGCTCGACAAAGGAGACGATGCCCCCTTGGTACTGCCAGATGCCCCCGCGGCCGGTGTTTTCATCCCGAAACTCAAGTGTCACACCCTTGTTCAAAAAGGCCAGCTCCCGCAAGCGGTAAATCACCACTTCGGGATCGAAAACGGTGGTTTCAAAGATCTCCGGATCCGGCCGGAAGGTGATAGTCGTTCCGGTGGCGCTGTCCTCTCCCACAACGGAGAGCTCCATCAAGGGCTTGCCCCGGCTAAATTCCTGCCGGTAGACTTTCCCGTCCCGACGCACCTCGACCCGAAGAAATGAAGAGAGGGCGTTGACGACAGCAATGCCCACCCCGTGAAGACCGCCGGACACCTTGTAGCCACCGTTTTCCGAGCCGAACTTGCCGCCGGCGTGGAGGGTGGTCAACACAACTTCCACCGCTGGACGATTTAGCTTCGGATGGAGATCCACAGGTATGCCCCGGCCGTTGTCCGTCACCGTCAAACTCCCATCCCCGTTGATGGTCACGACGATGTGATCGCAAAAGCCGGCCAGGGATTCATCGATGCTGTTGTCCAGCACTTCGAAGAATAGGTGGTGCAAACCGCGACTGTCAGTGCTGCCGATATACATACCCGGGCGGCGCCGGATGGCCTCGAGGCCTTCGAGCACCTGAATCTGTTCCGCATCATATTTTCCCGGGCCTTGAACCTTGTCCATCCAGTAAGCCTCCATTCCTGCTGCGCAAGCTGAACAAGAGGGGATTTCACGCCGCGAAATCCCATTCGATCTTAGTATATGCCCCCTCCCCTGTCAACTTCCGGTGGCCCCAAGGGGCCCGCCCCGCAGGGGCGCAAGGTCCCTCGCGCGCTTGCTCAAAGTTGCCGCCGAGATGGATGACAGGTAGACACCCTTGGTCGTCACGGTGGCGGAACTGGCCTGATCGGGAGCAATATTCATCACTAGTCCTTCTTTTTCTGCAGCCTTGAGGAAGGCCGCCGTATCGGGCGATGATGCCTCCCGTCCAATTTGGACGATGGTCACCACCTCCTCCAAAGGGACAACAACACAGCCGCCTAAATGCAAGAACAATCTGTTACCCTCCTTTCCCTTCCCTGATGATGCCATTAGCGATGCGAAACACCTGACCGTGGGCTAAGATCGGCATCAATGGCCGAAGACTTGTCGTCGTGAGCAAAAGCTGCACCCCTTCGGGCACCCCGGCAAAAAAGCGCTCCCTGCGCTCATCATCGAGCTCCGATGCCACATCATCCAACAGGAGGAGCGGATACTCCCCGCTTTCCCGCTGGATGTAATCCAGCTCCGCGAGCTTGCAGGCCAAAACCCCGCTTCGCTGCTGTCCCTGGGAGGCAAAAGACTTGGCTGGACGATCGGCGATGGCAAAGACCAGATCATCCCGCTGGGGTCCAACGAGGGTCTGGCCCCGCCGCAGCTCATCCTCCCGGACTCGCCTTATCTCCTCCCGGAAGAGCCCTTGAATATCATCCTCCGACCAAGGGGGGCCCTCCCCCTCCCTGGCCCAGAAAGGCTGATAGGCAAGCTTCATTTCCTCACCCTCCCCGGCGATGGCCCGGTAGTGCCTTTGGGTGAAGGGGGACAGAACCTCAACGGCCCTCAGCCGATAGCGGATCACTGCGCTCCCAAAGCGGACCAGCTGTTCATCCCACACGGGGAGGCTCCTTGCCTCCCTTCGCTCCAGCAGCTTGTTCCTTTGCCGCAGGACCTGGTTGTAGCGCTGCAGGTAGTGGCGGTAAAGGGGGCTGATCTGACAGATCTGCATGTCGAGGTAGCGGCGCCGAAGACCCGGGGACCCTTTGATGAGCTGCAGGTCATCAGGGGTGAACATGACGATCTGGAAGATCCCGAATAGATCGCTCAACCGCCTAAGCTCCGTCCCGTCCACCTTGATGCTCTTTCTCCCCGCGGCGGGGATTTGTGCTTCGATGGAGCGGGAGCCGCCAAAGGAGCTCACCTCGCCCCGGAGAAAGGCCAAGTCCCTCCCCCACTTGACCAGCTCCCCATCCCGGCCCGCCCGGTGGGAGCGGCCCGTGGCCAGGAAATGGACGGCTTCCAACAGATTCGTCTTTCCCTGGGCATTAGCCCCAACGATGATGTTTACCCCGGGGGAAAAACCGACCGCCAAAGAGTCATAGTTGCGAAAGGACCTAGCCGTCAGGGCAGTGATATACACTTAAGTCATTCCTCTCCCCGTCCGACCAGGATGAAGGATCGCCCATCGGCAAGCTGCACCAAGTCCCCGGGATGCAGCTGCCGGCCCCGCTTTAGTTCCGGCTCCCCGTTGACCGCCACCTCGCCCCTGGCGATCATTTCCTTCGCCTCGCCCCCCGTCGCGGCGGCCCCGACCCACTTGAGGAGCTGCTGGACTTTAATCGTCTCGGTCTCGATCCTGACCTGCTCAGGCTCCAAGCCTATCTCCCCCCGTCTAACCCCGGACAGGCATCAACAGATACAGGTAATCATCTTTCCCCGGAATGCTGAGGACCATCGGTCCTGTCTCCGAGGTAAAGGCCATGCTCACCTCGTCATGATCATCGAGGGCCTTCAGGGCTTCCGTGATGAGCCTGGCCTGGAAGCTAATCTCAATGTCGGGACCTTCTTGCCTTGCGGCAAGCTCATCAAAGCCCCTGCCAACCTCTTTGCTGTGACAAAGGAGCTGGATGACGCCCCCCTTTAGGGCAACATCCACCACCGCCGGCCCCTTGCGCACAACCAGGCTGACCCTGTCGATGGCCTCTTCCAAAGCTTTCCGATCCACCACCACTTTGGTGGGGAGCTCCTTCGGCAGCACCATCCGGTAATCGGGGAAAGCCGCCTCGAAAAGGCGCGAATAAAAAGCTGCCCCCCCGCCCTGCATGGCGATCTGATTGCTCCCCACCGCGATCTCTAGGGCATCTGCCCCATCAAAGGGGAGGAACCTGGCCAGCTCCTGCAACACCCGGGCCGGCACCAGGGCCCGCAGGGGCGGCAGATCAGCTGCGGCAGCCCGCCGGACGGCAAGGCGGCTGCTGTCGGTGGCCACCAGGTGGAGGTGACCATCCCCAGCTTCAAAGAGAATCCCCCGCATGAAAACCCGCAGTTCATCGGCATCTGCGGTGGCAAAAGCCGTCTGCTTGATCATGGTCTTCAACAGTTCCTGATCCAAAGTGAACCTGGTCAGGTAATCCCCCGCCGGCGGCTCGGGAAACTCCTCCCCCACGATCAAATGGAGGGACATATCCGCCCGGCCGCCCCGGACATGGAGCAGCCCGGCATCTTCTTCCAGCTCCACCATGCCATCGGGCAGGCGGCGGGCAATGGCGGAAAAGTAGCGTCCTTCCACCAGGGCTTTCCCCTCGCGGCTAGTCTCCGCGGGAATGACATATTCTATCCTCATTTCCAAATCGCACCCGGCGAGCCGAAGCTCTCCAGGGACGGCCTCGAGCTGAATGCCCATCAACGCGGGCCGGATGTCCCGGGTGCTGACGGCCCGTTCGACGATGCTGACCCCTCGCATCAACTCGTCCTGCCTGCAAATCGCCTTCATGGTATAGCACCCTTTCTGATCATGGTTTTGCGGGGGAGTGTGGAAAAATCACCATCCCTAAATAAATAGATAAGAGCAGTAGTCGCAGTAGTAAGGGCTGTGGATTTGTGGAAAAGGCCATTGCGGCCATAGCTGGCAAGGGCAATTTGTGTCGAAAAAGGTGTGGAAAATTAGGTACGTTATTCCACATCGTCCACAGGCCTGGAGCCCTCCACATCCCTTCCACATGGTATCCACAAGTTAAGAACTTCTTAGGATCCGGATCAGTTCTTGCACGTCCGCGGCTAAGGAAGGGTCTTTCGTCAAGTCATTGGCAATCTTATCGCAGGCGTGGATCACCGTGCTGTGATCCCGGCCGCCAAAGTGGTCGCCGATTTGGGGGAGGGATGAGTCGGTGAGCTCGCGGCAAAGATACATGGCCACCTGCCGGGGAAAGACGACGGCTTTGGTTCTTTTCTTGCTCTGCAAGTCCGCGGTGGTGGCTCCGTAGTACTCCGCAACGACTTCTTGGATGCGGGCGATGGTGGGAGGCCGCTTCTCTTGGGAGGAGAGGATGTCCTTCAGGGCGTCTTGGGCTAGGGTCAAGGTGATGGCTGTCCCCTGGAGGGAGGCGTAAGCCGTGACCCGATTCAAGGCGCCCTCCAGCTCCCGGATGTTGGACTCCACTTGGGATGCAATGTAAGAGAGAGTTTCATCGTCGATGGTGATCCCATCGGCCTTCGCCTTCTGCTTCAGGATGGCGATGCGGGTTTCCACATCGGGAGGCTGAATATCGGCCGTGAGGCCCCACTCGAAGCGGGAGCGGAGCCGTTCCTCGAGGGTGGGGATGTCCTTGGGAGACCGATCGGAGGTGATGACGATCTGCTTGTTCGCCTCATAGAGGGAATTGAAGGTATGGAAGAACTCCTCCTGGGTCGATTCTTTCCCGGCGACGAATTGGATGTCGTCGATGAGGAGGATGTCGGCGTTCCTGTATTTGCCCCGGAACTCTTGCATCGACTTGCGGGCGATCGCGCTGATGAGATCGTTGGTGAAGGTCTCCGAGGAGACGTAAACGACCCGCAGCTGGCGATGATGGACCTGCGCGTAGTGGCCGATAGCCTGCATCAAATGGGTCTTGCCAAGGCCAACGCCCCCGTACAGAAACAGGGGGTTGTAGGCCCGGGCGGGAGCTTCCGCCACGGCCAAGGAGGCGGCGTGGGCAAAGCGATTGCCGTTGCCGACGACAAAAGTATCGAAGGTATACTTGGGGTTCAAGGCCGCGGGGGCCGCCTCCGGGATAGTTCGCGGCGCGGGGGCGGGTCCTTCGGCCTGGGGGATGACGAACAGGATCTCCCAATTATCCCCCACCACCTGCTGAAGGGCCCGTTGCAGATCTTCTTTGTAGCGGGCCTCGACCCAGTCCCGGGCGAATTCATTGGGCACCTCAACGGTAAGGCGTCCGTCGCTGAAAGAACAGGCCTTGGTGCCCTTGAGCCAGGTGTCAAAACTAGGCTTGGGCAGCTCCTGCCTGAGGAGGCCGAGGGTCTTTTCCCAGATTAAGTCAAGCTGTTCACTCATGCTAGTACCTCCTAAGGGCGGCGCGCTCAACGGTCTGTGCCCCGCAGGGCTGCCAACAGCGCCCCTCCCGCGGGAGTGAGCACCCGTTTGCCGTTGGGTTTAGACTCCACAAGACCAAGTTCTTCCAGGTAGACAAGGTCCCGATAGGCGGTGCTCAGGCTGATGCCTGCTTTGCGGGCCACCGATGAAGGCCCGATCTCTTCATGTTCCGCAAGGAGAATGAGGACTTCTTCCTGTCGACGCGAAAGCCCCGCCGCCGCAGCTGCGGGGTGCAGGCAGGGCCCATCGGCGCCGTCGTCAACGGTGCGGGTACTATATTCTGTCTGGCCTGTCCCATCTCCTGCCGGAACTTGCGGCCCCGGCGGAGACTTTTCCACAGGGTCGACGGACAAGGTGACGACTGCTCCCCCGCTCAAATTGTCGTCGATGTCCAAGATCCCTCCCAAGGCCTGGAGGGCCTCCTGGGCCACCGGCAGGCCCGACCCCACCCCTTTGATGTACCTTTTGATTTCGCCCGCGGCGCTGGAGTAGCCGGGGATGAGGGCCTTTTCCTTATCGGGGATGCCGCCGCCCCCATCGGCGATGCGAATAGTGTTGCCGTCGGGGGAAATGGTAATAGTGACCTCGTGGAAGGCGGCATGGATCAGGTTTTCCACCACCTCTTTCAGCGCGGTGAAAGGAATGCGGCCGCCCTTTTCCTGGGCCAGGGAATAGGTGGTGGCCGCGAGCTCATCCATGAATTCTTGCACTTTCGTCCCCTGGACTTCGACGAGGCGGGGGGCGACCCCCGGGGAGTCATACACTGCCAGCCGCGCCGCTAGCCGCCTGGGCAAGGGGCGGCGGGAAGGATCGGTTGATCGACGGAAAAGTGAAGCGAGAAAGCCCATGACCTCCCTACTTTCCTGCGGGGCGAGCAAGGCTCATTTGTGAAAAACCCGACAAAGTTATCCACAGGGGTTGCCCCCTGTTGTGGACAACTATGGAAAAAGCCGAAAAACCCCTTCCACATGGCCCTGGCGAGACTTGTAAGGTCGACGGGGAGGGACGCTGTGGAAAGAAGACCCCGGAGGTAATCCACAGTATACACAGGTTTTCCACAGGTCGTGGAAAAAGGGACCTGCTCCCCGCAGCGGCCGGAAGAAAGGGGGAATATCCACACAGTGTGCGACCATGTCTGTTGCCCTCCTGGCGGTCCAAGGGGGCCTCGGCCCCAGGAAAAGAGCTGAAATAGTCACAGCGGCCCTGTGCATAACTCTCATCCACAGGGCCAAAGGTCGCCCCCGTGGGCGATTGGATGATATCCACAAGGTTGTCCACATTGTGTGGAAAACTCTCTAAGTCCAAAGCAGCAGTGGTGAAAAGGGACCTGGAAAAGGTGACGGGCGCAGAATTTTCCACAACTGCTTTCATCGTACTATGATCGACGGATCTAGTCAAGGGAAGGGGCCAGGGGAGGAAAGGAGGGGTGAAAAAGGGTAAAAAAAGCCGGGTTTATGCCATTGCTTGACATGATTAGAAGCCCTGGGCTATAATCTTAATGGCATTTTGGCTAAATGGCGTTGAAGGGGGTGGGGCTGGGTGAAAAGGACTTTCCAGCCTAATATAAGGAAGCGGAAGAAAACCCACGGGTTCCGAGCTCGCATGGCCACGCCCGGTGGGCGACGGGTCCTGAAGCGGCGGCGGGCAAAGGGACGCAAGCGCCTTTGCGCGTAGAAACGTGGGCCTGCCGAGGGAAATGCGGCTTCGCCGCGGAGCAGATTACCGTCGGGCTTTCGCCCATGGTCGGCGCAAGGCCAATCGGCTCCTGACCTTGTATTACGTAAAGAACGATCAGGGCCAAAGCCGCGTGGGCCTAGTCCTGGGCCGGCGGGTCGGCAAGGCGGTGCAGCGCAATAAAGTCCGACGCCGGCTGCAGGAGATCCTGCGGGGACGCTGGGATGGAATAAGGGATGGAAGGGATTTAGTCCTGGTCGTGCGGAAAGAGGCGAAAGACGCGAGCTTCCAAGAGCTGGCGGAGGCGGTGGCCGATGTGACGGCGCGGGCAGGGCTGACAAAGGGTGACAATGATGAGAGGGATGACGGGTCTTTGGAGGTTGATGGGGGGCGGCTTTAAGGCGCTGCTCCTGGGGACGCTGAGTCTTTATCAGCGTCTGATTTCCCCCATGAAGCCGAGGACCTGTCGTTTTTATCCCACATGTTCCGCCTACGCCCAGGAGGCCATCATGAAGTACGGGCCTTGGCGGGGGGTGGGCAAAGCGGCGCTGAGACTCTTGCGGTGCCATCCATTTCATCCGGGGGGCTACGATCCGGTTGACTGAGACGGCATGAGGCGGAATGGAGGCGATGGAAATCTTCGAGTTCTTAGCAAGAGGGCTGGAATGGCTGCTCCAATACTTCGTGAGCCTGACGGGCAATGGCGGGCTCGCTATTTTACTCCTAACCATTGTCATCAGAATCGTGTTGTATCCGCTGTTCACCAGTCAGACGAAAAGCATGGCCGTCATGAAAGAACTGCAGCCGGAAATGATGGCCTTGCAGAAAAAGTACAAGGACAATCCCCAGGAATACCAGCGAAGGGCCCTGGAGCTGTACAAGAAGCACAAGATAAACCCCTTCGGGGGCTGCTTGCCCATGTTGGTCCAGCTGCCTGTACTCTGGGCCTTATTTCGTGTTCTGCGGGAGTTTCCCTTTGGCGATGAGCCTTTCCTGTGGCTGAGAGGCGGGTTGGGCCAGCCAGATCCTTTCTACATACTGCCGATTTTGTCGGCCGTGACCACCTATGCGCAAATGATGCAAACGAATCCCGATCCCTCACAGAAGACGATGATGATGGTGATGCCGATCATGATCGGCTGGGTCAGCATAAGGTTCCCCGCTGGCCTCGTGCTGTACTGGGTCATCAGCAACCTTTTTTCCATGGTCCAGCAGTATCTCGTCACTAGAGGAGAACAGGGGCGGGTGAAGGAGGAGGACAAGGATGCGGACGGTGGAGGCGACAGGTAGGACCATCGAAGAGGCTTTAGCGGCCGCCCTGGCCGAGCTGGAGGCTGATCGGTCCCAGGTTGAAATCGAAATCCTCGATGAAGGTGCCAAAGGATTATTCGGGATTATCGGGTCAAAACAAGCCCGGGTGCGGGTGACAAGACTGGTTACCCCTGAGGATAAGGCCCGGAAGGTGGCCTCTTGGCTGGAAGAGGCGGCAGGCCTGATGGGGGTTGACGTCCAGGCCAGCTGGCGGATCGAAGATGAATCGATCCTAGTGAACTTAAGCGGCGAAGGCCTGGGCCTTTTGATTGGACGACGGGGTCAGACCCTCGATGCCCTCCAGTATCTTGCGGGCATGGTAGGCAACAAGGAAGGCGGCGAGTGGCTGCGGGTCTTGGTCGATGCGGAAGGCTACCGGGAGCGCCGGGCGGAATCCTTGCGGAGCCTTGCCCTGCGGTCGGCGGATAAGGCCCGGCGGAATGGACGCCGGGTAGTCCTCGAGCCGATGAACGCCCACGAGCGGCGGATTATCCATCTTTCCCTCCAAGGGGAAGAGGGAGTCAGCACCTACAGTGAAGGGGTCGAGCCTTACCGACGGGTGGTGATCGCTCCCCGGTGATTTTTCGGGGGAGCTTTTCACGAAAAAACCCGTTTTCTGGCGAGTCCCTTGTCGATCGGGTAGAGAGGCACGCTGTCCCAGGAAGCGTGCTTTTTGCATCCGGTAAAAAGGGGGAAAAGGGAGAAAAATGATGGGCGTAGGGGATACCATCGCGGCAGTAGCAACGCCTCCCGGCGAAGGCGGCATCGGGATCGTACGGGTCAGCGGTCCCGACAGCATCCCCATCGTGGAAAGGATTTTTCACGGGAAAAAACCTCTGTCCCATGGAAGAAACCGGGAGATGCAGTACGGCTTCATCAAAGATGGGGAGGGCCAACCCATCGATGAGGTCCTGGCCGTAGTGATGCGGGCGCCGCGAAGCTACACCCGGGAAGATGTGGTGGAGATCCACTGCCACGGGGGGATGGCGCCCCTGGGGCGGATTCTGGAACTAGTCTTGATGGGCGGGGCGCGCCTGGCGGAACCTGGCGAGTTCACCAAGCGGGCGTTCCTGAGGGGCCGGCTGGATCTTTCCCAGGCGGAGGCCGTCATGGATGTGATCCGGGCCCAAAGCGACCGGGGGCTGCAGCTGGCCATGGAGCAGCTGCGGGGGGCTTTGGGCCGGCGAGTGGCCGCCCTGCGGCAAGACCTCCTAGGGGCCCTGGCGGAGCTGGAGGCCCGGCTCGATTTTCCCGAAGAAGACATCCCGCCGGAGGACCGGGGGGCGACATGTGAAATCATAAATAGGTGCAAGATGGCCATCGAAGAGCTCCTCGCGGGCTTCAAAGGAGGACGGGCCCTGCGGGAGGGCGTCCGCACAGTCATCCTCGGCCGGCCCAATGTGGGCAAGTCCACCTTGCTCAATACCCTCCTCGGAGAAGAGCGGGCCATCGTCACCCCGATTCCGGGGACGACCCGGGACGTTATTGAAGAAGTGGTCATCATCCGCGGGGTGCCCGTCCGCTTGGTGGATACCGCGGGGATCCGGAAGGGGCTCGATGAAGTGGAGCGGCTGGGGGTGGAGCGGGCCCGGCAGCAAGCTGCCCGAGCTGATCTGATTCTGCTGGTGATCGACGGCTCCGTCCCCCTTGAGGAAGGAGACCTACGCCTCATGGGGGAGCTTGGGGGCCGGCAGGCCATTGTCCTCATCAATAAGGGGGATTTGCCCCAAAAGACCTTTCCTGAAGATGTCAAGGCCTACCTTCCGGAAGCTCCCGTCTTGAAGGTGAGCCTGAAGGATGGCTGGGGCCTTGATGAGCTGAAAAAGACCATTTATGATGAGGCTGTGGGGCAGTCCCTCGAAGGGGTCATGGTGGCCAGCCTCCGCCACGCCGAGGCCCTCGAGGAGGCCCTCGGGGCCGTCAGGGCCGCCGGGGAGGCGGCAGTCGCGGGCCTTTCCGATGAACTAATCTGCATTGACCTGCGGGCCGCGCTCGCGGCCCTGGGCAAGATCACCGGGGAGAGCGTCGATGGGGACCTCCTCGATGAGATCTTTAGCCGTTTTTGCCTTGGCAAGTAGAGGTGACCTGGATGGTTTACGATGTGATCGTCATAGGGGGGGGACATGCAGGGTGTGAAGGGGCCCTGGCGGCAAGCCGCCTGGGGTGTCGCACCTTGATGTTGACTATTAAATATGAAGATGTTGCCTTGATGCCGTGCAACCCATCCCTGGGGGGGCCGGGGAAGGGGCAGCTCATCCGGGAGCTCGACGCCCTCGGGGGCGAGATGGCCCGGAACATCGACCAGGAGTACATGCAGATCCGGCTGTTGAACCGGGGGAAAGGCCCTGCCGTAAGGGCCCTTAGGGCCCAGGCGGACTTGGCCGGCTATCAGCGGCGGATGCTGGGCGTACTCAGGGGCCAGGCCAACTTGGAAGTGGTCGAGGGGAAGGTGGTCCATCTGGATGAAGGGCCCCCGTGGACGGTGGCGACGGCAGATGGGGCCCGGTACAAGGGGAAATGCGTGATCGTCGCGACGGGCACCCATTTGCGATCGGAGATCCACCGGGGGGATGAACGCTTTGCCCCGGAAGGATCGTCCGATCTGACCTCCGCCCTGGAAAGGCTGGGCCTGCGGACCATCCGGCTGAAAACCGGGACATCCCCCCGGGTGGATGGGCGGACCATCGATTACACCAAGATGCAGATCCAGCCGGGGGAGGACCTGCGGGAAGGGTTTTCCTTCGACGGGGAGCTTCCCCGCAAAAAGCAAGCCCCTTGCTACCTTACCTACACTACCCCGGCCACCGAGGCATTGGTCCTGGAAAACCTCCAGCGGGCCTCCCTTTACAGCGGCGCCATCGTCGGGGCGGGTCCCCGCTACTGTCCCTCGATCGAGATCAAGATGGACCGGTTTGCCGGTCGGCGCCAGCAGGTCTTCATCGAGCCCCTCGGGTGGGAGACGCCGGTAGTGTATCTTGCCGGGGTATCAACGAGCCTGCCCCGGGAAATCCAAGAACAGCTTCTCCCCACCATCCCGGGCTTAGAGCATGCCCGGATCACCGCCTTTGGGTATGCCATCGAATACGATGCCCTCGAGTGGGGCCAGCTCCAACCCACCCTGGAGATCAAGGGCATGGAGGGGCTCTTTTTTGCCGGCCAGATCAACGGCACCTCGGGATACGAAGAAGCTGCCGTCCAGGGGCTCATCGCCGGCATCAACGCAGCGGCCCGGGTGAGGGGAGAAGAGCCCTTGATTCTGGGGCGAGATGAGGCTTACATCGGGGTGTTGATCGATGATCTGGTGACCAAAGAGCTCGATGAACCCTACCGGATGCTGACGGCCCGGGTCGAGTATCGCCTATCCCTCCGGCAGGATAACGCGGATTGGCGGCTCATGGAGATCGGACACCGCCGCGGCCTGGTTGATGGGGAGCGATTGCGGCGGATGCAAAGGCGCTGGGAGATGGTTTGGGCCGCCAAGGAGCACCTGGAAGAAATGGCCGTCTCACCTCGGCAGGAGGTGCAAGAAATCCTCACCTCCGGCGGGACAAGTCCCCTGGCGGAGCCAGCCACCTTAGCCGAGATCCTGCGCCGCCAGGATGTGGACTACGAATTGGTCGTGAAGCTGGGGGGAAGGCCCCTGCCCCCGGAGATCGCGGCCCTGGTGGAGGTTGAGGTGAAATACGCGGGGTACTTGGCCAAGGAGAAAAAGGCGGTTGCCCGGTTTCGGCGGCTGGAGGGGATGCTGCTCCCGGAAAACTGGGACTACGCTGCCATTACGGGACTTTCCCAGGAGGCCAAGGAGAAGCTGAGCCGGGCCCGCCCCAGGTCCCTCGGACAGGCCGCCCGGATCGGGGGCGTGAGCCCCGCCGACGTTAGCGTACTAATGGTTGCTTTGCACCGGGAGAGGGGAATGAAAAGTTGAAGGAAGCTGCCTTTCGGGAGATTTTGCGGGAGGGCCTGGCCCCTTGGGGTCTAGCCCTGACGGAGGATCAGGAAGGGCTCTTGATCGCCTATGTGGAAGAGCTGATCCTCGCCAATCAGCGGATGAATCTGACGGCCATCACCGACCCGGAGGAGGTGGCCGTCAAGCATATCCTCGACTCTCTCGCCGCGGCCTTGGCGGTGGAACTGGCAGAGGGGATGACCCTCTTGGATGTGGGGAGCGGCGGGGGTCTGCCGGGGATCCCGTTGAAGATCTTCCAGCCGGGACTGATCCTCACCCTCATGGAGGCCTCCCGGAAGAAGGCCGAATTCCTCGAGGCTGTATGCACGCGCCTTTTCCCGGAGGGCTGGCAAGTAGTCTGGAGCCGGGCGGAGGATGCGGGCAGGGGGCCCTTGCGGGAAAGCTTCGATCTGGTCACGGCCCGGGCGGTGGCCCCGCTCCCTGTCCTGGCGGAGTTTTGCCTGCCCTTGGTCCGGGTGGGCGGCCGGTTCCTCGCGCTGAAGGGACCCGACGGGGAGAGGGAGCTGGAAGATGGGGCCCGGGCCATCGAGGTCTTGGGGGGCCGACCAGAAAAGACTATCCGGGTCGTCTTGCCCAGGGATGCGGGGGAGCGGCTGCTCATCGCAATCGAGAAGACAGGCATCACCCCGGCGAAATACCCGCGCCGGGCCGGCATCCCGGAGAAAAGGCCCCTCTAGGCCGCCTCCCGGGAGGAAGAATTGCCCTGGGAGAAGAACTTCTTACCGATCGGCAGCGGCCCCAGGGATGGGGCCGAGAGGAAAGGGGTGGATGGGGTGAAGCTGACAGATCTGCTCCGGTCCCGTTCGGTTAAGGAGGAAAGCGAGGAGGCCGCACCTTCCTTGGGGACGGAAGGGAAGATCCACTGGCGGGAGGAGATCGTCGCCGTTCCCATTGAAGAGATTAGGCCCAGCCCGTATCAACCCCGACAGCGGATCGATGAAGGGAAGATAGAGGAGCTGGCCGCATCCATCGCGGAGCATGGGCTCCTCCATCCGGTAGTGGTCCGGATGAGAGAGGGCGGCTACGAACTGGTGGTCGGGGAGCGCCGCTGGCGAGCTTGTCGGCGGTTAGGCTGGCGGTCCATCCCCGCGGTGGTCAAGGCCCTATCGGAGCAGGCGGCCGCGGAGCTGGCCCTGATCGAGAATTTACAGCGCAAGGATTTGGACTTCTTCGAAGAGGCGGAAGGTTATCAGCGGCTCATCACCGAGTTTGACTTGACCCAAGAAGAGTTGGCGAAGCGCATCGGCTGCTCCCAGTCGGCCATCGCGAACAAGCTGCGGCTATTGCGCCTCCACCCGGAGGTTCGGGAGGCGATTATTTCCCGGGAAATGATCACCGAGAGGCATGCCCGGGCCCTCCTGCGGTTAGGGTCCCCTGAAGAGCAGCTGGAGATGATCGAGCGGATCGCCAAGGAAGGCCTTAGCGTCAAGAAGGTGGAGCAGCTCATCGCGGCCCGGGAACAGAAGGGGAAGGGCAAGGGTCAGAGGTGGATCGGCGTCATCAAAGATATGCGGCCTTTCATGAACAGCCTGCGGAAGTTGACGGCCCAGCTGGAGCGGGCGGGGCTCGCGGTGAGGATCGAGGAAGAGGCCAAAGGGCAGGATGAGGTGGTGATCCACATCCGCATCGGGCGGCGGGCAGAGACTCAGAGGAAGGACGGGAGTTAGGAAGATGGCCAAAGTCTTGGTGGTAGTCAACCAGAAGGGCGGAGTAGGCAAGAGCACGACGGCGGTCAATTTGGGGGCCTACCTGGCCGATGCTGGGAAAAAGGTGCTGCTCATCGATGCAGATCCCCAGGGCAACGCCACCAGTGGGCTGGGCATCGACAAAGCTGAAGTGGAAAACTGCATGTACAGCGTGTTGATCGAGGGACGGCCCTTGGAGGAGATCCTCCTGCCCAGCCCAGTGGAGGGACTCGTGGTGGCTCCCGCAACTATCGAGCTGGCCGGCGCCGAGGTGGAGCTCGTCTCTGTTATTTCCCGGGAGTTTCGGCTGCGGCGGGCAATCGCGGGCGTGCGGGAGGAGTACGATTACATCTTTATCGATGCGCCCCCATCCCTGGGACTGTTGACCATCAACGGGCTGACGGCAGCCGATGGGGCGCTGGTGCCTATCCAGTGCGAGTATTACGCCCTGGAGGGGCTCAGCCAGCTCTTGCGGACCATTGAACTTGTGCGGGAGCATCTAAATCCGGGTTTGAAGATTGAGGGAGTCTTGATGACCATGTACGATGCCCGGACGAACTTGTCCCAGCAAGTGGTTGAGGAAGTCAGGGGAGTCTTCGGGGATAAGGTGTATCAGGCGGTCATCCCCCGGAATGTCCGGCTCAGCGAGGCGCCCAGTTTTGGGCTGCCCATCCTCAAGTACGATGCCAAGTCCAAGGGGGCCGAAGCCTACCGGCAGCTGGCGGAAGAGGTGATGGCGGGATGAGTAGACAAGCCCTAGGCAAGGGCCTGCGGGCCTTGATGGGAACTGGGGAGCAAGTCCGGGAGCAGGTGCAGCAAATTAACCTCGACCAAATCCGCCCCAACCCCTTCCAGCCCCGGCGGACCTTCGATGAGGCCAGTTTGGAGGAGCTGAGCGATTCGATTCGCCGTCAGGGAGTCCTGCAGCCGGTCGTCGTCCGCCCGATGGGGGAAGGGTACGAGCTGATCGTCGGGGAGAGGCGGTGGCGGGCCTCGGCTAAGGCTGGACTCAAGGAGATTCCGGCCATCGTCCGGCATGTGAGCGATGAGGAAATGATGGCCCAGGCCCTGGTGGAGAATATCCAGCGGGAGGATCTCAACCCCATCGAAGAGGCCCACGCTTATCGGCAGCTGATGCAGCTGGCCGGCCTGACCCAGGAGGAGTTGGCCGCCATGGTGGGGAAGAAGCGCCCAACGATCGCGAATTCCCTGCGCCTCTTGTCCCTCACGGCGGAGGTGCAGCAGATGGTCCTGGAGGGGAAGCTGAGCGCAGGACACGCGAAAGTCCTCCTCAGTTTGGAGGGTAAAGAACAGGTCAAGGCCGCGGTCCAGGTGGTCGAGAAGGGCCTGTCGGTCCGGGAGACGGAGCGTTTGGTGCAGAGTCTCGCCAAGAAAAAGGTTCCACGTGGAACAACGAAAAAGCCTAGTTCCCTGAGTCCCCAACTTGCCCAAGTGGAAAACATGCTCCAGGAAGCTTTGGGGACCCGGGTGCGCATCAAGCCCCGGGGCAAATCCGCGGGCAGGATCGAAATCGAGTATTACACCAGCGAGGATATCAACCGGATCGTGAATAGTCTCCTCGGCGAATGAGGGACGGTTAAAGCGGGAGGACAGCGATGGAAGAGGCAGGGATCGGTCGCAGCAGGCTAGCTCCAGGTTCTTTCGTCATCCTTGAAACAGACTCTCCCCTGTACCGGGGAACATATAAATGCCAGGTCCTGGAGGAAGGCTACAAGATGATGCGGGTCAGCGTGCCCGAGGAAGGAGGCCGCATCACCTTGATCGCGGCCGGCACCCAGGTGCGGGTGCGGCCCCCCGAGTCGGATGAAGTCATCTTTGCGGGAGTCGTCTTGAGCCGCAAAAGCGGGGCCGATCGCTGCCTGGTCCTGGTCACCCCCGATCTTCACCCCGCGGCCTTGGAGCAGCTGCCCCCTTCCCCGGAGGATGGTCCCCCGTCCTTGTCCCGGCTCGTAGCCATCACCAGCGGCAAAGGGGGAGTGGGCAAGACGGTGCTAGCTGTCAACCTCGCGGTGGCCTTGGCGGAGCTGGGCAAGAAGGTCTGCATCGTCGATGGGGATCTGGGCACCGCCAATGTGGACATCTTGCTCAATTTGACGCCCAAGTACAACCTCGCCCACTTGGTGCACGGGACCATGCGTGTCGCGGAGGTGCTGGTAGACGGCCCAGGGGGAATCAAAGTGCTGCCGGGAGCCGCGGGGCTCGCAGAGCTGACTGCCCTAGGGCCGCACCAGATCCGGCAGCTGTTGGAGGAGCTAAGCCCCCTCGATGGGGTGATGGATTTCATCCTGCTAGATACTGGGGCTGGGCTGGGAAGGCGGGTGACGGACCTGTTGACCGCAGCCCGGCAGGCCATCTTGATTACTACCCCGGAGCCCCACGCCGTCACCGACGCCTATGCCCTAATTAAGGTCTTGCGGGGGCTCGGGGGAGAGACAGAGCTTTTCCTCCTCATCAACATGGCGGAGAGCGGCCGGGAGGCGGAGCTCATAGCCAGCAAAATGCGGTTTGCCGCAAAAGAGTTTCTCGATTATGAGTTGAAATACTTAGGGTACGTGCCCATGGACCCCGCGGTGCCCCGGGCGGTCCGCCGCCAAGTTGATGTCCTCAGCAGTCATGGCCGGTCCCGGGCGGCGGGGGCGATAAGGCGGTTGGCAGGTAGGCTCGCTGAAACAGCAGTTGGGGACGGCGGCGGGAGCGGGCTCGTTGGTCTAATCAGGCGCATCCACGGGCGGCTGGCCAAGGGCGGGCGGCAGTAGCCGCTCGGGATGTGGAGGAGGTGCCCCCAGGAGAAATGTATGAAGCTAATGTACGCAGCCTCTTGGAGGAAGTGCGGGCGGGAAGGTTGCCTGTCGAGGCCGCCATGGAGAGGCTGCGCTTCCTTCCTTATGAAGAGCTGGGCTTTGCCAAGATCGACCACCACCGGGTCATCCGCAAAGGGTTTCCCGAGGTGGTTTTCTGCCTGGGCAAAACCCCATCCCAGGTCCAGTCGATCTGCCGGCGCCTGGCGGTGGACAATCCCATCGTCCTGGCCACCCGGGCCGATGAAAAGGCTTACCAAGCCGTCCGGGAGGTCCTCCCGGGGGCCAGGTACTTCCCCGAGGCGAGGATCATCCTGATGGGGGAGGAGCCAAAGCCTCTGTACCCCGGACGGATCGCGGTCCTGACCGCGGGGACCGCGGATGTGCCCGTCGCCGAAGAGGCCGCGGTGACGGCCTGGGCCATGGGCCACCAGGTGGACCGGATTTATGATGTGGGGGTTGCCGGTTTGCACCGGCTGCTCTCCCGCCGGGAGGAGTTGCGGGGGGCCAATGTCCTCATCGTCGTCGCCGGCATGGAAGGGGCCCTCGCCAGCGTCGTTGGGGGGCTGGTGGACAAGCCCATCATCGCCGTACCCACCAGCATCGGCTACGGCGCCCATCTCGACGGCCTTGCCCCCCTCCTTACGATGCTGAACAGCTGCGCCTCCGGGGTGGCCGTGGTCAACATCGACAACGGGTTCGGCGCCGGGTATATGGCGGCCATCATCAACCGCCTCGCTGCCGGTTCGGGGAGCGAGCAGGAGCATGGAGGATGAAGAGATGACCATCGTTTACGCCCATTGTTTCAGCGGCGTCAGCGGCGATATGTTCCTCGGGGCCATCGTCGATGCCGGCGTCGATCCTGAGGCTTTGCATGAGGAGCTGGCCAAGGTGCCTATCGACGGCTACCGCCTCTCCTTCAGCCCCGTTCGCCGCCGGGGTCTAGCCGGGACCAAGTGCACGGTGGAGGTCACCGCGGATCAGCCGGAGCGGGACTACCGAGACATAGTCGCCATCATCGAGGAGAGCGCCCTGCCCGGAGAGGACAAGGCCAAGATCAAAGCCGTCTTCAAGAAATTGGGGGAGGCGGAGGCCAAGGCCCACGGGCGGAGTCTAGACCATATCCATTTCCACGAAGTGGGGGCGGTCGATTCCATCGTTGACGTAGTCGGGGCCGTTGTGGGACTGCGGCTGTTGGGCGCAAAGACCCTGGAAGCATCTCCCCTCCATGTGGGGAGCGGTTTTGTTCACTGCCAGCACGGCACCATCCCTGTTCCGGCGCCGGCGACGATGGAGCTCCTCAAAGGGATCCCCATCTTCAGCCGGGGGGTGGAAGGGGAGCTCGTCACCCCGACAGGGGCCGCGATCCTGGCCACTCTAGCCAGCCGCTTCGGGCCCTATCCCGAGATGGAGGTCCAGCAGGTGGGTTACGGGGCGGGGGGCAGGGAACTGGCGATTCCCAACCTTTTGCGGCTGGTGGTCGGGACCAAAGTCCAAGGGGAGGGAGACTGGGTGCGGGTCCTGGAGGCCAACATCGATGATATGAATCCGGAGCTTTACGAGCACGTCATCGATGAACTCTTGGCTAAAGGGGCCTTGGATGTGTACCTTACCCCGGTGATCATGAAAAAGTCCAGGCCCGGCGTGCTCCTCACCGTCATCAGCCCTCTCCACCTGGAGGAGACCCTGCGGGATTGCATCTTTGCCCAAACGACAACTATCGGCCTGCGGGTGGGGGAGATGGAGCGGCATAAACTGATCCGGGAGCTGCGGGAAGTTGAGACCCCATACGGACGGGTCCTGTTGAAGGCGGCCCGGGGATTTGGCCAAACCAATTGGGCCCCGGAGTACGCCTCTTGCCGGGAGCTTGCAGCCAAGACCGGCGTGCCCCTGAAAGAGATCTACCGGGCAGCCCTTGCCCATTGCGCCGATGCCCCCTGATGGGATCGCCAATAGCATTTCCATTAAGAGAACTCTGCCGGCGCCGCCCGTGCCGGCGAGATGAACAGCAGGCACTAGTAGGCCCCGCCTTGCACCCCGGCGGTGATGCTGATCCGCCCCGGTAAGGAAACGCATAATTCCCCGGGAGCTGGCCAAGCTAAGGGGGAGGTTAGAGGGGGGTGACTGCGGTGCCAAAGGGTGTGGTGGCCGTCGATGATCGCCTGGGGGACCTGGGAGAAATATTAATGGCGGAAGGCTACCAGGTGGTAGACCTGGCCGGTGATCTAAACCAGGTTGATGCGGTAATCACGAGCGGCCTCAGCCAAAACACTATGGGGATCCAGACCACTTCGACAAAGGCGCCCATTTTGAACGGGGCCGGTCGATCGCCGGCTGAGATCCTGGCTGAGCTGCAAAGGCGTCTAAAGGGCCGCTGAGGGGGCGGACCCCCGGGGACGGCAATTGGAGATTCTGCAAACCTAACTTGAGCCCAGAACATATGGTCTGGGCCATTTTCATGACCATAGACAAACGTGTGTTCTGTAGGACGAAAAACTCCATGAACCCCGCCACGTTGACCACCCCGACGATGTGGAAATGCCCAACGGGGGGCAGTTCCTTGTTCACGCCGGTCCCCGGCAGCAGGGGGCCTTCCTTGACGCTGATCATCCCCACGCTGTCCGTTGCCCCAAGACAAGCATCGACGGCCAAGACGGGGACATCGGGATGGACTTGTTCCACGTGGAGCAGATGCTCCAGCAAATTGGTGGCATGGACGGGCTCATCTAATGTGCCGTAAACAGGAAGCTCCCCCCTGAAGGCGGCATTCAGCTGGGAGCCCACCAAGGGACCCAACGAATCCCCCGTCGAGCGGTCGGTGCCGATGCAAATGATGACGGGAGCCTTCCTGGGGAAGGCGGCCAGCTGGGCGGATACCTCCGCGGCGATCATCTCCGCGGCAAAGGGATGGGCATAGTGGACGCGGGCCCGCTGCCTCCCCGAGCCAGGAGCACCTCGTTGCGTCATGCCTTTCCGTCCTTTCCGAAGGCGTTGTCCATCGACAGTATATGCCTGGGCGAGGGGACTTATACCATTGGCTCATCCCCCAAGGCCTTCCAGCATAGACTTGAATGACAACTGGCCTTCGGGAGGGGTGGTGGTGGGCATCATCTGGCAGGTTGCCCTGACTTACATTGGCGCGATCATCGGCGCGGGCTTCGCCTCGGGTCAGGAGATCCTCCAGTTCTTTGCCGTCTTCGGCGAAAAAGGGCTTCTCGGCGCCGCATTGGCCGCGGGGTTGTTCGCCCTCATCGGGGGGGAGACATTGATCCTGGCCCAGGAGATGAAGGCCAAATCCTATCAGACGGTCCTCTACCACCTGTGCGGCCGTCGGCTGGGGAGGATGTACGATCTGTTGCTCACCGGATTCCTCTTCATTGGCCTGGCCATCATGCTGTCAGGCTCGGGCCGCATCCTAGAGGAGCTGGGGCTCCCCCCGCCCTTTGGCCCATGGGTCATGGTCCTGCTGGTGGGCGGGATCACCGCCAGCGGCAACCAGGGACTCCTTGGGGCGAGCCTCCTTTTGGTGCCGGCCCTCCTTGCCGGATGCCTTGCGGTCCTCGGCCTTTGCGCGGCAAACCCGGCCGGCGGGGCCATCCGCGCCGCGACCTTCCCTCCCTGGTGGCTCGCCGCCCTCCTTTATGTCTCCTACAATACGGGCCCGGCCATCGGCGTGCTGACCAGCCTTGCCGATGAGATCCCCCGCAGGCAGGCCCCTTGGGCGGGGCTCTGGGGGGGTCTTGGCCTGGGGGCAGCCCTGGAGAGCTGCACCTTGACCCTCCTGTTGACGGCCAACCCTTACGGCGAGTTTCCCCTCCTCAACGCCGCGGCCTTGGGAGGGCCCCTTTTTCAAGGAGGCTACGCCCTCATCCTCTGGGCCGCGATGCTGACCACCGCCCTGGCCAATGCCAATGCCCTGGCCGGCCGCTTAACCTTCCTGAAGGCCCCATGGCGGGGGTTGGCCTTGTGTCTTGCCGCCCACCCCTGGACGACGGTGGGCTTCTCCCGTCTGATTGCCCTCTTTTACCCCCTGTACGGGTACTTGGGGCTCTTCCTCCTGCTTCTCCTCCTCACCAGGCGTTGGCGATAAAGAGATCAGCTCCTTAAAGGAGGATTTCCCTCAACCTCGTGGAAAGGTAGATTCAGGCATGGCGTGGGTTGGACAAATGTCCCCCAACGGACATAATCCGCACTTTGGCTTGGGATTGCAGGCCTGTTTGCCCAAGGCGACGATGAGGGCGTGGTATTCCTGGTAGAGGGCCGGATCCCGCGGCAACTGGTCCATGAACATTTGCTGGATCCGGTGGTAATCCGGGGGCGGCTGGATCAGACCCAGGCGAAGCAGCATCCTTCCTGTGTAACTGTCGACCACAAATACTGGATGGCCTCCTGCATACAGCAAAATGGAATCGGCCGTTTCCGGGCCGATGCCATGGACGGCGAGAAGCTCCTGGCGGAGTCTTTGTGGATCCTCCTCCTTGAGCCAGTCCATGGAGCTGCCCCGGGAGAGGATGTACCGGTCAAGGGCGATGAGCCTTTTCGCCTTCTGCCGGTAGTAGCCGCTAGGCCGGATGAGCTGGGCGATGAGCTCTTCCCCGGCGGCGATGAGGCTTCCTGGCGAAAGGAGGTTGTTATCCCGCAGTTGTCTAACTGCAATTTCCACATTCCGCCAAGCGGTGGCCTGGGTGAGGATGGCACCGACGCACATTTCAAAGGGTGTCTCGGCCGGCCACCAACCTTGGGGACCATAACAAGCAAACAGTCGCCGGTATATGTCCAGCAACCGATTCTCTCTAGACAGCAACTTATTCGCACCCCCTGATATTATGACACGGCGAAGGTCCCTTGCCAAGCGCGGGGGAAGGAGGCGCTTGCGGTTGCAGCTATACGCGTTTTTTGAAGGAGAGTTCGTCCCTCTCGAAGAGGCAAAGATAAGTGTCATGACCCACGGGTTCCTGTACGGCACGGGCTGTTTCGAAGGCATCAGGGCCTACTGGTCCCGGGAGGAAGAAGAACTGTTCATCTTCCGCATGGAAGAGCACTACCGGCGCTTGGAGCGCTCCTGCAGGATCCTGCGGATGTCCCCGGGCTACTGCCTCGGGGAGCTGATGGATCTTACGGTAGAGCTCCTCAGGCGGTGCGACTTCAAGGAAGACTGCTACATCCGGCCCATGGTCTACAAAAAGGACCAGGTCATTGGCGTGAAGCTGACGGGCATTGCCGATGGATTCGTCCTGTTTGCCATCCCCTTTGGGGAGTATCTGGACCTTAGCAAGGGGCTGCGGGCGAAGGTGTCCAGCTGGGTCCACCTGGGGGACAACAGCATCCCCATGCGGGCGAAGGTCGTTGGGGCCTATGTGAATGCGGCCCTGGCCAAGAGTGAAGCCTTAGATGACGGCTACGATGAAGCCATCTTCCTCACCGCGGATGGCCATGTTTCCGAGGGAAGCGCGGAGAATCTATTCCTGGTCAGGGATGGGGAGCTGATTACCCCTGCGGTGACCTCGGACATCTTGGAAGGGGTGACCCGGGAGACCATCATCGTCCTGGCCAGGGAGGAGCTGGGCCTTAAGGTGTGTGAGCGGGTCGTTGACCGGACGGAGCTTTACGTGGCTGATGAGGCCTTCTTCGTGGGCACCGGCGCCCAGGTGAGCCCCATCGTGGAAATCGACGGCCGTCCCTTAGGTGATGGCGCCATCGGCCCCATCAGCCGGCAAGTGCAAGAGCTCTACTTCCGGGTGGTCAAAGGCGAGGTGCCCAAGTACCGGCATTGGTGCACACCAGTCTATGGTCAGCGATAGCCCCGCTTGTAGACGATGATGATGGTTCGTTTGCGCCAGGCCAGCAAGGGATTTAATAGGCACTGCAAAAGGCGCACCATAGTTTTTCCTCCCTCTCGGCAATTTTCGTCGATGGCTCCCTTGCTTCAGTATATAGCGGCGGGGGACTTTCGGTTACTGAGGGGAGAGGCGGGCGACCCTTGAGCATATTGATAGGAGGTGGCGGGTATGGCCGCGAGAAAGACCCCCCTGTACTTGCGCCATGAAGGGCTGGGGGCGAAATTCGTCGAGTTTGGGGGCTGGTTGATGCCGGTATCCTACCAGGGGATCTTGGAAGAGCACCGCGCGGTGCGCACCAAGGCTGGGATCTTCGATCTTTGCCACATGGGCGAGATCACCGTCCGCGGGGAGCGGGCCCTGGAAGTGCTTCAAGAGGCAACGACTAACGATGCATCGACCTTGCCGGAGGGAAAAGCCCAGTATTCCCTCTTTTGTCGGCCCGATGGGGGCATCATCGATGACATCATCGTCTACCGGCGAGGGGAGGATTTTCTCCTGGTGGTGAATGCGGCCAACAGGGAGAAAGACTGGGAGTGGCTCCAAGAGGTAAACAAGGGCCGGGCGGAGTTGGTCGATGCATCGGACGGGATGGGGCTGATCGCGGTCCAGGGGCCGAAGGCCGAAGGGATCTGCCGCACCTTGACCGATGTGGATCTCGGGGCCCTTGGCTATTTCACCCATACCGAAGGGGAGTTTGCTGGCCTTTCGTGTCTCCTGTCCCGGACCGGCTACACCGGCGAGGATGGATTTGAAATCTACATGCCCGCTGAGCATGTGGAGAGAGTCTGGGATGCGCTGCTGGAGGCGGGGGGAGAAGATCTTGAGCCCGCCGGCCTTGGGGCCCGGGACACCTTGCGGCTGGAAGCTGGATATACTCTCTACGGGAATGACATCGATGAGACGACAAACCCCCTGGAAGCAGGTCTTGGCTGGGTGGTGGCCTGGGACAAAGGGGATTTCATCGGCAAACAAGCCCTGGCGGCTGCCAAGGAAAAGGGCGTCAGCCGCCGTCTGGCAGGGTTTAAGATGCTCGAGCGGGGGATACCGAGGCATGGGTATCCGATCCAACGGGGAGGAGAAGAAGTAGGGGTTGTCACTTCCGGGACCATGTCTCCTTCTTTGGGCGAGGCCATCGGCATGGCCTATGTGCGGGCCGACCTTGCCGGGGCCGGCACGGAGCTTGAGGTTTTGATTCGCAACAAGCCCAGCAAGGCCCAGATAGTCAAGAGGCCTTTCATTAAGCCGTCGGTAAAACGCTGAGAAAGGGGTCTTTAGCATGTATCCAGCGGAACTGAAGTACACGGAGGAACATGAGTGGGTGCGGGTTGAGGGGAACATCGCGCGGGTGGGGATCACGGACTTTGCCCAGAAGGAATTGGGGGACGTTGTCTTCGTTGAGCTTCCGGCAGTGGGCGACAGCATTAAAGCCACCGACTCCCTGGGGGTTGTGGAGTCGGTCAAAGCGGTGTCGGACATTTACTCGCCCATAAGCGGCCAGATCGTCAAGGTCAATGAGAAGCTGGAGGACAGCCCGGAGCTCATCAACCAAGATCCTTATGGGGAGGGCTGGATCGCGGAGATTGAAGTTGAGGACCCGAAGGAGTTGGAAGGGCTGCTCAGCGCCGATGGGTACCGAGCGCTAGTCGAAGGATAAAGCTTGCCAGGGAGGTGTACAGCAAATGGGTTTTACCCCGGTTACCGATCAAGACAGGCAAGGGATGCTGGATGCCCTTGGATTGGAAGCGGTGGAGCAGCTTTTTCAGGATGTGCCTCCCCAGGCCCGGTTCCAAGGGAAGCTGAACCTGCCTGAGGCGATGACGGAGGGGGAAATCTGGCCCCACCTCCTCGAACTTAGCAGTCGCAACGCCAATCTCGATGAGTATGTGTGCTTTCGCGGCGCCGGCGCCTATGATCACCTGGTTCCCCGGGCCATCGGCCACATTTTGAGCCGCTCGGAGTTTCTCACCGCCTACACGCCCTACCAGGCGGAGATCAGCCAGGGCGTGCTCCAGGCTATTTACGAATACCAATCGATGATCTGTCTGTTGACGGGCATGGATGTGGCCAACGCCTCCATGTACGATGGGCCGACGGCCCTTGCGGAAGCGGCTATCATGACTTGCGGGGCAACAAGGCGGGGGAAAGTTTTGGCGCCGACTACCATCCATCCCGTCTACCGGCAGGTGGTGGCTACCTACCTGCGAAGCAGGGATCTGGAGCTTGTGGAAATTCCCGCCCCGGACGGGGCCATGTGCCTGGACATCCTCAAAGAGCATCTCAATGAGGAGGTTGCCGGCGTCCTGGTCCAGCATCCAAACTTCTTCGGCTGCTTGGAGCCGGTAGATGCTCTGGCCGATCTGGTCCACGGGGCAGGCGCCCTCCTCGTGGCCTGCGTCGATCCCATCTCTCTGGGGATCCTCAAGGCCCCGGCGGATTACGGCGCGGACATTGTCGTTGGCGAAGGACAGGCCCTCGGCAACCAAATCAGCTTCGGCGGGCCCTACTTGGGCTTCTTTGCCGCGAGGGAGAACTTGGTTCGCAGGATGCCGGGGCGGATTGCAGGAGCCACGGTGGACAGCAAGGGGCGCCGGGGATTTGTCCTCACCCTCCAGGCCCGGGAACAGCATATCCGCCGGGAGCGGGCAACTTCCAATATTTGCTCGAACCAAGCCCTAAATGCCTTGGCGGCCACCGTCTACCTGGCTTTGGTGGGGCCGGCGGGGCTCAAGGAGATCGCATCCCAGTGCGCCTGGAAGGCCCGCTACGCCTGGGAGAAAATCACCGCCTTGGAGGGCTTTGCCCCGATGTTTAAGGGGCCATTCTTCAAGGAGTTCGCTGTTAGCTGCGCTGGGGATGCTGAGGAGATTGACGATCATCTCCTGCAGAAGAAAATTATCGGGGGGCTGCCCCTGAAGAAGCTGTATCCGGAGCTTGAGGCGGGCATGCTGTTTTGTGTTACCGAGGCCCGCACGAAGGAACAGATCGACGCCCTGGTGTCGGCTTTGGGGGAGGTGTAGTCATGGCCCAAGTACCGTTGTTGTTTGAGATGGGCTCCCCGGGCCGGGTAGGCTACCGGGTGCCTGAGTGTGATGTGCCGAAAAAGCCCCTGGAGGAGCTTTTTGGTGAGGATGCGCTGCGCAAAGAGCCCCTGCCCTTGCCGGAGCTTGGCGAGCTGGAAGTGGTGCGCCACTTCGTGCAGCTGTCGCGCCTCAACCACGGGGTCGATGTGGGCTTTTACCCCTTGGGCTCTTGCACGATGAAGTACAATCCCAAGATCAATGAGGATGCGGCCAATCTCCCGGGGTTTGCCCGGCTCCATCCCTACCAGCGGGAGGATACGGTGCAAGGGGCGCTGCAGCTGATGTATGAGCTGGGTGAATACCTGGCGGAAATTGCAGGGCTCCCGCGGGTGACCTTGCACCCCGCGGCCGGCGCCCACGGGGAGCTCACGGGGCTCCTTCTCATTCGGGCCTATCATGAATCCCGGGGGGAGGGCGATACCCGTCGGGAGATCATCGTGCCCGACTCTGCCCACGGGACCAATCCCGCAACCGCGGCCATGTGCGGCTTCATCCCCGTGGAAGTCAAATCCGACGAGCGGGGAGGAGTGGACCTCGCGGCTTTAAAGGAGGTCCTCGGACCCCAAACCGCGGGGCTGATGCTCACCAACCCCAATACTCTAGGGTTGTATGATGAGAACATCCTCGCCATCACCCGGCTGGTCCACGAGGCCGGCGGCCTGGTCTATTACGATGGGGCCAACATGAACGCGAACATGGGCATTTCCCGCCCGGGGGATATGGGGTTCGATGTGGTCCATTTCAATGTCCACAAAACCTTCTCCACCCCCCACGGCGGCGGCGGCCCTGGGGCCGGGCCCATCGCCGTTGCGGAGTGCCTCGCCCCCTTCCTGCCGGTGCCGACGGTGGAGAAGGACGAGGCCGGCAAGTTCTATTTGAATTATGATCTGCCCCAGTCCATCGGCATGGTCAAGGGATTCTACGGCAACTTCGCCGTCCTGGTCCGCGGCTACACATACATCAGGATGATGGGCCCCGAGGGGCTGCGGCGGGCGAGCGAGGATGCGGTCCTCAACGCCAACTATCTCTTCGCGCGGCTCAAGGACTACTTTGACGTGCCTTATCCTCGCATCTGCAAGCATGAGTTTGTCCTGTCGGCCAAGTCCTACAAGGAGAAGTATGGGGTTCGGACCTTGGATATGGCCAAGCGGCTCCTCGACTACGGGTACCACGCGCCGACGGTCTACTTCCCCTTGATCGTCGAGGAGGCGCTCATGATCGAGCCTACAGAAACGGAGACGAAGGAAACCCTCGATGAATTCGTGGAGGCCATGATCGAGATTTGCGAAGAGGCGAAGCGGGATCCGGAGACGGTCAAGACGGCGCCCCACACGACCCCCGTTGGGCGGCTCGATGAGACCAGGGCGGCGCGGCAGCTGGACCTTAGGTGGCGGAAGAGCTCGTGAGCGGCCGGTGGCGCCTCCTCGTCGACGGGCCGGCTCGAGCTTCTTGGAACATGGCCGTGGATGAGGCGATCATGACTATGGTTGGGCGGAAAGAAGCACCGCCCACCTTGCGCATCTACAGGTGGGATCCGCCGGCCCTCTCCCTGGGTTATTTCCAGCGGTTGGAGGAAGTCGACCTGTCTGCTTGCCGCTCCCGGGGGGTGGACCTGGTCCGCCGGCCGACGGGGGGCAGGGCCATCCTCCACGATGAGGAGGTAACCTACAGCTTGTCTTTGCCGGAGGACCTGCCGTGGCTTCCCCGGGGGGTTACGGAAGCCTACCGGCTGATTGCCGGGGGATTGGTGCGGGGCCTGCGGAGTCTGGGGGTCCCCGCGGAAATGGCCCCTGCCGGTCGACGGGGAGGGGGCAAGACGGCTGCCTGCTTTGATGCTCCCTGTACCTATGAGATCGTCGCCCGGGGACGAAAGCTGGTTGGCAGCGCGCAAATGAGGAGGATGCGGGCCGTGCTCCAGCACGGCTCCTTCCCCCTCAGACTCCAGGCGGAGGAGCTCTTTGACCTTTTGCATTTTAACAGCCCAAGGGAGCGGGCCCTCGGTCAAGAGCTATTTGCCGCCAAGGCCATTTCCCTCGGTGAGCTCTTGGACTCTCCCCGCTTTGATAATGTTTGGCCCGCCATTGTGCGGGGGCTGGGGGAGGAGCTGGGGGTGGACTTTGACCGGGGCTCCCTTACCCCCGCGGAAGAGGAGCTGGCGAGGGGGCTGGCCCGGGAAAAATATGCGAATGATAAATGGAATCTAGACGGGCCAAGGCGACGAAAAAAGGAGTAAGGAGATTAATTTCCCTCTCAAAAAGGGCTTTTTCGGCCTTGCCTTCGGGAGAGATTCTGGTAAACTGTAATGTAATCTTATACGCTGAAAGCGATGATAGGGAAAAGTAGGCGGGCTTGGAAGGTCCCAGAGAGCTGGGGGCTAGGTGGGAGCCCGGCACCGGAGGGTCCGTCGAAGTTCTCCCTGGAGTTGTGGGGCTGAAGGGATAGCAGTAGGTCCCATCGGGTCTTCCGCCGTTACAAGGAAGGGGATATCGGTCCTGCAAAGCGGGAGGTATCCTATTTGAGGTGGGCCATTAGGCCAAATTGGGTGGTACCGCGGGAGTTAGCTTCCCGTCCCTTGTGGACGGGAAGTCTTTTTTTTGGGGGGGGATCACATGGCTGCGAAAACGTTGGTTGGACGCTTGGTCAGCAGAGAACACAAAAGGGAAGACACGGTCGTTTCCGTCCGCGGCGCAAGTGTCGGCGGCCCGGGGCTCACCGTCATCGCCGGGCCCTGCGCGGTGGAAAGCCGGGAGCAGGTCCTGGAGGCAGCCCGGCTGGTGAAGGCCGCAGGGGCGACGATCCTTAGGGGAGGGGCCTTCAAGCCCAGGACCAGCCCTTACAGCTTCCAGGGACTGGGGGAGGAGGGGCTGGCCTATCTTGCCGAGGCCGGGGAAGAGACGGGCCTGCCGGTGGTGAGCGAAGTCATCGAAGCGAGCGATGTGCCTCTGGTCAGCGACTATGTGGACATTCTCCAGATCGGATCCCGCAACATGCAAAACTACGCGCTCCTCAGGAGGGCCGGCAAGACTAACCGACCGGTGCTCCTCAAGCGGGGCCTGGCCGCGACTTTGGAAGAGTGGCTCCTGGCTGCGGAGTACATCATGGATGCGGGCAACCCGGCGGTCATCTTGTGCGAGCGGGGGATCCGCACCTACGAGACGGCGACCCGCAACACCCTGGACCTGGCGGCGGTGCCGGTAGTCAAGGCCATCAGCCATCTGCCCATCATTGTCGATCCTTGCCATGCCAGCGGCGACAGCGCCTATGTGCTGCCTTTGGCCAAAGCGGCCTTGGGGGCGGGGGCCGACGGGGTCATGGTGGAGGTCCATCCCTGTCCGGGGGAAGCCCTTTGTGATGGGGAACAGTCCCTGTCCCCCGCCCAGTTCCGGGAGCTGATGGATCAGGTTAACAAGATGTCGCCCGTCCTGGGACGGGGGGTGGTGAGCCAGTGAAGGTTGGCTATCTTGGCCCTCCGGGGACCTTCAGCCACGAGGCGGCCTTGCGGGTCGTGGGGGATGAGCCTGGCCGCCTCTGCCCCTATCCCACCATCCCCGCGGTCTTTGCCGCCCTGGAAGGTGGTCAGATCCAGGCGGGGGTGGTGCCCGTTGAAAACTCCCTGGAGGGATCGGTTGTCCAGACTATGGATTATCTTGCCAGGAGCAGGGCTGTTCAGGTTCAGGGGGAAGTAGTCATCCCCATTGAGCATTACCTTTTGGGACTGCCGGGCAAAGGGGGGCCCGTTGAGCTCATCATCTCCCACTCCCAAGCCTTAGCCCAGTGCCAAGAATACCTGGGCCGCCGCTATCCCCACTGTCGCCTCCTCCCGGTGGAAAGCACGGCCAAGGCCGCCTGCACCCTCCCGGGCTTTCAGGGACGGGCCGTCGCGGTCGGGCCCCGGGTCCTCGCGGACCTTTATGGGCTGGAAATCCTCGACGGCCAAATCCAGGACGGCCGGGACAACTACACCCGCTTTCTGGTCATCGGCAGTCACGATGCGCCCCCCACCGGGGACGATCTCACCTCCATCGTTTTCACCCCCCTGACCGATGGGCCGGGAGTCTTATGTCACATTTTAGGCGAGCTTGCCGGGCGGGGGATTAACCTCACCAAGATCGAATCCCGGCCGACCAGGCGGTATCTTGGCGAGTATGTCTTCTTTGTCGACCTCCAGGGGCACCGGCTTTGTTCGCCGACCAGGGAAGCTTTGGCAAAAGTAGGGGAAAAGTGCGAAAGCCTGAAGATCCTGGGCTCCTACCCTCGCAATCGTTTTCCAGGAAGGGAAAGGGAAGGGAGGTCGGCTGGAGAATGATTACACAGATACTAGAAATGGAGTGATCATTTATGTCGGGCTGGTTTGAACTTGCTTGGGCAGATATCGAGGATTTCATCTCCCCACCGACCCTCCTCCTCATCCTCCGCACCTTGGCCAACATCGCGTTAATCTGGCTTGGCTCCCGCCTCGTCCATCGCTTCGCCAGCAATCTCATCGAACGGCTGTTGCGCATCCAAGACGGGACGCCGGGGGATCCTCGCCGCGCGAAGACCCTGGGGGCTTTGGTGCAAAGCATGCTCCGGTATCTTATCTACTTCATTGCCGGGACGATGATCCTGCAGGAGCTAGGCATTGAAACATCAACTATCTTAGCCACTGCCGGGCTCGGCGGACTTGCCATTGGCTTTGGGGCGCAGAATCTGGTGAGGGATGTCATCACCGGGTTTTTCATTCTCCTGGAGGATCAGTTTGGCGTTGGCGATTACATCACGGCCGCCGAACACAGCGGCATCGTGGAAGAGGTTGGCCTGCGGGTCACGAAGCTGCGGGATCTTGGCGGCGAGCTGCACATCATCCCCAACGGGTCCATCGACAAAGTGACTAATCATATGGGACAGGGGATGCGGGTCCTGGTTAGGGTGACCATACCTTATGAGGAAAGCCTGGAACGGACGGTAGCGGTCCTGGAGGATCTCTTCGCCGGATTTGCCCACCCGGACTTGGTCGAAGGGCCGAGGCTCCTGGGAGTCAGCAATCTCGGGGAGTCGGGGGTGGAGCTTCTCATCTGGGCGAAGGCTGTCGCCATGAAGCAGTGGGGGATGGAACGGGAACTGCGGGGCATGGTTATGGCGGCCCTCGAAAAAGCAGGGATCAAATTTGGGTATCCCCGCCGCTATCTTGTTTGGAGTGCGGACCAGGGAGGGGGCCTGGTCGGCCCCCCCAAGAATTAGTCGTTGTTTCGCTCCACAGACCGGTACTGTTCCCAGTGGGCTTTAACCTTGGCTTCACTTAGAAGCTCCCTGACCAGCTCATTGATGTCCTTGGCCTGCTGGCGGCGCAAGGTTTCGGTGATCTGCTCGCGGACGTCTTCCAACTCCGCAGCCACCGCTTCTTTCCGGTCGGTGACCAGAATGATGTGGTACCCGTAGGGGGACTTGACTACTTGGCTCAGCTGATTCGGCTCCAAGGCGAAGGCGGCATCGGCGAACTCCTGGACCATGTCGGTCCTGGTGAAAAAGCCCAGGTCCCCGCCCCGATCCTTGGTGCCCGGGTCAATGGACCTCTCCGCCGCTAGTGCGGCGAAGTCGGCGCCGCCTGCCAGGTCTAGGAGGATCTGTTGGGCGGCCTCTTCCGAATCGACGAGGATGTGGCTGGCCCGGACCTGTTCCGGCTGGCCCAGCTTATCCTTGTTCTCCGCAAAGTATTGTTCCACATCTTCCGCGGTGACCACCACATCCTTCATGGAGAGCCGCTCGAGGATGGTCACCAGGTAGAGCTCCTCAATGAGCTGCTCTTCCTCCACCCCGTATTGGGCTAAAGCATTTTGCCAGGCCTCCTCGTTGGGGAAGTTCTTCGTCTTGAACTCGCTGAATTTCTGGGCGATCTCCTCTTCGGTCGGGGCCAGTCCCTCGCGTTGGCCAGCTTGCTTGATGACCGTCTCCATGATCATCTGGCCCAGGACGGCAGTGCCGCTTTCCCGCTCCAGCCGCGCATAGAAAGCATCCTTGGTGATGTCTTCGCCGTTGACTGTCACAACTACATCGCTGCGGGAAGATGCCCTGCCCTGCAGACCTCCGAGCAGGCCGGCGGCCAGGCCCAAAATCAAACAGGCCGCCAGGGCCCGTCGGTGAGGATGCAAGCCCGAGTACATTTCCTTCAATGATTTCATCCAGCATGACTCCTTTTCTGTTGGTCTTTCCGCAGTACATTCGTCGCCCTCCAGTCAAACTCCTCGTAAAAACAGGTTGCAATTGTAGGAATTTAGCCCAGCGGTGGGCATGTTAGGGGGAAAGGGGATCCGGGGCCTGGCGTCGAACCCACAGGCAGCACGGCAAACTTGGGGGTATGGAGCATGGATTATGAAGTCGGTGATGTGGTCCGGATGCGCAAGGAGCATCCTTGCGGAAGCCTTGAGTGGGAAATCATGCGGACGGGGGCCGACTTTCGGATTAGGTGCCTCGGCTGCGGGCGGGTTGTGATGCTGCCCCGGCCGAAGTTCGTCAAGGCGGTAAAGGCCATCGTCAAGGGAGGGGCCGATAAGTAGTGTTTGCCTACGGAATCATTGGCCTGCCCAACGCGGGAAAATCGACTTTGTTTAATGCCCTCACCCGGGGGACTGCTGCCGTTGCCCCCTATCCTTTTTGCACCATCGAACCCAACCTGGGGGAGGTGGCCATCCCTGATTCCCGCCTGGAAGCCATCGCGCAAGTCATCGAGCCGGAGAAGGTAACCCCGGCGATGATGCGGTTTGTCGACATCGCGGGGCTGGTTCGGGGCGCGAGCAAAGGGGAGGGGATGGGTAATCAGTTCCTCGCCCACATCAGGGATGTGGATGCCCTCATCCACGTCCTTCGCTGTTTTCCCATCGCCGATGTGAGCCATCCTGAAGGAAACTTAGACCCGGCCAGGGACGCGGAAATTGTGGAGACGGAGCTTATCCTCGCGGATATAGGCGTCCTTGAGCGGCGGCGGGAGAGGCTTGCCCGCATGCTGAAAACGGGTGATCCGAAGTATAAAGCGGAGCTGGAGCTGACCGACCAGCTCATCGAACATCTCTACGGAGGCCGGCCGGCCCGCACCTTCGCGGGAGAGGTTGACCTAACAGATTTGCTCACGGGCAAGCCGGTGATTTATGCGGCCAACATCGCCGAACAATACGCGGCGCGCCCGGAGGAGGACCCCGCGTTCAGGGCCGTCAAGGAGTATGCCGCAAGCCGTGGAGCCCGGGCCGTTCCCATCTGCGCAACTTTGGAGGCGGAGCTTGCGGAGCTGCCTTGGGATGAGGGGCGGGCTTTCCTAAAGGAGCTTGGCCTTGCCCGGTCGGCCCTGGAGCAATTAGTCGAAGCTGGCTATCAGGAATCGGACTTGATCACTTTTTACACGGTGAAAGGGCCGGAAACCCGCGCCTGGGCCATCCCGCGGGGGACCCTGGCGCCCGCCGCGGCCGGCCGGATCCACAGCGACATGGAGAAAGGCTTCATCCGGGCGGAAGTAATCAACTGGTCCGCCTTGATTGAGCTCGGCTCCTTCTCCGCCGCCAGGGGCAAAGGGATCCTGCGCCTTGAGGGGCGGGACTACCAGATTCAAGATGGGGATGTGGTCTTGTTTCGCTTCAAGACTTGACCCGGTCCCGATAAGCAAGATAGGAATAGACGATAGATGCCAGGGATGCCCCGATGAGGAACGCCATGAAACCGATGAAGTTCGCTGGCGGCGGCAAGAGCGCGCTGAGGAGCCCGCCGAAGCCCGCCCCGATCCAAAGCTTTCCCGAAAGTTCGTGGGTCTTTCGCCAGACCTCCTCATCGGCCAAGGTCCAGGGAGTCCGGATCCCGACGAAGTAGTTGAAGGCCAGCTTAGGCATGGTGGTTCCCAGGAGGATGAACAGGAGACTCACGCCGAGTTGGATGATGAGGGAGACATTCACCTCGCGGCCCACGCTGACCATGAGGATGAGGGCCTGCATCAAGAGCAGGAACGAGATGATGCTAGAGCGGATGAGGCGGTAAGCTCCCCGAAAGCGGGGGTAGTTTTCCCGCTTAGGGTCGATGCGGGGCAAAAGCCCCATCAGGATGTAGACGCCCAGGGCAAGGAGCGGCAGTCCGAAGGCACCCCAGAAAGGATTGGCATAGCCGTCCACCTCCCCCCGGATGTTCCAGTGGTAGGGGACCTTGGCCGGCAGCTGGGGATAGAGCAGGGCGCCGACGACGAAGGCGGCCAGGATGAGGATGACCATCAACCGGTCGATCATGTCTGCCACGCTCCTTAGAGTCGAGTTGCTACATATATTATGTGCTGGATGGGTGACTTCCTTTCAATGATGATTGGTCCGCCCG
>ERZ773359.629-NODE-629-length-50293-cov-707.072455_pt1 | contig 50293 bp, 44 predicted proteins | sample MGYA00374955_ERZ773359 | MGnify/ENA primary metagenome ERZ773359 (study PRJEB29098, sample SAMN04486028) | biogas fermenter metagenome | study: EMG produced TPA metagenomics assembly of the Biogas fermentation microbial communities from Germany - Plant 4 DNA1...
ATTTAGAGGAATTATATTAAGTAATAAAAACAAGGGTATTAGTACTGAAGTTAAGTTTGTAGACGGGTTAAACCTATTTTATAAAGATGAAATTGTATACCTATCTGCAAATAAAGAAGAAGTAACTATTAAAGGGAAATTAAATGATAAGAAGGCACGCTTAAAATATGAAAAGATAACTCAAGTAGAATACATTACAGAGCAAGATATAATAGAAAAATCAAAAAATGTAGCAGGCAGAGCAGTAATGGGGCAGCTAACATTAGGTCTGCTAGAAGCAATAGTATGTAGAATGAGTGATGAAGAATTATAAGTATCCGAAAATGGGTGAGTTATTATTGTTAAATAAGAAAAGCTAGAATTGTCCAAAGTACATAATAGGGAGCATCCACAGATTTGTTAAGCAAATCTATAGATGCTCTCATCAATTCTGTAGTCTCAGCTTTAACCAACATCCATAGTATAATTTTGATATTTTTGTACTATTAGATTTGCTTTGCATCTAATTCTCATAATTATTTCATTCTCGATTTTCTACAAGCCAATTATTTCACCCCAATAACCACAAAAGCTTTTATTGTATGCTTCCCTCCATAACCATCAAAAAAATAATAATCAATGGGCGTTATCTCTAAATTAGAAAAGTTTCTATATAACTCTCTTAATTCCTCAATGGTAGAGTAGTGATGAGGAATATTTTCTTCTCCTTCAACATTATTAATAAAAGTGTTTTTTTCTATCTCTTCACCTTTTCCGTAGTTTTCATCTTCCGTTGAAACATAATCAACTACTACAATTCCTTTTGGTTTTAAAACCCTATATATTTCATTTGCATTTTTAATACAGTCCTTTAAGGTTCCGTGGCCTGTAGTCCAAACACATAAAATCCCGTCAAATGTATTGTCATCGTAGGGTATTTCTCTCATATCGTGTTGTTTGAATTCAATATTATTCAAGTTAAGCTTCGTTGCTTTTGATTTAGTGTATTCTAATCCTGTTTCGGAAATATCAGTAGCATATACATAGAAACCTTGCTCTGCCAAATATATTGTATGTCGGCCTGTACCACAGCCTAAATCCATTATCTTTTTACAGTTAGATTTTTTGAAAATATCAACAGCTATTTTGGCTGTTGGCAATATTTCAGATTGTACTTCTCCATGCTCCTTATAAATATTATCCCATTCTTTTTCCCACTTAATATTCATAAACTCTCCCTCTTACTAACTAATTACATAAAAGTATGAAATAACTAATAATGCTTTACTAGTATTCGGTCCATGTTATCTAGGAATAGAACAAATGAACCAACATGATAAAATTATAAGTATATTACTATTAGAGTAAAATGTTACCCTATATTGATTATATAGTCAAATGACACCTTGTGTTTGACAATTAATTTCGCAACATATTTCCTAATAAATATGATTAATGTTGCCATAGATATTATAGACTTCAGGAGGTCTAATATGAATAAAATTTATTTATAAGATAATTATATAATTTTTGACACAAAGCAACATTGTATAAAGTGAATAGCCTAGCTATTAAACAGCAGAGAAATGCAGATAAAAGCTGATGAAATCAGCTCTCTTCTTTGTTGACAAAAATAAGTAATTGTATTACAATTTATCTACATATATAGATATTTGTCGTAAAATTTACGGTGATTATTTTTATAGAAGAAAGATACTTAAAATGTCAATAATCAAAGGTTTTGCGGGAAATCTGCTATTAATAATAGGGGGTGAAGATAGTGAAGAGGAAAATAAATAGAGCTAAAAAATTTAGTTTGTGTTTGCTTCTCATCATGACTTTGGTTATAAATATTATTCCTATCAAACCAATAAATGTTAAGGCTGCCTTTGATTCTAACAGAATTTACTTAGATACAAGAGGTATGAATCTAAATGCATCTGCGGACTGGACAACTCGAGGATCGAACCTCTATATGTTTGTTGAAACTTGGGGAGCTCTGCAGAAAGCAGCAGGCACACAGACCATTGATGGAATCACATATGTGTACTGGGATGCAAGCGGTTGGGGTAATACTGACCATGATTTCGGCTTCTTGTATGAAGATAGTTGGACAAACGCTAATAGTAAATACTACTATAGAACTAGTTTAGCTGGCACAACGGTTACTAAGGCCAAGGGAACCTATTTTAGATACGATGGAACATATTCAGTAATCAATTCCCAAAGAGTTTATAATATAATGGGTGATGTGAGCAAGGGTGATAGCAGTGTCTATTATCCAGTAACAACGGAAAAAATAACCTTAGCTAATACCTATTATGCCTATGCAAACTTCTATGACTACTATTCAAACTATGAGCTTACCACTGGCTTAAATAGAAAAACAATAACAACTCCAGTAAATCTCGACATTTATGATGAAGTTAATTCAATATACAAGCAACAGGGATCAATTCTTAATAAAGCAATTAGTAATTACTTTATCCAAGCAAATTCTAGTATTAGTCCTCTTTACTTTGGTGACTTCTTGCCCTTTAAGCATACTGAGGGTCTAAGCGATTCAGCAATCGGTGAAAAATTCGGTTTGATAAACTTTAATTATTATAGAAATAACAGTGAGAATGATGCTTCAGCAGCATATCAGGGGCTGGTAAGTAGCACCTTGGGTGAGAACAACACCTTGTTAATGAGTGATGGCACCATAGCACCATATTTTAATGCTAACTTTCTAAGAGGTGATAACGTTTACTCGTCAAATTTAGGAAAAGTATACGAGGGCGTTGATTTTCCCTTTACCCTAAATTCTGATGGCTATTGGGAATTTGATAGCTCCAAAGCAGAATATGCAGTGAGGCTAACAGGAACCGCCGATGGTGGCTATTACCTGAACAGAACTGGCACTGCTATTCAAGGGAGAAATGGTTCAAATGTGTCCACCAATGGCTTCTTTCCCCTTAATGACCCTGGAGAGAGTGACAATTTGTACAAGCTTAACTATATGTTTGGTATGCATATGGATATACCCTTTACCTTGACCGATGATGGCACAATCAAGGATAGCAATGGAGATACAAAGGATATAGTGTTTACCTTTAGTGGAGATGATGATATTTGGATTTTCATAGATGGTAAGCTTGTGCTAGACATGGGAGGGGACCATAGCATAGTAAATGGAACCTTGAATTTCAATAAGCAGGAAGCAACGGTTAGCAATGTTAAGAACAGCAGTGGAAATGGATTAGGTTCAAAAACCATTAATTTTTCTAGTATTTTACCAAAGTCTGAATATACGAAGCCTCACACTATGACAATATACTATATGGAACGTGGCTTATGGGAATCAAATATGAAAATAGTATTTAACTTTCCAAAGCATGATACTTTAACCATAGAAAAGCAGGTTGAAATACCTTATGTGAATCCTTTATTTCAAGATGCCATTAGCTACTTGGATAGTACAAATTTTGATTTTGACATAAAAAATTTAGCAACCAGCGGTAGTCCCTTTAACGTGGAGGATTCAGATGCAAGAACCATAGCCTATAATGATTTTGATGCTCCTGATGCAAGTACAACTATAAGTAATAGTCATGGAAATGTTGTTACATCAATTATAAATCAGAGTGGACAAAACGTATTAAGCTGGTACTGTAGTGGAGAAAAGTCTGCTAAGGATGGTCAAGCAGTCACAGATAATCGACTGGTTAAAATCTTACCTGCTGGTAAGCCTGGATATATTAGCATAACTGAAGCAAAGGAGTATCTAAGCTTTCAGGTTTATAATACATCCTCTGTCAGCGGTACGGATCCCTTTATTGCTTTAGTTGATGCAGATGGAACTAGAATAGGTGGTTGGATTAGCGGAATTGTATATAGAGGCAATAATAATACTATTGGATCTAGAACCTGGAAAACTATGAAGGTAGATATAGCTACCTTAGAGAAATGCCTTTTAAATACAGGTACTATACCAGGCTTTGACTATAGCAAGCTAACAGAGGTACAGTTTGGATATTGGGATGATGTAACTATATATGTAGATAACATAGAATTTCGTAAGGAAGCTACTATAACTAATATTGGTTTTAGTAGGGATCAGGCCACTATACCTGATTATGGCTCAATTGTTTCCAAGACCCTAATGCCAGCCGATGGGGCTGCTTATAATTTAGTTAATAGCCGAACTCTTAGTGATGTGAACAGACAGGTAATGGATGGCACAATAAGCTTAATTAATGGAGATTCAGCAAGCTTTAGAGATACATTTCGAAAGGGAAGCTACATTTACATTAATGAAAAAGGGGTAGACCCTAATGTTTTTTACACCTCTTGGACTTTACTAGAGGATAACAAGGTAATATCCTCCTCAGATTTAAGTAAGACTACAGCAAATGTTAGTCAAGCTAGAGGGGTTACCAATGTTACCAATGTGTCTGGAACAACGGTAGATGATGGTCGTATTCAGTTAAATCCATTACCAGGTATAACGGTGCCTGAGAAGGCAATTGTGTTTAGAAAATACACTTTTCCAGATGACACCCTAAGCAATATCAATCTAAAGGCAGTTTATACCAACACCTTAAGAACTGGTTCTATTATTATAAGCAAGGAACTTAAGGAAGGTTCAGCTTCTGATGGCGGCAGAGTATATAATTTCCGAGTTGAATTTCAAAATATAGCTGGAATGGGGCTTGAATCAAATTTAACAGATTCTGATATTTATACAGAATTTACATTGACAGCAGGTGCTAGCACTACTATAGATGGCATACCTGCAGGAACCAACTATAAAATCTATGAAATTAGTGATGCCAGTGGCGAATCTATCCTAGCAAGCGTTGTAGGTAGCGGTACCCATTCGGATGTAGAGGTGAACCTAGAGGAAGCTAGTGTTAGTGCTTCTACAAGAGAGGGGGTTGAAAGCTACACCTTTACTAACCTTATGAAGGAAACAGTTAATATTGCTGGTAGTAAAACCTGGGTGGATCTTGATAATCCGGTTAGACCAGATTCTATTACAGTACAGCTACAGCGAAAACAAGCAGGGGCTGATGACTCCAGCTACGAAGTGGCTAAATCTATTAATGGTTCTGTAATTTCAGATTTAGTAGTTACAGAAGATGATAACTGGGAGTATAGCTTTGAAGGGTTACCAAAGTATGTTGATGATTTAGCAGAGACAAAAGTAGAGTATGTCTATAGGGTGGTAGAGATTAAAATAGGCGAGGAAACAGTAGTTGATAATTTTGCTGCTAATTATGAGGTTTCTTATGATGGCTATAATATAACAAACACCTATGTTAAACCAAAAGGGAATATTACAATCGTAAAAAAGGATGGATTGGATTTAGATAAAAGATTAGAAGGTGCTGAATTTAGGTTGGACAGGCTAGATGAAGACAACAACATAGTTCCTGATACGGACTTTGAACCAAGGACAGTAGCAACAGATGAAAATGGTATAGCCTACTTCGGTGACTTGGAGCAGGGAAAATATCAAGTAACTGAGATTAAAGCACCAGAGGGATATTCCTTACTGAAAGAACCAATTATAGTAGAAATAACAGAACTGGACTTACACAAGAATATTACAGTTTTAAACCACTTAACACCTAAGCTACCTCATACTGGAGCTGGGGGAAATTTGTTTTATAAAGTAATGGGACTAGCCTTTATGGCAACAGCAATTTTCTATTATTTTTATCAACGAAAGAAAAGGTTGATAATATTTAAGGAGGGGGAACAATGAAAATTATGAAAAAAATCAAAACTACAACTGCTATTCTTTTGACCTTGATGTTGGCCTTATCTGTTTTTTCTATTAATGTTAAAGCAGAACCAACCATTGATACTGGTAGAACAGGGTCATTGACAATTTATCAATATGGTATGGAAGATATTTCAGGAGCGGGTTCTGCTGGAACTGGAGAAACAACAGATGCAGGTTCTGTGCCCGCTGGCAGTAAACCATTACAAGGGGTACAGTACACAATTTACAAGGTAGAGGAATTAAGCGCTTATTATGGAACAAGCTCTCCTTCCTTACCAACAGTTGCTGAAGCCCAAGACAAGGTAAACTTAGAGGAAATTACAGGTACATCAGCTACTACAGGGGCTGATGGAAAGGCTACCTTTACAAATCTATCTTTAGGCTTATACTTGGTTAAGGTAACTGCATCTAATGAAAATGTTACTCAAGAGGTTGCGCCTTTCCTAGTGTCAATTCCAATGACTAAGGTAGATGGCTCAGGTTGGTTATATGATGTTACTGTTTATCCAAAGAGCCAAACGGTTTATGGTGCTGTAATATTAAACAAGGAAGACCCAAGTCACAATCCGCTACAAAATGCACAATTTAAGCTACAGAAAAAAGATACAGATGATAATTATGTAGATTACTATGTTTTAGGATCAAATTTATTTACTACAAATTCTGAGGGACAGATAGCTATAGAAGGTCTTCCAGTAGGGGATTATCAATTTGTGGAAACAATAGCTCCTACAGGCTATATTTTAGATTTAACTCCTCGTCAATTTACTATAACAACAAATGGTACAATAAAGGTTGAGGCTGGAAGGTATGTAGTAGATACGGGAACGGTGGAGAATTTAACAGTAATTAACCAGAGCACTCCAACAGTAGATAAGTTTGTTAAGACAGTATCTTCAACCTCTGACCTAGCAGCTACTATCTATGAAGGTTCCTACGATGCTAAGAGCGCTACACAGACTGCTGGACATATAGTATTATGGGATGTTAAGAATTCAACACCAGCTAATATCGGAAGCTATACTACTTATAAATTTACAGAAACCTTCCCTGAAGAAATTGATTATATATCAGTTGCATCAGTTACCTTGGGAGAAGTTACTCTAAATGAAGATACAGACTATACTTTAACTTACGATGATGCTACCCGAACACTGGTGGTGGACTTTACTATAAACCCCGGTGGAGTGTTGAAAAATAATTTAACATCCAATGAGTTGCTAGTGATAAATATTGAAACAGAGCTTAATGAAAAGTCTCTAAATAAGCTAGGACAAGCTATTTATTTAAATGTAACCTTAGACTATGACAATGGAGAAGGTACTAGCGGCAGTGCAAACCCAACAGTAGTTCCAGAAGTTCATACTGGTGGTATTAATATTTTTAAATACACTGGTACAGATACGCCTTTAAGCGGTGCAGAATTTCAAGTTTTCAAAACAGAAGCAGAGGCTATAGCCTTAACTAATCCTATAGCCTTAATAAGTGATGATGGTCTTTCCACTTATACTACCGCCACTTCTGCAACGGATGGTTATGCTAGCTTTAAGGGTCTAGCCTATGGAACATACTATATTGTAGAAACTAAGGCTCCTGCAGGCTACAACCTATTAAAGAGTCCAGTGGAGGTTACAGTAAATGATACAAGCCATGATAGCTTAGAAGCAATCAAGATAAAAAACAATTCTGGTTTTCAACTACCTAAGACTGGTGGTATAGGTACCTATATTTTTACCTTTGGTGGATTGATAATTATGCTTATAGCCTTGATATTAGCTATAAAATCAAAGGAAAAAAAGTCAACTGATAACAAGTAAATAGAACCTAAGTAAGAGGGGGGCAGGCCAATCTGTTTCCCCTATTTCTATAAATGTAGATAAGGAGCTTGTAGATTTTTTCTATGCTTAGGAGAGTATTATGAAAAGAAAAATACCCATCATACTTTTATTTATTATTGGCATTGCTATTTTTTTATATCCTACTGTAAGCAATTTAATATCCTCTCTTAATTCATCTAAGGTTATTAATGAGTATGACTCTAAGGTGTACAAGATGTCTAAGGCAGAAAGGGAAAAGGAGAAGAAAAGGGCAAAGGCCTATAATGAATCCTTAAACAATCAGGTTATTACGGATCCTTTTTCGCAGGACAATGTTAAAAGGGACAGTTATGCCAACTATCTAAATATTGGAGAGGTAATGGCATACATAGTTGTTCCCAAGATAAATGTAAAGCTTCCAATATATCATGGCTTTAGCGATAAGGTGCTGCAAAAAGGTATAGGCCACGTATCTAATACCTCCTTGCCCATACCAGGTAAGGAAACCCATTCTGCATTAACAGGCCATAGTGGACTGCCAGAGGCCAAGCTATTTACTGATTTAAACAAGCTTCAAATTGGTGACGAGTTTTACATTCAAGTTATAGATGAAATAAATACTTATTCTGTTGATAAAATAGATATTTTAGAACCAGAGCAAATTAGAGGTTTTGAAATAGTGCCTGGGAAGAATTATGTTACCCTAATTACCTGTACTCCATATGCCGTCAATAGCCATAGGCTATTAGTTAGAGGTATTCTTGTGAAGAGTATTATCAAGGATGACGCTGATGATATACAAGATGAAAAGGTACCTACAGTGGAGGAAGGAGAGGCACATGATATTCAGTCCTGTAAGCTAGGGAAATATAAGCTAATTATTTTAATACTAATAATTGCTCTAATATTACTTGCTGTTATTGCAATTATATGGTTAAGAAAGGTGAGAAAAAAGAGGTTGCATAAGCATGAGGATAAATAGACGAAAAATAATGATAATAGGTTTATTTTGCTTAGGATTAGCTATTTTCCTATATCCAACTATAAGTAATGAAATTAATCGATACTTGCTTAAACAGCAAATTAAGAACTATGAAGATTTCAAACAGGATTTATGGGAGGAGGCAAGAACCCAGGAAAGGGAAGAAAAAAGCTCTATACTAGATGAAATGTATAATGAAATGAAAGCCTACAATGAAAAAATTTATAGAGAGGGACAAAAGAATTTATCGGATCCCTTTGCCTATGAAAAACCTAGCATGAACCTTGAAAGGTATGGTATTGCAGACAATATGATTGCTTATATCAATATTCCTAGGATGAAAATTGAACTTCCTATCTATTTGGGTGCCACCAAGGAGAACATGAAAAAGGGAGCAGCGCAGCTAAGTGAAACTTCCCTTCCCATAGGGGGACCTAATACAAATACGGTAATTGCTGCACACCGAGGAATGACTAGCAAGGAAATGTTTAGGCATATTGATAAGCTTCAGCTAGGAGATGAAATAACCATAACGAATTTTTGGTATACCCTATCCTATAAGGTTGTAGAAATTAAAATTATCAAGCCCCATGAGATTGAAAAAATCTTAATACAAGAGGGCAGGGACCTAGTAACTTTAATTTCCTGTAACCCTTATGGGGCCAACTATGAACGGTATTTAGTTTATTGTGAAAGAGTGGAGGGTGATTAGGTAAAGAAAGGTAGTAGAAGCTAAAAATATGATAATAGGCAAGAGTATTAAAAAGCTCACTCTTGCCTATTATTTTTTATATCATGCAATCCATCATTTTCAAAATATCTACCCATATGGTCATATCTTATAAAGTTAAAAATCTAGTGTTTTCTATTCAAAAGTTTCAAAAAACTCATCTAAATTAGTTAAATAAATTGCGAAAAGTGTTTTGAAAAGTAAAAAAATGCTATATAATTATAGATATATGTTTATTTATAAAGAAAAGTAATTTTTTATTACTTTTGAAAAAAATAAGAGGTGGTAGAATGAATAAGTTTTTAAAAATCTTAAAAGATTTAGTTGAAGAGATTTTTTCACCAAGCACCAATGTACAAAATGGTGCTAAGCCTAATGATCCTGTATATTTTGAAGAGGATAGCAGTATTTACAATGAGGATGGTGACACTATTGCCATTTCACGTACTGAATTTGATAGAGTAGCAAAAGCTATGTATGGTAGATTAGCAAAATTTTTGGCTCGTTATGATTTAGGAGCTCAGCTTGATACATCTGACGATCCACATAGCTATAGTGCGGAATGTCCACAGGAAATTGATACAGTTGATGGACAAGTTACCTTAAATGACGCTGTTGTTTTTAAGGGAACCTTAATGGATATTCCAGATCAAGATAATGTACAATGCATTATAAGCCTTGACCTACCAATTAAGGGCAGTGAATTCGATATAAACGATTATAATATACTTAAAGAAGTAATTATGGACTTAAATGATAAGGAGTCAATTGATTGGAATTCATATAATGTAAAAATAAAGAAAGCTCAAGCTAGTTCCTATAATTTTGTATCATATGATATTAAATTAAATGGATTTGAACATTTAAATGGATTCCGTGAGAGCATCAACATTTCTATGGCAGGAGCATATTACTGTGTAGAATATACTATTACCTCTACTAATTGGAAGGTTGTGGACTAGCATTTAAAAAGGTAATGATATGATTAAAGGGGGCAAGGTATGAAATTTAGACTTTACAAAGATGTTCATGAGTTTTACAAGGATACCTATGATGTGTTAATGAGACACGAAGAGCAAAATATTTTACCCCTTGGTAATATCATTATTGGACATGAAGGAAAGGATAAATCACAGTGGAGGGACCCAGCAAATTGGCTAATGGCAACTGTTTCTGATGAAAATGGTGTGAGGTTAACGGCCATAATGACTCCACCACATAATCTGACTCTTTATGCAACAGACAATATAATTGATCCAAAGGCTATAAACTGCTTGATAGATGGTTTAAAAGATTATAACATTCCCGGTGTCACCACAGAAAAAAGTTTGGCAGAGTATTTTGCCCAGGAATATACAAGACAAAAGGGATTAACCTATAAAACAGATATGAACCAACGAATATATGGGCTGACGGCAGTAAACCCCGAGGTTAAACAGTTTGGTAAGCTTCGTTTGATAGAAGAAAAAGATATGAGCTTTTTCCCTTACTGGTTTGAGGCCTTTAATTCAGCCATTACCTATGGAAAAAAGGAGATGCTTATTCCTCAAGATGGAGAGGTATACCGTCAGAGAATATTAGTAAAGCGTCTATATGTTTTAGAAGTTGATGGTATCCCTGTTTCTATGGCAGGCTTTTCAAGGGCTGTGAGTACAGCTATTTGTGTGTCCTACGTATATACTCCAACCTACTTCCGAGGAAGAGGCTACGCTAGTTCCTGTGTAGCTAAGCTTAGTCAAAAAGCCTTAGATGATGGCTTCGCTAAATGTGTGTTGTATACAGATTTACGAAACCCAATCTCCAATAGCATTTATCAGAAGATAGGGTATAGGCCTATTTGTGATTCGGTTATGTTGGGGTTTGAGTGATTTTAAAGCCCTATAGCAATACTACTCGCTATAGGGCTTTAACTTTTCTAATGCTTATAAAAGCTATTCCTTTTTATAATCCTTTAAGTCCTTCTCAAATACCTTCCCGTCTATTGCCGTATCCAACCTAATACTTTTAGTCTCCAAAAAGTCTATAACTATATTTCCATCAGTGAGGGTTTGGAATTTAAGAATAATCCCTGTATTTTTATCAACCAAAGCTAAAAACTTAGAAGCGCCATATTTGGATATGTAGCCAAAGTCGCCTGTAATTTTGACACAGTCTCTTTCTAAAAAAACTTCAGAGCCTTCTATTTTCCATTTATCATAATCCCGTAAATAAGCAACCATATAGTCCTGGTTGAAGAGGCTTTCTGCTGCACTAGATAAAAACTCAGCGTCCTTTCTTCTATCGAAGCCTTCATCCTTAGGAGAATTGCTATTTAAGTGAATGGTAAAGCCCTTATCTTCTGAATATCTATCTTTGGGAGCAAGTAATTTTAAATTCTTGTCTCTAGGCTCAAGATTTAGCACAGTTTCCTTATATGATTTTGCAGCATTATCTATTTCAAGCTTCTTACCATCCTTTATTATGGTTTCTAAAGATTCATCCCCTTGAAGCTGAATATAGCCCTTTCTATTTTGTACATCTATAGTGTAGCTAACTTTTGTTTTCTTATTAGCTGACACATCAACCTTTTCAAATTCACCAACAGCGGTGTTAAAGAAATCTATACTATTTATAATCTTGTAGTGTATTTGCTCCTTTTCGCTCAAGTCTTTTATAAACTCTTCCTTTTTTACTAGGCTTGGAGGATTATTATCATTATTTTGCTTATTCGTATTTGCAGGAAAGCTTTTAGCTAATATTATTCCTATTACTATGACTAAAAGGAGTAAAGAGCCTGCTACTATAAGGGTAAGCTTAGTCTTTTTGGACATATATTTATCATTCCTCTCATGATGGAATAGTTTTTCTACAAGGTTTTTCTCTGTTTTACAGATTTAGTGTTATATTACGATAGTACGTTTTAATTTGTATGGTGTCAACAGCTATTACATAAAATGACTGAAGCCGTAGTCTATATGTATTACACTAGGTAAAATCATTATTATAATAGATGCTTGAATATTAGTATTTATTATGGTAAATTATGGTTATAGTAAGAAAAAAGTTCTTGCTTGCAAAGGGATATACAGTATATTAAAGAAAACAGATAAGGATGGAATTAATCCCGAATAACCTATGATGTATAAAATGATATGCTAGAAGAAAAATAAGCAATTTATTGGTCACATAGTCTAGGCTGATGTGGCCTTTATTCGTATGGTATAGATTATATAAAGTTTTTATTAATAGACAGTGAAAAATAGATAGGGGTGAGACTCTCAAATATGAAAGCTAATTTATTTTCAATTTCCATGTTCAATTCAGTAAGTTTGGGAGAAGGAAAAGCCTTAGAACAATTATTAGAAACTTTTAATAAAAGCGAGGCTTTTGTACCTACAGATTGGAGTAATAATGAAGGAATATATGTTGAATATAATCCTGAGCAAATAATAAAACAAGTAGATGAGCATAGGGAAAATATAAGTAGTATCTACCTGAGAGGTAGGAAAAATGTGAGGTTTAAAGGAAAATTAATTACTGAACAGTCCAAAAGTTCCTTTCTAAATTTTGATTTTGAAAAAAATATGCCTCGTAAGTACTGGAATACACTTTTTTATCTGTCGGATAAAATTGCAGAAGTTGTTAAGCCGAGATTTGGTGTTACACATATATTATGGCCATCAGCCATCCCATGGAAAAATCATAGGGAGCGCATACATATGTGGATGAACCTATGCGCCCAGTTTACACCAGTGAAGCTTGTAAACCATGGGCCCGTGGGAGTTGGACTGAGAACATACTTTGGCGGTGATATTATGGAGCTATTTAATAGGGATTTCTTGCTGAAAACACCGGCAAAGGTATATGAGCTTTCTTGGGGAGGTATATGTATTGATCTTGTAGATAAACCTTGGGAGGCAGAGCTAGGCGAAATTTTAGATAGCTGGATAAAGGTAATGAAGTATCTTGGAACTGCCCGAGTATTTGCTATACCAAGCTTTGATGAAGACTGTAAAGGGATATCCTTTAGAGAAAATGAAACTTGGAAAAATTCAAAGGAAAAATTTATTGATAATTTTATAAACTTATAAAACTACAAAAGCTGTTGCAAAACCAACAGATTTGTTAGTTATGCAACAGCCCTTCCTTAAATTATGCCAACTCCCACTTTGTAACCTGTCTTTGGATTAGTTGAGCACTATATTTACTTTGAAAATCTCCTCCATCGGAGTAAAAGATGTTCTGAGCTATAATGGTATCCATAGCAGCGCTAATTTCAGCCTCGGTAACATCTGGTCTAATGTTTGGTATAGTAAGGTTAACCTTATCGCCAGCGGCATTTATAAAGGTTAACTGTAATGAATATTCCATAAGCCTACCTCCTTTCCTTTAAAATTTTCTGAAGCTACTACATGTCTGTTAAAACGTAGTTTTCATTCTTTTCAATACTGGATACAGGATATTTTAGTAAGGGCTCTATAGCTTTAGCTGTTTCGAAGATGTTGTTGTCATTAGCTGAAGGCTTTATCTTAGAAAGGTTCATAGTCTTTTTTATAACCTTTCCGTCCTTAGATCCTGTGGCTAAAACTAAGGATAGCTTAGTTGCGCTTTTAGTTGCTACAGCCATGCTCTTTCACCTCCTTTATGAAATTTAGCTTACGATACTAAATATACATTTCAGGGATAGTTTTCATAGAAATCGAAAAAATTTTTTGAATCTCTGAAGATTTTATATTTAAAAGCCTCTATTTCAGGTAAAAGTTAGGTCTATCTGTGTATTTAGTATTGAAGGAGGTAGAAAATATGGATAAAAGAGAATTTATCAATACTATTAAGGAAGGAGCCTTACAGGGCTATAAGGACTATAATATTTTGCCAAGTCTCACAATTGCTCAGGCAATACTAGAAAGCGGCTGGGGCACAACGGAGCTTGCCATAAAGGCTAAAAATCTCTTTGGAATAAAGGCTTTTTCTAACTGGAAGGGCAAGCGAATCACAATGGAGACAACAGAATGGTACAACGGCATAAAACAGGTAGTTAAAGCTGACTTTAGGGCCTATGATAGCTATGAGGACAGCATAATGGATCATAATAAGCTTTTAGCAACCAGTCGTTATGAGCAAGTGAGACTTTGTAAGGACTATAAATCCGCTTGTGAAGCGGTATATAAATGCGGTTATGCCACTGACCCTGACTATGCTAAAAAACTTGTTAGAATAATTGAACAGTATAAGCTTTATGAGTATGACATAAAATCTGTTAGTGAGGTCGCTGCTGATAGGGATAGTGAGAAGATAAGACGGTTCCAACGCTTATGCAATTCTCTTGGCATAAAAGATTACGAAGGTAAAAGCCTTGTGGAGGATAATATATTGGGACCTAGAACGAGGAGTTGTATAAGGAAAATGCCTTTGCTAAAGAGGGGTAGCAAGGGGTCTGCCGTTAGCTTTGTTCAGCAGCTAGTAGGAGCAGTGCCAGTGGATGGAGATTTTGGGCCTATTACTGAAGGCTGTGTTAAGGCTTATCAAAGCAGAAAGAAACTAAAGGTAGATGGTATTGTGGGTGTGGAAACTTGGACAAGTCTGGTGACTACATAAAACTGTAACAATTCGGCAGCTTAACAATATCATAGTATTGTATTCTAAATTTCTGAAAGGAGATTACTTAATGTTCAATTATTCATATAACAATGGATACAATTACTTGGTATGGGATAATTACTGGAGGAGCTACCGAATTAATAGTGAGACCGCGGTTCAAATTGCCTTACAGCGAGTTCCCGGTCAAGTTATTAAGATTGAATTAGACTATGAAAATGGTATATTAGTTTACGAAATTGATATCCGTACTCAAACAGGTGTATATGAAGTTCATGTAGATGCTATAGCAGGCCAGGTATTAAAGGTTGAAAGAGAAAATAATTTTGATTAATAGGCTTAGCTATGCAAAGTGTGTTATTTTGAATATAATATCAAGTAAAAAATACCCACTGCAGGGATTGATTCTTGCGGTGGGCATTAATTTTTAGTGAATAAGTTAAATATATCAAGTGCAAAAAAGAGGTTTTTTGTCGATAATATAGAATATAATTTATCGATTTATACAAAAGAAAGATTTTACTATATTTTTTATAGCATATATCATAACTTGTTTGGCATTAAGTATGATTTTAGCAGAAGTAAGTAAGCAAATTGAATACTCAGAACTTTATGATTATTTCGTAATAGGATTTCCGCTTATTTTGCAATTAATACTAACCTATATTGTATATAGAGAACATAAGGAAAATAAAGTTTTTAAGCTATTTGTAATAATAGGCATAATTTATACACTAGCTTGTGGAGTATTAGTTTTATATGATATTTACTTTACAGGTCCCAATGCTCTGTTTACTGAAATGGGTGCTTTATTTGGGGTTCAAATTTGGTATCAACTTATACTTGCGTTAATATTGTTTATTTGCCTGTTAGCTAATAAAGTAAACCCCAAAGTTGCAAAGGAGTCTATATTAATGCCTTTGATTTCAATAGGTCTATTTTTCTTAGGTGCAATATTAGGGCAAATTGAGATGTCTTTGTATTTCTTATTATCTATACCTGCAATTTTAAGTGTTTTCAATCCTGTTTTATTATATATACTTAGCTATACTGCAAAGGGGAAGCTATTTGCAATAGAGGATCAAAAAGACTATTTTAGTTTTATAAAATTTAGGAGTTAATTATTAAAAAAAGCGATTTCCGAAGAAGTCGCTTTAGATAAGATAAATACTTTAACATTGCTGTTTATGGGCATCTATGCATAAGGAGCATTTTCCCTTATGATCTGCCTTGCTATGAAAGCAGCTGCTGCAAGGAGAACTTTCTAATTGAATGGTTGAGTGGCTAATATTAAACTGCTCTTTTAACAGGTGCTGTATTTGATGAATAAGCTCCTCTCTTTGGAAGGCGTCCTTTAATGTTGTAGATATATGGGCAGTCATGATTATTACTTCTTGGGACAGGCTCCAAAGGTGAAGGTCTTTAACATCTATAATATTATCAAGGTTTTTAATGGATGATTTTAAAGCTTCTAAGGATATATCTTTAGGGCTTGCCTCTAAGAAAATTTTAATACAGTCTATAGTCATTTTTACAGCACTTCTTAATATTAATACTGATAAAATAAGGCTAAGTAAGGTATCTATAATGGTTATGCCTGAGAAGTAAATCACTAATGCTCCTACTAGAACCGATATATCTGCCACAGCATCTCCAGCAAAATGGAGAAGGGCGCTTTTAACATTTATATTATTGGCATTACCTCTTAAGTTATGAAGAATCAATGCATTAACAAGGATACCGAGTAGGGAAAAAATAATCATTAGTGAAGATTCTACCGCTACAGGGTTAAGAAACCTTATATAGGCCTTGTATAATATAAAGATAGATATACATATAAGAAGAATATTATTAATTAATGCTGTTAATATGCTGTGTCTGTAATGACCATAGGTGTATTTGGAATTAGCAGGCTTAGAACTCATTTTTAGCCCTATCCAGCTAATTATAAGGGCAAAAAAGTCTGTGATTAGGTGCAGGGAATCACTTAATAGAGCAAGGCTGTTGGCGAAGATACCTCCAAATAGCTTAAAAGCAAATAGAAGAGCTACTAAGCCAATAGAATACAAGATTTTCTTTTTGCTTTCCTTTAAATAAGTATCAGGTGTAGAATTTGAAACCATCAATTACACTCCTATCAAAATTCGTTGAACAAGAGTTATCCTTTTAAATAAGGGTAACTCTATTATAATTTATTAAAAATATTTTGGAGTGTTACAAGATTGTTCAAATGGGCTACACAACATCTTCAACATCAATGTATTGCAAAACTATATTATAAATTTCATCCCAGCTAGAAACCCGAATAATGTTTTTGTATCCTTCAAGGTCTTCATTGTACTTGTAGGACATGCATAAAACCTTACTGCATGCTGCTATTGATTTGCAATTTTCAGGCTCATCCTCCACCATAATATCTATATTATTTTCTGCACAGCTAGTGGCTTTTTCACTAGTCATAATGAGCTTATCAAAGGGAAGTTGGTGATGGTTTAGCCAGTTGATAGTGAGCTCTTTAAATTTTTCTTTCCTAGCAGTAATTAAATAGACTTTTACGCCCATGTCTTTAAGTTCAGAAATGATCTCTTTGGCACCTGGCAGAGGCCTTGTACATTCTAAGGCCAACTTATAATACTTTGACCAAAATTCATTAGACATATACTCGGACCAGCCGAAATATCGCTCCAGGTAATACTCGCTCATATCAAATTCCATATTAATACCCTTAGATTCATTGAATACATTAGCATATTCATATATTAAGCTGCTAAAGTCATTAATGCAGCCATCAATATCCAAGCCTAATCTTAACACTTAAATCACCAAGCCTTCTTTTTAATTTGAAAATGAGAGAAAACCCAATTAGTATTATCAGGTTTTCTCTCATTATATCATAGATAAGAATACTTGTGATTCATAGCATTAGTAAAAATATCATCTAGTGAAACTAAGGTTCCTAGGGAACTATACTCGTCCATATTTTCATCAATATTATTAATAAAAACTGGTACATCATTGTATTTACATTGAATATGGATATTTTTTAGATCTTGAGTGATTTCCTCTATATTCGTATTGCCTATGTCATAATACCGAGTGGCAAGAGCCTCTCTGTATGCAATATAGTGCATAACTATGGTTCTTGAAGTTTTTGAAATTGATATATATTTTTTATTATCTAGGTTTAAAAGAAAGCATTGATGGTTAACCTGAATCTTGCTTACACCATTTTCGGAAAAAAAGCCTGTCAGCATTTTTCTTTCTACAGCAACATCCACTACATCATCTGGTAATATAATAGTTGCATTTTTTATTTTTAACTTTTTTATTTGAGAGGTAATGTCTAGAAGATAAGCACATTTGTTTTCATCAAATAAATGGTGATAGGGTGGAATATAGGGTGCAAAGGTTTCAAGATGAATTTCCGTTCTTATATCAGAATCCTGTCTCCTTATAAAAAAGCTAGAATTGCCCACCACTATATAAAATTTAGCAGGTATTAGCATATATATGTAGCCACCTTCCATATGAAAATATCCAATTATAGTTTATTCTAGGCGGCTAAAAAGGTTAATATTACTTAATTGAATAAATAGTTGTAGTCTTAGAATTTGTCATAATTAGAGAAATAATGTTATTATGAAATATGATTGATATATGTTAATTGATGACGGAATAGAGGCTGTGCGAGCTAATAGAGTGAGAACCTTTAATGATGCAATAATAGATATTGAAAAAGGTTTAAAATGAAAAATTATAATATTTTATAGATAAAGGAACTGTTACACTACTAACTTCTTTATTAGTTGTGTAACAGTTCCTTTCATTTTAATGAGTTAAAAATGAGAGAAAAACCTAGTTGATATTATGTTTTTCTATTAATAATTATCAAAAGTTAGCTTTAATTCACAAATAACTTCCTTCATAACATAGGGTATCTCTTCAATCACAGCTCCAGCATTTACACAATACCTATCCCTTGAAAGCTTATCACCAGCATAGCCATGAATATAGGCGCCAGAAGCTGCTGCTTCTAAGGGGGAAAGGCCTTGAGCTACAAGAGAGGTAATAATGCCTGTGAGGCAATCACCCATGCCTCCTGAGGCCATAGCGCTATTACCTGTTGGATTTACATAGAGCTTATAACCATCGGTAATAACTGTTTCGTAGCCCTTCAAAAGCACAACTATATTATGATCCTGGGCAAACTTTTTAGCTATATCTAGCCTAGCGGCGTTAATCTCTATTACTGATAGACCAGTAAGCCTTGACATTTCACCGGGATGGGGAGTTATTATAACAGTGTTTTTAGCCTTTTTCAAAAGACTTAGGTCTTGGGAAAGCACATTTAGACCGTCTGCATCAATTATTATTGGGCATTTAGCAGCTTCAATAACTAAAGCTAAAAGTTCTAGGGTGGCTTCGTTGTTGCCAAGGCCTGGGCCTATAGCTATGGAATCGCTAGCATTTATTAGATCTAAAAGCCTTTCCTTGTTTTCGTAGCTGCTTGTCATTGCCTCTGACAGCTTGCTGCTAAGAATATCCTGCAGCCTGCTGTTGCAGCACAAGGTGACAAGGCCTGCGCCGCTTTTTACTGCAGCCTGTGTTGCTAGGTATGCAGCACCAGAGAAGCCTTCTGAACCAGCTATAATTAGAACTCTGCCGTAGTCTCCTTTATGTCCGTACTTCCTTCTAGGTTTTATGTTGCTAGCAATATAGGACTTTTCTAGCATAAATTCGTTACTGTGAAACTCTTTAAGGATATCCTCTGGAATGCCTATTGATTCAACCTGTATATCCCCTGTGAAGACTTCGCTGTCGTAATGTAAAAAGCCTCGCTTATAAAATTCAAAGCAAACGGTTTTATTAGCTTTCACACAGCAGCCTAAGATTTTTCCGCTATCTCCGTTCATTCCTGAAGGGATATCAATAGAAACAGTATAATTGCTACATTCATTTATGGCTTCAATGGCCTTTTTAAAGATGCCTTCCACTTCTCGGTTTAGACCAGTTCCAAAGATTCCATCTACAGCTACCTCTGATTGCAGCAAGGAACCTTTCAATTTATTTATATCCTCATTCTGGGTTATCTTTGCAATAGGGACGCCCATATTCTTTAATATATCATAATTGGTTTGGCAGCATTGGCTCATAGTACTACCGTCCTTAGCTACCATGAACACTTCAACCTTTTTCCCTAAGGCATAAAGATGTCTAGCTGCAGCTAATCCATCACCGCCGTTATTACCAGTGCCACAGACCAGGGTATAGCTTGAATATTTATCTGTGTCAAGGTGTTTAATAACCTTAAGGGCGGCATTTTCCATAAGAACAATTAAGGGTATGCCCAGCTTTTCTTCGCAGGCTCTATCAACATCACTAGAATTTTTTGAAGTGCCAATTCTCATAATAACCCTCCATATATTTATAAAGTCTCAATGCAATTAACTTACATATAAATTATATCATAAGCACCATATTTAGTATTTTCAACAAAGGATTTTTGGCATCTAGTTGCTAAACACTTTCTGGAATCTGAATTTTAATTAAATCTGAAAACTCTATAAGAACCTTATCGGCTAAATCAGAGGTGAAAGAAGCTTGTGATGGTTCGTTGTCTGGTGTTTCCTGCAAATTAGTGGGCAAGGTAACAGTAAAGGTACTACCAACGCCGTATTTACTTTCAACCGTAATTTTACCATTATGAATTTCTACCAGGGCTTTTACAAGAGAAAGTCCAATTCCGCTACCTTCATGACAGCGGCTAAGAGACTTGTCAGCTTGGGCAAATTTATCAAAAATAGTTTCAAGAGTATCCTTATGCATTCCGATACCAGTATCTTTTACAATAATAGATACTGTGTCACCCTTGTCTAGAACTTGCACTGAAATAGTTGAAGATGGATTAGAGAACTTAATAGCGTTAGAAAGTAAATTTAAAAGAATTCTTTCAAGCTTATCCTTATCAAAGCACATGTATTTTTCTTCAATATTGGTATCGAAATAAAATTCAATATCATTGGCTTTAATATAATCCACTGCAGAGAGGGCGGTGTCTTCAATCACTGATACTATGTCCTGCCTCTTGAAAACAGGAGTTAAGAAGCCTGAATCAATTTTAGTTATATCTATTACATTGTTTACTAATCGAAGTAGTCTATAGCAATTTTGCTTCATAGCCTTTAAATATTTTGAAAGCTGGATATTCTCTGAAGAAAGCTGATTATTATCAGCATAAAGCTTTAGTAGCTGTAAGGTGCTTAGAATTATATTCAGAGGCGTTCGAAGCTCATGAGAGATATTAACAAAGAAATCAGTTTTCATCTTATCATAACTTGACATTTCCTGAAGCAATCTTTTCTTTTCCTCTAATATTTCTTCCTTTAACTTTAGTTCCTCTTTATATATTTTTAATTTGTTTTCAGTATTTATAAAGTAGTAAATTAGAGCAAAAGATAGGGTGGATACAAGCAATAAGGCTGCCCACTGTATGGTAAAGTTGAAGATATTAGTGTCTAGTATGTACCATCTAGCAATCTCAATAATAACAGCGGCGAAAAAGAGGATAAAGATAATACCAAAAACTCTTTCTAGTTCATGGCCTTTAATTAAGGAATATATGGTTAAGTATATAACTATAGCTATAACAATAATTAAAATAAGATGAAAATACTTTAAGGTGGCAGGTAATGGAAATAGCTGTAGTACACTGCCTATAATACTTATTGTAGCAAACAAGAATATCATAAAGGATATTTTGCTTAAAAGGGGCTTAAATTTATGATTAAGTATGTATTTTAAAAATAAGCATAAGAAAATTGGTATAGTATACAGGGTAATATGGGATTCGAAGCTCCAAAATACTGGTGCATTGAGAAAATACTGAATCATCTTTGTTTGAGAAATTAGCCATAAGCCTACATCTATGGAGCATAGGCCTAGGAGTAAAAATGGCTGAGTCTTTTCCTTTACTTTTTTTAAGATTCGTCCTGATAAATAAATTAATATGGAGCAGGCACCTAAAAATACAAAAATCCCAGCTAATATTGCTTTGCTAATATCCTGCTTAAAAATCTTTTCTGGAAAGATATCCTTAGATCCAATTTGGAAGTCTGCAAGAATTCCATTTTCAAAGCTATTGTAGCCATAGGTTCTAATGTAAAGAGTTTTTCCTGAGTATCCTTCAGGCAAATCTATAATCTTCCATGGGGCTCCGTTCGCATAGTTTCTATCTAGTGATTCGAAGTCTTCAGACTGATATAGAAGCTTATCATCTAAATAAACTTGAAAAGCCACATTATAGGTCATTATAAATATGGCAGCATCCCTTGAAGTATTATTAGGCAATTTAGTCCTTAACCAAAGATAATCTTCACTTATATTTATATTACCTAACTGCTTTTTCTTTAAGCTACAAGGTGACCATGGATTGAAAAGGTTTTCTTCCTGTATCCAAAGTGGCTTACCAAGGCTATCTGTTGGGGAATCACCAACAGCCATTTCCCAGCTGAAATCATCTATATTGTACAAGGATTTTGAAACCTCATTAGCCCGTACCTTAAAGCTGTGAAACAAAATTATTAACATTACAAAGATAAGCAAGATTTTCTTCAATATAAGCCCTCCTCTGTAAGTTATATACATGATAGTAATTATAGCAAAAATTGACCTATCTTGGCAAATAATAAAAAATATGACGAACGGTGACGTTTGCCCTAGAGAAGTAATATGAAAAAGAGTTAAGGCACGTATTGACTAAGGGAGGAATAAATGGTAAAGTTATAGCGAATACATATTTAACATTGTATAGGAGGAGAGATATGGAAGGGAGTAATTTTGATCCGCTAGCACCACAAAATAATGATTTATGGAAAAATGGTCAGTCGGATTCCAATCAAAATGTTGACCAAAGCGTAAACCAAAATCCAGAAGGCTCTTATTATAGCCAACCGGTAGAAAACACTTACTATCAAAATGATCAATTAAACTACAAGTCAAATTTAGAAACTGATTATAATTCAAACTCTCAGTTTGGATATAATCAAAGCAGCCAACCTGTTTATAATAGTACCCCAGGGAATAGTCAAAGTGGACAAACTACCTATGGTGGTAATTATGGATATGAGCAAAATCCATACAATACTAATACTAATGCACCATATGGCCAAAATACACAGGGGGCATATAATCAAAACAACTATCAGGGTTATAATCAGCAATTTGGATACAATAATCAAGCTCCATACTATGGACAAAACCCAATGTATGGTGTAAATAATTCAAAGCAATCAGGATTAGGTATTGCATCTTTCGTATTATCCATGGTGGTGTTAGTAGGATATTTTGCTGTAATAATTAAGTCAGCTTCTATAGCTGATGATTTATTTGTAGCTGACAGTGAGCTTGCCTTAATAGGTCTTAGTTCAATTTTGCTATTTATTATGAATATTGTTGGTCTTGTATTAGGTATTGTAGGGCTTGCTATGAAAGACAAAAAGAAGGGCTTCTCTCTAGGAGGAGTAATTGCCAACGGTATATTACTATTACTTACTATCCTATTTATCATAATCGCAGCTGTTAATTCATAAGCTTATGATACTTATCTATATAAGAAATAAAAGGCGCCTTTAGGTGCCTTTTATATTTAGCTTGTCCTAATTTTTCATTTATGTATCAACTGTTTTTTGAAACAAAGCAACATAGCTAAAAAAGAGAGTATCCCATCTATTAAATTGCCGATACCAATATGGAAGGAAATCAGCTAAAAGCTAATTAAATAACAAAAGACTGTTTAGCAACCTGCAGATTTGCTAGTTACTCAACAGTCTTTTAGTATTAAAATCTAAAATCTCTTCGACCTTCCTCTATTTCTAAGAGATATTTTTTTGCTCTTTCTCTTACCTTTTCGTTAGGGATTTTCTCCATTTCTTCAGCTATTAGAGCTTCGCCCTTTCTTCTGGTTTCAGGGGAGGCGTAATCAACCAAGTATTCCTTAAGAGTCATCAAGGCATTAGGTTGACAGCAGTTGGCTATTTGTCCTGACTTAACAAGCTTCATGAAGCGGTCGCCGGTTCTGCCTTCACGATAGCAGGCGGTACAGAAGCTAGGAATATGTTTCATATCTATTAGCCAGCTTACTATTTCGTCCAGGGTACGATTATCGCTTATTTCAAATTGAGCAGAATTGTCTTCTTCCTTTTCAGGCTCTACATAGCCGCCTACGCTAGTTCTAGAACCTCCGCTAATTTGAGATACACCCAGTTCAAGAACACGCTCTCTGGTTTTCTTGGATTCACGGGTAGATACAATCATACCAGTATAGGGAACTGCAATTCTAATAACCGCTACAATCTTAGCAAAAATGTCGTCAGATATAGCATTGGAAAAGTCCTCAGTGTTTATATCATCGGCAGGGCGGATTCTAGGAACGCTTATGGTGTGAGGTCCCACACCCATGGTAGCCTCCAAGTGTTCTGCGTGCATCAATAAGCCCACAAAATCATATTTATATAAATTAAGGCCAAACAAAACACCAAGGCCAACATCGTCGATACCTGCTTCCATAGCTCTATCCATGGCCTCAGTATGGTAGGCATAGTTGTGCTTTGGTCCTGTAGGATGCAGCTCTTCGTATGCCTTTTTGTTATAGGTCTCCTGGAAGAGTATGTAGGTTCCGATGCCAGCATCCTTTAGCTTCTTATAGTTTTCTACTGTAGTAGCGGCTATATTTACATTTACACGTCGGATTGCTCCGTTTTTATGCTTAATACTATATATGGTATCAATACTCTCAAGAATATATTCTATAGGGTTATTTACAGGGTCTTCTCCTGCTTCTATAGCTAAGCGCTTGTGGCCCATATCCTGTAGGGCAATAACCTCTCGCCTAATCTCTTCCTGAGATAGCTTTTTTCTAGCAATATGCTTATTCTTGTAATGGTATGGACAATAAACACAGCCGTTAACACAGTAGTTTGATAAATATAGAGGAGCAAACATAACAATACGATTGCCGTAGAATTTTTCCTTAATCTCCTTTGCCAGTCTAAACATTTTTTCATTTTCGTCCTCAAGGTCACATTCCAATAGCACCGCTGCTTCTCTATGGTTCAAGCCCTTACATTCCTTGGCTTTTTTTATTATACTGTCAATCAATTGACGGTTTCTTTTGTTTTGCTCTGCGTATGCAAGAGTATCTAGTATTTCCTGATCATCTATAAATTCTGTTGCGATTTTAGATTTAACATTATACATAAGTATACTCCTCCTTTGAGTAACGGCATATAATACGAATAGCTATTCCTTAATTCATTATAGTCCTCTTTTTATTATCATTCAAGCAAAGTAAAAAATTCTAATTTTTAAGCCTCAGCTAGCTATAAACATAAAATTAAAGAGGCTGCTGCATAACCATCAGCTTTGTTGGTTATGCAACAACCCCTTTGTAATGTCTAAAGTTAGAACAATCTTTTAGGCTACAACTGTTGCAACTACTTCATAATTTGGCAGATCTTATTTGAAAAGTCTACTGGATCGTTGATTGGTAAACCTTCAATTAACAAGGCCTGATTGTATAAGAGATCAGTGTAAAGGTTAAGCTTATCCTTATCATTTTCATAAGCATCCTTTAGAGCCTTAAATACATCATGGTTATCGTTAATTTCAAGAACTTTTTCTGCCTTTATATCTGGATTACCAGGCATAGACCTTAGTACCTTTTCCATTTCTATAGTAAATTCACCTTCGTTGGATAAACATACAGGATGAGTCTTTAATCTCTTTGAAGCTCTAACAGCTTTTACCTTGTCTCCAAGGATATTTTTCATGTAATCAAAGAGCTCCTTGTTTTCCTCGTTCTTCTTGTCATCTGCTTTAGTATCCTCATTTTCTATGCCAAGGTCGCCGCTAGATACGGACTTGAATTCCTTATCCTTGTAGCTCATCAACATTCTTATAGCAAATTCATCTACGTCCTCAGTAAAGTATAAGATTTCATAGCCCTTATCTGCTACTAATTCAGTTTGAGGCATTTTTTCGATTCTTTCAATGGAATCGCCAGAAGCATAGTAGATGTATTTCTGATCCTCAGGCATTCTGGAAACATACTCGTCTAAGGTAACCAATTTCTTTTCCTTTGAAGAGTAGAACATTAATAAATCCTGAAGAACATCTTTGTCGGCACCGAAATTATCGTAAACGCCGAATTTAAGCTGTCTACCAAAAGACTCATAGAACTTTACATAGTTGTCTCTGTTGTTCTTGAGCATGCTTTCCAATTCGCTCTTTATTTTAGACTTTATGTTCTTAGCTATAAGCTTTAGCTGCCTGTCGTGCTGCAAGATTTCTCTAGATATGTTAAGGGATAAATCATATGAGTCTACTATACCCTTTACAAAGCTAAAGTAATCAGGTAGCAGTTCTGGACACTTGTTCATAATAAGTACACCGCTGGAGTAAAGCTCTAGACCTTTTTCATAGTCCTTTGTATAAAAATCAAAAGGAGTTTTTTCTGGTATAAACAAAATTGCATTATAGCTTACCATACCGTCAACGCTGATGTGAATGTAGCTTAAGGGCTTATCAAAGCCATAGTGCTTTTCAGAGTAGAAGTTTTCATAGTCCTCCTTGGTAAGCTCATTCTTGTTCTTTCTCCAAATTGGCACCATACTATTGATGGTTTTTTCTACAGTGTATTGCTCGTATTCCTTATCGCTACCTTCCTTAAGCCTGCTTTCTGTTACATCCATTTTAATTGGATATCTGATGAAATCAGAATACTTCTTAATAATTGATTTTAATCTATATTCCTGAAGATATTCATCGAAGTTTTCCTCTTCTGTATTATCCTTAATTGTAAGAATAATATCTGTACCGACTGTGTCCTTTTCGCAAGGTTCTATAGTATATCCATCTATACCGTCCGATTCCCATTTATAAGCTTCGTTGCTTCCAAAGGCCTTGCTTATTACAGTAACCTTTTTAGCTACCATAAAGGCAGAATAGAAGCCTACACCAAATTGTCCAATTATATCATGGCCGTCCTTTATCTCATTTTCTTTCTTGAAAGCAAAAGATCCGCTTTTAGCTATAATTCCAAGGTTTTCATCCAATTCATCCTTTGTCATACCGATACCGGTATCAGAAATTTTCAGAGTTCTATTCTCCTTGTCAGCGGCTACCTTAATGTAATAATCATCCTTGTTAAAGGTTATGGAGTCATCTGTTAATGCCTTGTAGTAAAGCTTATCGATAGCATCGCTGGCGTTGGAAATAAGCTCTCTTAAGAAAATTTCCTTATGGGTATAGATTGAGTTAATCATTAAGTCCAGCAATCTTTTAGATTCTGCTTTAAATTGCTTTTTTGCCATATATACTACTCCTTTCATTTTAAATTTAATGTGGAAAGTATAATGAAATAAATGGCGGTAAATATTTAAAAAATTTATAATAAGCTTCCATAATGTCTGTAGGGTTGTTTATTAGCACTCTTGAACAATGAGTGCTAATCCAAATATAAAATAACGCTCTTTTCATTATTTGTCAATGGCTTTTGTAAAATTACGCAAAAAACTCCCTAGGCCTGTTTAGTCTGTCAAAAAAATATAACAAATAATTTACTTTTGACTTTTCAATTTTCCTGTATAATATTAGATTATAGAACTAAACAACAAAAATAGATTTCGAGCATGATACTTAAAGGATTTACATATATCGAGGGAGTGGAGCTGTGAATATTCAGATATTTGGCACCAAAAAATGTTTTGATACTAAAAAAGCTGAAAGATACTTTAAAGAAAGAAACATAAAATATCAGTTTATAGACTTAGCAGTGAAGGGCCTTAGCAAGGGGGAACTCCAAAGTGTGGCAGCAGCTGTTGGGCTTAATAATTTAATTAATACTAAGTGCAAGGAATATAAGACATTAAATGTTGAAAACATAAGAAACAGCAGTGTTAAGGAAGAACTGCTCTTAAAAAATCCAAAGCTCTATAGGACTCCTATAGTCAGAAACGGTAAACAGGCTACTGTAGGCTATGAGCCAGATATATGGAAGGAATGGGAATGACATAAAATTTATTATCAAATAAGCACAGTAATGCGAATCTAAAATAGTATATAATAAAGGGAACTTTTTCTTGAAGTATCTTAACCTTATGAGGTGAATTAGAAAACTATAGCGATTCTATACTATTTTAGAATCCTCTAAACGGAGGTGTGTATACTTATGTTGAGTTATGCACTGTTATTAGCATTACTTTACGCTGGTGATAATAAAAACTTAAAAACCTTGCTGGCCATTGCTACAGCCCTTGCAATGCTAAAGAATAGTTCAAGCAAAAAAGTTAGAAGGCCAAGAAGTAAAAGGGCAAGAAGAATATTGGCTGAAAGAGCCCTTGCTAAAAGGGAAAAAAGAGAAGAGGTTCTTGATAAGGTCCAGGTTTTATTTCCTGTTATCATAAAAGCAATAGAGCTGTTTACTGCAAATAAAAATACCAATAGTAATAGTTCTAAATATGAAAAGAAAGAGGATAAAAGGAAAGAAAAAAATCAAAAACCAAAGGAAACCCAAACTGATTATGAAAACAGTAGCTTGACATATAATCAAATAGGGGATATTACTATTATTGACGAATCTGAGAATAAAATTGACAAAGTAGAGGAGCAAGTTCAAGGAAAAGAGATAGTAGATAATGCAGAGGGACTGTGGATTAGGAAGGGAAAAAAGAATATTGCAGAAGTAATAAAAGAGGCTTTTCATGGAGCTAAGGTAAATTTGACATTAAAAAACGGAGAAAGTCTAAATGGCGAAGTAATTGGCGAATATAATGGCTTTTTGATTTTGGAAAATTGTGGTATATTAAAATATGTAGACGGAAATAATATAGAAAGTTTTTATTAAAGGAATTATGGTGTGTTTTACTTAAGATAAAGCTCCTAACTTGCTGTTAGGAGACAAATACAAAATTGGGGGGATAAGAAAGTGATGAAAAGAAAGAAGGTAAAGAAGGTAAAGGTTACTATAGCTTTGGCTATTAGCATAGCTTTTGGTGCTTTGCTATGGGGTAAAAGTGTACAAGCTTCTCGATTAAAAACCTCAATGAATGATGCTTTTACCGCTGGGGATTATAATAAGGCTTTAGATATATATAATAATAACGCTGTTAAGGATCTATTTATAAGCAAGGTCTTTAAATTAAAAGGTAATACCCATTCTATGATAAGTGGCGAAGTGAACAAGATTAAAGAGGATTATTTAAGCTCTGAGATAAGCTATGAAGAAGCCAAGAAGAGGTTAAATTTTTTGTTGGAATTTAATATTTTAGAGGCAAAATATATTAATTCTGTCCTTAAGGAGCTAGAAGTAATTAAGAAAGATAGACAAGCTTTAGCTAAGGCTGAAAGCTTATTCAACAGCAAAGAATATGACAAGGCCCTGGAAAGCTTAAGGGAAATTAGTAAAGAGGACGAAAGCACCTATGCAAAGGTGGAACCATTAAAGGAAAGAATCCTGGAGGCCTATAGGCAGGATTTATATGTAATGGTAGATGAGGCAATTTGTGCAAAGGATTTATCTAAGGCAGAAGATATATTAAAGAAGCATAAGGATATACTTTCACAGGTTACTTCAAAGGACGAAGAAATAGTTAAGGATTACGAAAGTGATACTAGATTTTTAATACTGGTAGATATTGAAGCTCAAAGAACCAAGGTGTTCCTAGGAGAAAAGGGGAATTGGCAGCTAGTAAAAGACTACATATGCTCCAGTGGTGTTCCAGGAAAGGATACACCTAAGGGAACCTACACTATAGCTAGTAGAGGAGAATGGTTCTTTAGCCAAAAGTACCAGCAGGGAGCTAAGTATTGGGTGCAATTCCAGGGAGACTATTTGTTCCATTCCCTACCTATGGACCAGGAGAAAAATATAGTTGATTACACTCTTGGTATACCAGCTTCTCATGGCTGTGTAAGATTAAAGGTAGAGGAAGCAAAGTGGTTATATGATAACATTCCTTCAGGTACTAAGCTGATAATACAATAGAAAAATAAAATGAATTTTGTACAAATTGTAAATAAGAGAATGCATTACAAAAAATACCTTGATGTGTTACAAGCTAACACTGTATAATAATGGTAAATAATGGAATGCGTTCTCTTTTTCTTCTAACATCTAATTTCTAAAAGTTGCAGAGAAGCTTTCCTATTGGACTTAGTTATGAGGCATAGAATTAGGGGGCTGGTAAATGAAAAAGGTGAAAAGGTTTTGTATATTTTTTCTTCTATTGGGGCTAATTCTATTTGGAGCTTGTTTAATCTTCAAAAGTAAAGGTAAGCAGAAGAGGGATGTGGTCTACAACAATTATGGAGTCCACAAGGAAGTTTCATATAAGGACTCTAGTGAGGAAAAGCCTGAAGGGGATAAGGAGGAAGCAGATAGCTACAAAACAATAGATGAGGAAAGCTACAAGGAAGCTATTGATTCAGAGGAAAAAAATGAGGGACAAAAAGGAGGAAGTAGCTCTAGAGGTGGTTACATACCGAGTGAAAGGGATTATACTTTACCTATGCATCAAAGTGTTATCATAACGCCTACTAAAACTACCATCAAGCCTAGGTTTACTAAAAGGGTGGTTGCTTATATTGGTGGATGGAGAGACTTATCTAAAACTGAAATCGATTATTCAAGGTTTAATTACATAAATTATGCCTTTTTAGGCATTAAGCCAGACCTTTCACTATGGTCCTTTCAAGCCTATGATGACAAAAACTTAAAATATCTAGCAAGCGTTAAGAAGAACCAGCCCCACTTAAAGGTAATGTTAGCTATTGGCGGCTGGGGAGAAATAGAGGGAAAGCACGAAAGCTTTACTAATGAGTTTAGAAGAATAACTAGAGAAGAAGAGGCGGCTAAGCTTTATATTAATAATCTAATGGACTTTATTAGGAAGTATGATTTAGACGGTGTTACCTACGATTGGGAGTTTCCTGAGGTGCAGGACAAGCCTTATTATCACAACCTCTTAAAAGTTACCAGGGAGGCATTTGATGCAGAGGAAAAACAGACAGGTAAAAGGCTAGAGATATCTATAGATATCAGTGGCTTTCAGCATAAAAATATTGACGTTAAGCAATGTGAACCCTATTTAGATTGGATGAACATAATGGCCTATAATATGCAGGGAGGGCCAGAAAGAAAGCATGCAGCCAATTTATACGATTATTCCTCTGAATTTTTTGGGTCCACTGCAGGTATGTATGCGGAAATGGGAGGTTATAGTGCAGATAAGTTTGTTCAATTTTACTCAAAGATAGGTATGCCCATGCAGAAAATAACCTTAGGAGTTGCCTTCCACGGAAGAGGCAATGTACCTCCAGGGCCCGATGGAGTTGATAATTCAGCACCAACCTATCATAAGCTAGTAAATAATTATATTGATAAAAATGGATATAAGCGATATTGGGATGACCAAGCTAAAGCAGCTATAGTGTCCAATGGACAGTTCTATATTTCTTATGAAGATCTAGAATCCTTAAAGTATAAAACGGAGTACATAAAAAAGAATAATATGGCGGGAATTGTTTACTGGGAATATTTCATGGATGGTACCAAGGAGCTGATTAATGGTACCTACACATATCTAGCACCATAAGTGCACCAACTCTTTCTATATAAACAAGCCACCTAAGCAGATATGCCCTTATTTATTAGAGCATATCAGTACAGGTGGCTTGAATTTTTTTGTCAAGTAAGCTTCACTCCTATTTTTTCTCCAAAGTTAACCTTGGTTTCATAGCCTAGCTTAGACTGTTCCAAAATATCGTCGTCTATCTTAACCTTATCCTTTTCTAAGAACATTATTACCGTAGAGCCTCCAAATTTAAAGTAGCCCTTTTCTTCTCCCTTGAGAACTCTTTTACCAGGTGTGTATGTTTGAATAATAGAGCCTACACAGGTAGCCCCTACCTCCACATATAAAATTTGACCAAAGTTATCAGAGTTAAACAAACTCCATTCTCTCTTGTTTTGGCAAAAGAGTTTTTCCTTTTTATTTAAAGCAACTGGATTAACGGAATAATAACTGCCCTTAAGCTTATTGGTCTCTCCACATATACCGCTATCTATAAAATGAAAGCGGTGATAGTCTGTAGGACATAGTCTTAATATCATACAAATTCCCTTATCAAAGGTTGAATACAAGTCCGATGTGCCTATTAGCTCCTTGAGGCTGTATGTGAGATTTTTAACCTGCACTAGCTTATCTAAGTCTATGGCTTCAAATACGGTAAGCCTACCGTCAGCGGCAGAAACAAAAGCCTCTGGGGCCATATCTACTGGCCTGCCTTCTGCAGTAACCTTTCTTATAAAGAAATCATTAAAGCTTTTAAAATCCGAGGCCTGCTTTTGGCAAACAGACATATCTATTTCAAATTCCTTTATAAATTTTGGAACCTTCCTAGCGCTTAGCTTGCTATCACAGTATTTGCCGTATAGTCTGGAGAAAAGCTTCTTTTTTACAAGCATTTCTAGGATAGTCATGCCCACTGGTGACGAATAAAGCCAAGTAAGATATTTGTCGCCAGCAACCTTTTCAATTTCATATTTGCCAGTGTTTCTATTGTAGTATTGAATCATGTTAGTTTCTCCTTGCTATAAATTAAGGTTATATAAATATTATAATAGGATACTGGCAATTATTCCAAGTCTTGTATAGTCATCTTTTCTAATTCTGAATTATTTTTTTCTTTTCCACGACAAGCAAAGTATATTGCTAGGTAGACAGCAGTTGGAATATTGCAAACTAGAAATAGCAAGACTAGAGAGCCTATTGCAGCATCTCCATTAGCATTATCTTTTGTAACAACTTCACTTATTACTTCACCATTCTTTTCAATAACAGTTTTTGTGGAATTATAGTAAGCAGGCGTATTTAATATTGGCACTATTGAAAGAAGCAGGCATATCCCAGGGATAACAAGACCACTCCATTTATTTTGCTTTGAAAGGTATATTTGTAATAGTATTGATAGTGCAAATATTACAATAATAAATAAGCCGAAAATTAAAGCTTTTAACATAGATTAATCACATCCTTTTTTCAATTTTTTATATTCTGAAATTAAAATTTTCGCTGTGTCAAAGTCAATTTTTTCATTAACCGCCAGTCGTTTAATCAGCGAAATATAGGGGTCATTTTCAGTGCTTTCGCTAATCTGAATCTTTTGAATTAATTTATCTAGCCTTAAGCGAACAGTAGGGTAGGTTACAGAGTATTGTTTAGCAACTTCCTTCAGGGAACCGGAGGCTAAAATGAACTTCTTAATAAAGGCAAGATCTTCGTCCTCTAGATTGCTAAGCCACTCAGGTAACACCGTATTAGACATTCCTAACACCTCCACTTTAAAAATATTAAGCTTAATATTTACTATTTACTTTAATAATATTAAGTATACACTTTAACATTATTAAAGTAAATAGTAAATTTATAATTAAATAAAATTAAAGTGTTTTTTATATTATAATAATCTATTTATTTTTTAATCTTATTTTAATCTTAGTCTAAAGTGGATTTAATTAACTCTCTATATAATTAAAGCATCAAGAAAAAAGATTTTTAGGAGGAAGAAGATATGAATATTACTTTAGAAATGATTGATACTTTAAGACATAGGGCAAATGTAAGCTACGAAGAGGCAAAGGAAGCCTTAGAGACTTGCAATGGAGATATGGTAGCAGCTTTGATTTATCTAGAGAGAAAACACAAGATAAGAGAGCATAATTGTAATGATACAGGCTATAATTTTGTAAATACAATTAAGAACTTAATTAGAAAGGGTCAGGAAACAAAGTTCCTTATGACAAAGGGGGACAAGGTAGTTATTAATGTACCCTTAAACGCAGTAATTTTAACCACTATAGTTGCTACACCAGTAACGGTAATTGGAGGGGTGGTTGGAATATGTACTAATCATAAAATGAAAATTATAAAGCCAAATGGTTCAGATGTGGACATAAATAAGGCCTTTGTTAAGGTTACTAATGCAGTTACTACTGTAAATAATGATGTAGCACCTGTTAATAGCAACGATAATAAAACAGAATAGCTAATTTATAATGGGGCTGTTGCACAACTAAAAAGTTTGTAGCTTGTGCAGCAGCCCTGTTATTACTTTTTAAAGTGAGGACCAAAATGTGAATAGATCTGAAAGGGTATAAAAGAAAACTACTCCTATTATAACGAATACAAAACCAAATATTGTAGTAAAGAAATTATGATTGCTAGATGGAAAGTAAATTTCCTCTGGATTATTTGGGTTAATATAAATATCATAATTCGAATCTATTTGTGCTGTATCCATATTGGTGTAGCTATTTGCTTTTGTAGTGTATTCACTGCCCTCATATGAATAGCTAAATATAGGATTGCTAAATGAACGCTGATTGAGGAATCCAATGCATTTAGCCTGGATTTGCATGGTGCATCTTGCTAGCTTTCTTCTCTTGCTTAAGGGTATGCTAATAAATGAAATTACACCAGCTAAGATGAATAAGCCGCCAAAAGTAAAAGAAGCAAAAGTTCCAACGAAGGATAGGGAAACCTCAAAGCTCCAAAGGGATGAAGCGGAAAACAACATGAGCAGTAATCCTAAAGCAATTGATGTTAATGCAACAAAGGTATGACGAAATTTTCTATCTGAAATAGATGTAATGGCAAATATTACTCCAAGTATTATCATATATAGTCCGAAAATAAAAGTAGATATCATTGAGTTTATAGGTACTGAAATGACTATTGCTACTAAGGGAACAACAAACAGTATTAAGAGTAATATTCAAAAGATATTATCTTTTGAAGAAAGAGCTCTATCTTGAACTTTATTGTCTTGGTTAAGTTGATTCATAGAATTGAATACCCCCATTATTAAAAAGTATAATAATTATTTATAATTGTAGCATAATTTACAAGAATTGTGCGCAATTTTCTACAAAAAATCGCAAAAATATATATGATTGCAAGCTTTAAGAGTAGCTAGCAATACTGCTTATGGCAATTTGTTATGAGTTTTTATTGCACTTTTTCATATATTTGCTTATAATAAAGTATGTAATATAACAAAATAATAAAAAGGAAGAATGTTTTATGAGAGAGGTTGTTCTTAACTAACTAATTGAATACTGGATCTTAAGCAAAGCTAATCTACATTTTAAAAATATTTTTAATGTAGGTTTATTTATGCTGTGCTTTTTGATCAGTTAGTTTAAGAACAGGGCTCATATTCTACCTTTTAATAGTTGAAAGCTTAAGTCCGTGCCCTTGCACGGATTTTTTGTACCCTTTTTGTGCTTTTTAGTGGGCTGAAAAGGGATATATTAGCTTGTTATCAATATTGGATTTAAAGGCTTGAATAGCGCTGTGTTATTCAGGCCTTTTTTTATTTTGAAAGGAGAGGTGTTTATGTGGGATTTAGTTTTAAAGGCAAGAAGTTTAGTTTTTGAAATTAAAGAAAGTATATTTTTAGGAGGAATTAGAGTTGAATCAAAATACATTGGAAATATTAGAATTTGAAAAGATTAAGACTGAATTGAAAGGATATGCCCTTTCAGATATGGCGAAGAAAGCTATAGAAAAGCTAGAGCCTTCCTTGGATAAGAGGAAAATAGAACAATGGCTACTAGAAACCACTGAAGCAAGAAATATAGTAGACAGAAGCTCCAGCATTCCCTTGAACAGCTTAACAGGTATAGATAAGATAAGGGAAAAGCTTGGGAAAACTGATGCTTTGCAGCCTGAGGAACTGGAGGCTATCTTAGGCTTTTTAAAGGATTGTAGTAAGCTTAAGAGCTTTATGGTAAGGGAAGATTTTCAGTATATAGCGCCTAATATTTCTTCCTATGCTGCCTCTATTTTTGAGCTGGAGGATTTAGTTCAGGAGATAGAAAGGTGTATTGTTAGGGGACAGGTAGATGATAAGGCTAGCGCTCAGTTATCTAAGCTGAGAAAGAGGATTAATATAATTGAGGAAAGAATCAGGGTAAAGGTTGAAGCGGCTATGAAGAATCCTAAATATAAAAACTTTATTCAAGACTCAGTTATAAGCATCCGAAATGGTAGGTTTGTTATTCCTATAAAAAGTCAGTACAAAAATAATGTGGCTGGTAGCATCCTAGATAGCTCTGCTAGCGGCTCTACGGTGTTTATAGAGCCAGAGGAAGTCAAAAAGCTTCATGACGAACTAAAGCTATGCAAAATAGAAGAAGAGAATGAAGTGTTTAGAATTTTATGCTGTCTTACCTCTGAACTAGAGGCTTATAGTAGAGAAATATCTATAAATATAGAGACTATGGCCCTTTATGATTTCCTAATTGCCAAGGGAAAATACAGCAGGTATATAGAGGGAAACATGGCAGAGATAAATACCGATAATTTTATAAGGATTGTTGAAGGAAGACATCCTCTATTAGGCAAAGAGGCAGTACCTTTAAATTTAACTATAGGAGATGATTATAGAAGCTTAGTGATTACAGGGCCAAACACTGGTGGTAAAACCGTTGTACTGAAAACTGTAGGACTCCTTACCATAATGGTTCAATGCGGTCTGCATGTGCCAGTAAAGGAGGGGAGCAGCTTTGCAATCTTTGCTGATATCCTAGCAGACATTGGCGACGGGCAGAGTATTGAGCAGAGCCTTAGCACCTTTTCCTCTCATATTAAGAATATTATAAATATCCTTAATTGCGCAGATAAGCATTCGTTGGTTATCCTAGATGAACTTGGAGCAGGTACCGACCCTGGAGAGGGCATGGGTATAGCAGTGGCAGTGCTGGAGGAGCTATACTCTAAAGGAGTAGTGATGCTGGCTACTACCCATTACAGTGAAATAAAGGAATTTGCCGCCCAAACTCCTGGTTTTAAAAATGGCTGTATGGAGTTTGATATAAATACCCTGAAGCCCTTATACAGGTTAGTAGTAGGAAAAGCAGGAGAGAGTAATGCTTTCCTAATAGCCCTCCGTCTTGGAATGAAAAAGGAGCTTATAGAAAAGGCTCATAGGATTACCTACAAGGAAGAAAAGAAATATGATGGTTTGCTAGCAGAGGACAAGAAAGAAAGCCTTCTGTTGGAGGAAGCAATGAAAGAGCATCATAATGAGCAGCTAGAAAGGCTGAAGGAAAATATAAAAATGGAGTCGAAGGCCGAAAAGCTGAAGGCAAAGCCTAAATTCAAGGTAGGAGATTGTGTTTATATAAGTACCATGGATAGAACTGGTATAGTATGTGAGCCAGAAAACAGCAAGGGTGAGGTTACTGTTATGGTAATGAGGAAAAAGTTCAAGATTAACCATAAGAGACTATCCCTCTATATAGACAGCAAGGAACTCTATCCTGAGGATTATAACTTTGATATTATATTTGAAAGCAAGGAGAACAGAAAAAAGAAGCATCTTATGAGCAAGAGGCATGTGGAAGGGCTGATTATTGAAGAATAATTTAGCTTATGCTACAAAAATTCGGAAAAATTATGTATAAAAGCACTAACTAATAGTTGAATAATAAGGTAATATATGCTAAAATGACCACAAGTTGTGAATCGATTCACTGATATAAAGGACCTAGTAGTTGGACAAAAATTTATTATTTCTAAAAGTATGTTTGCTCAAATTAACACAACGTAATTTGGGAGGGTGATTTAATGAAAAAAAGAATTATTGGTTTGGCTTTGCTGTCAGCACTCTTAATTGGAGTAACAGTTCATGCCAAGAGTCTTGAAAATGGAGAATTAGTATATCATGGTGGACAAACTAATAAAATAGTTTATTCAGATATACGGGATGCAAAACCTAACAACTACATTAAGTGGAAGGTTCATGCAAGTGTAAAAGTTGGAGGCAATACTTATCGTTCAGGTTGGAAAGATGATGAAGCTTATGTAGAAGCAGCTCGAGTTTGGTATGCCAACGAATCATCATACTATGACTATTTTAGAAGATAATATAATACTATAATTGCATCAAGGAGCTGTTGCACAAGAACTGACTTGCTAGTTGTGTAACAGTTTTTTCCATTAAAAATGTTCCTTATTGCTTGTCTTATTTTTCGCCTATTCATCAACACTATTTTGAAACAAAGCAATATAGGCAAAAAAGTATATATCTCCACCTATATAGGCTAACCATCAGATAATAAAGAAATATACTTAATAAACAGTAAAGAGATGCTGCAAAACCAACAGTTTTGTCAGTTATGCAACAGCCCCTTGATTTAAGGAGGAGATCATGAAAAAATTATTGTTTATATTTCTTTTAGGTCAAATGCTTATTATTTCCTTTTTGTTCGGAAATTCCATATACAACATTTATATTTTAAATAATTTGGTGGATAGCAGATTGGAAGCATATAAAATTTCTGAAGCATCTGCTGAGAAGCTATCAGTCTTTTACGATAGCTTTATAAAGGAAAATGAAAATTTGAGCTTAGCTATAGTTAAGATGCCTGTTACAGATGACGAAAGCACTACGGTTTATAATGTTTATCATACTAATGTGGCCAATGCTTTAAAACAAGTATCTATCAACAGAAAGGATGTTATAAATTATTATTCAATGACAAAAGATGAATTTATAGATAGTACAGGATTATTTTATACAGATATGCCTCTTGATAAGTTGAAAAAAATTGGGTCCAGAGATGGAATTAATATAGAAAGTACTAAAAGAAACTTAATAGACTATAAGCAAGTTTTCACCTATAATTTGGTGAATTCTATTGTAATGCTTGGAGTAACAATTTTAATAATATTTGTTTATGCATTTTCACGGAACAAGATAAACGCAGTAAAATCAATGCTTGGCTACAACATTCTCCAGATGGTTAGAGATTCTATTATTGATTTTTTTCAGCTAGAATTAATAGTTTTACTCATGACTTTTTTAATACATATTTTATATTTATCCTTCAAATCGGTAATAGTTCCAAGGTATTTTCTTGGTTTATTTATTACTTGCTCTATTTTAATTTTGATAAATCTATTTATTGTATCTACAACATGCATAATATATCGTCGTATTAATTTTTCGGAAGTATTAAAGAATAAGGTGTACACTCCCATTTGGAATATGATATTAAAGGGTGCAAAGATAGCCTTTATGATTGGAGTAACTCTATCTGTAAGTATATTCATTACTAATTTTAAGGACTTTAGGGCAAGCCAGAAGAGTATTAACAAGTATAAAGGATTGAATAGATATTTTACTAGTAATGGTTTTAATTCTAATACGATTGAAAAGCTGGACAATAACCCAGAGCTATTGGTTTCCACTGGTTATAAAGTGAAATCTGTTTATAAGCTATATGATAAGCAAAACAAGGTAATAGCAATAAATGCCCCAGTGCTTATGGAACTAACTCCTACATATTTAGAAATGCATAATTTAAAACCAGAAGATATATTAAATGACATAAATAAAAACTATGCAGTACTAAACAATCATTATATTAACGATTATTTAAATTTGGAGGACATACAGGGCAATAGAATCAAGATTTCCAAGGATAGTAGTAAGCCTCAGCTTCTTGTTCCAGAAGTATACAAGAGTAAAGAGGACCAAATAAAAGAAGTTTATATTGAAAAGATAAATGATTTAATTCGAAATGATATTTTTTATTTAAAAGAAGACAAGAAAAACTATAAGCTAATTAGGGATGTAGAAATAACCTATTATAAAAGTGGACAGGTTATTAATATTTTGTCGCAACAAGATGAAGATAAAATAGATTTAGTTAATACAATAATTATTGTAGATGAAGGAAATTTTGCGGGGACCTATTATCTTGAGATATTAGGTAACTTTGGAATGGCTTTTGAGTTTAATGATAGAAGTGAATTTAGCCAGCTACTATTAGAAAATGGATTAGAGGACCTGTATTATAGTTCTACCTTATTAACGCCATATCTTGCAAGGATAAGAAACTATGAATTTATCATGAGCCAATCTTTTGTTTTTTCTGTTTTATTTGCAGTAACCTTATTGTTTATATTATTTATCTCTAATAAGGTTGACATGACTATTCATAGGAAGGAGCTAGCATCTAGATTTATCCTTGGCGATAGTATGCATAATCAAATGAAATTCAACTATTTAGTAACTTTTATTGTTTTTCTTTTTGTTGTGCCCTTATATATTTTAGGAGCCAATATTGCTATTTATGTATGTATTTTAATGATAGATTTCTTCTTTATGATTTATTCCTATAACATGGTAATCAAAAAGGATATAGTTAATATCATGAAAGGAGCCTAAAATGAAGATTCAATTAAAAGAAGTAATAAAGAAGTATGACGGTAAAGCAGTACTTAATGGTGTGAATTTAAGTATAACTGAGGGAGAAATGATAGCAATAACAGGGCCATCTGGTTGCGGCAAGTCAACCTTGTTAAATATTCTCGGTTTAATATTAGAGCCTACTTCAGGCTCGTATACTATTAACGGCGTAACAAATCCTAGAATTTACTCAAAAGTTTCTAGGTATTTAAGAAGAGAACATATTGGATATTTATTTCAGAACTATGGCCTAATTGATGATGAAAGTGTATTTTGGAATTTAAAGCTTGCACTTAACAATAATGCTTCTAAGGGAAAATCGAAAAAGGAAAAGGAAAAGCTTATTGATGATTTGCTAGATGAATTTGGTTTATTAACTTTGAAAAACAGCAAAATTTATCAGCTGTCTGGGGGGGAGCAGCAAAGGATTGCTTTAATTAGATTGATGCTACATGGTAGTGATTTAATCTTAGCGGACGAACCAACAGGAAACTTAGATCAAAATAATGGAAGGTTAATTATGGATATTTTCAAGAAACTTAAGAAGGAAGGAAAGACCATAATAATCGTTACACACGATATGAATATTGCAAATCATTGTGATCGAATATTAAAATTAGAGAATGGTAAGCTACTACAATAGAAATAGAGTAAGAACAGTTATGAATAAAATGGCACATATCCTTGCACAAGATAAAGCCTTCATTTATAATTATAGGTGTTTATGCAGAAATTTAATGTATAATTTGAATGATGTTAGGTGATGAGCCTTCAAAAGATTTATTTATGAAAGAGGGGCGAGAGAGATGGAAAAAATTAAAATGAATGTGCCATTGGTAGAGATGGACGGAGACGAAATGACCAGAATTATGTGGAAGATGATTAAGGATGTACTCTTAGAACCATATGTTGAGTTAAAAACAGAGTACTATGACTTGGGGCTACAAAAAAGAGATGAAACTAACGATCAAATTACTATTGATGCAGCTAATGCTATTAAGAAATATGGTGTTGGTGTAAAATGTGCTACTATAACACCTAATGCAGCTAGAGTAAAGGAATATAATCTAAAGGAAATGTGGAAGAGTCCTAATGGTACAATTAGAGCTATCTTAGATGGTACTGTATTTAGAACTCCTATTATAGTTAAAAATATAAAGCCTTTTGTAAAGACTTGGACTAAGCCTATAACTGTAGCAAGACATGCTTACGGTGATGTTTATAAAAATATAGAATATAAGGTTGAAGGACCAGGAAAGGTTGAATTAGTATACACTGCTGCAGATGGTACTGTTACAAAGCAGCTTGTACATGAATTTAAGGGTCCTGGAGTAGTTATGGGAATGCATAACTTAGATAAGTCCATAGAAAGCTTTGCAAGAGCTTGCTTTAACTACGCTTTAGATATGAAGCAGGATTTATGGTTTGCTTCAAAGGACACAATTTCAAAGATTTATGACCATAGATTCAAGGATATTTTCCAGGAAATATACGATAATGAGTATAAGGAAAAGTTTGAAGCAGCAGGTATAGAATACTTCTACACTCTTATAGATGATGCAGTAGCTAGAGTGGTTAAATCTGAAGGTGGCTTTATTTGGGCTTGCAAGAACTACGATGGTGACGTTATGTCTGACATGGTAGCAACAGCCTTTGGAAGTCTTGCAATGATGACTTCTGTCCTTGTATCACCAGAGGGTTACTATGAGTACGAAGCAGCTCATGGAACAGTACAAAGACATTACTATAGATACCTTAAGGGAGAGAAAACCTCCTCAAACTCCATGGCAACTATTTTTGCTTGGACAGGAGCTCTAAGAAAGAGAGGAGAACTGGACGGCATACAGGAATTAGTAGCCTTTGCAGATAAGCTGGAGGCAGCTTCAATTAAGACCATAGAAGAAGGGGTTATGACAGGAGATTTGGCACCTCTTTCTGAGGCTCCAAATAAGACTATCGTTAATACAGAAGAATTCTTATACGAGATTAAAAAGAGATTGGATGCAATGCTATAGGCGGAAAAACATTAAGACTCAAAGCTAAGGGTAGCTCTGAGTCTTTTTAGTTTTAACTACAACTCTAAATAATCAATTTTGTGTTGGTTTAAAATTGAAGAGCCTTTCGGCTCAATATGCTAAGATACATCATTTCTAATGAATCGCCATATACGGAACTGCTGAATTTGATATAAATACATTGAATCTCTTATACAGGCTAGTAATAGGCTGGTTAGGAGCAAGAAGACTCCTTATTGGAGGAAGCTATAAGGCACAACATATGAATAAGAATTACGTAGATTGGGCAGTTATTGATAGTTAAATTGGTGATAATTTTTTGAAGTTGACTTATTATAAGAAAAATAATATACTTTTATTGAAAAGAGTATATCTCGGTAGGTGAGGTTACCACAAGGATACGGGTTGCTGCCGTGAAAGAGTGGAAACATTCTTAATTGGTTAGCAGGTTTTTCCGAACAAAGAAGGATTAACCTAATGCAACTTCATTGCCTTGCAGAGCCAAAACTTGAACGGGAAAGCATTGTTTACAATGTCCTTCGTCATATGTTCAAGTTTGACGAAGGTTTTTATTTTGAATTTAGGAGGTGAAAAAGAATGGAGCCTGATGGTACTAATACGAACAGTGGAGATAAGCATATATGGGAAAAGTTTATGTATATTTTACAGAACAAGCTCCATTCTTTTTTATCGGAGTCAAGTTCATAAATATTACATAGGGTTTCTGATATATGCATTTCTGTAAGTCCAATCTTAAAATCTCCATCTGTTCTTCATGAAAATTTCCTATACCATTAGTACCTAATCAAGAAATATTTTAAGGTTAAAAAAGCATTATTTTAACCTTAGCTTTCTATTGCCTTTTTTTGCAAGAGTGAATTATGGAAAATGAAGCGGAGGAGGATTGGAAGATGAATGAAATCAAAATAATTCAAGAATTAATTAAAGATAAGAAGTACGCCCAAATAAAACTAATGATAAGTGAGTGGAACTCAGTGCATATAGGAGAGGTATTGGATGCACTAGATAAAAATAATGCTCTTATAATTTTTAGAATGCTACCAAAAGATATAGCTGTTGAGGTCTTTGCATATCTTCCTTATGAAAGACAGATGTCAATAATAGAAACCATAACAGATGCTGAAATAAAGAATATTATAGATGAACTTTATTTTGACGATTTAGTTGATATTCTTGAAGAGATGCCTGCAAACCTAGTTAAAAAGATTTTAAAGCATGCTAAACCTGAGGAAAGGAATCTTATAAATCAATTCTTAAATTACCCTGAAAATTCTGCAGGTAGTATAATGACAATTGAGTATGTGGACCTTAGAAAAGAAATGAAGGTAGGAGAGGCGATTGAACATATAAAAAAGACAGCCTACGACAAAGAAACCATATATACCTGTTACGTAATTGATAGCAATAGAAAACTTGAAGGAATAATTTCCTTGAGAAGATTGATTCTTTCAGACAGTGATGCAATTATTGGAGATATAATGAATACTGACGTAATAAGTGTACACACCTTAGATGACCAGGAAGAAATATCTGGAGTGTTTAAGAAATATGATTTGATAGCTCTTCCGGTGGTGGATAATGAAGATAGGCTTACTGGGATTATTACAATAGACGATGTAGTTGATGTAATAGAGCAAGAAAACACTGAAGATTTTCAGAAGATGGCAGCAATGACACCTTCAGAGGAGAAGTATCTGGAAAGTAGCACATTCTATCTTGCTAAAAATAGAATAATGTGGCTGGTAGTATTGATGATCTCTGCCACTTTTACTGGAGCAATAATAAGAAGGTTTGAAGTTGTGCTTCAGTCTGTGGTTGTGCTAGCTGCCTTTATACCTATGCTCATGGATACTGGTGGTAATGCAGGTTCCCAATCAGCAACCCTTATTATCAGAGGATTGGCGCTGGGAGAGATAGAACCAAAGGATACACTAAGGGTTTTATGGAAGGAGCTAAAGGTAAGTTTCCTAGTAGGTTTAGTTTTATCGATAATAAACCTTGTTAGAATACTTGTTTTTGATAAAGTAGAGTTTACGATAGGAATTGTAGTATCTATCACAATGTTTACTACAGTGATTATTGCAAAGCTTGTAGGAGCAATGCTCCCTATAGGAGCAAGAAAGCTAAGGCTAGACCCTGCTATTATGGCTAGCCCCTTAATCACTACCATTGTTGATACAGTGGCACTTATAGTTTACTTCTGGCTTGCATCAGTATTAATGGGAATATAAATTGAATTTTAGGTAGTGAGTGCTAAAATCAAATACTATGCTATAGATGGAAAAACATAATGAACTGTTGCACAGGAACTGGTTTGCCAGTGGTGCAACAGTTTTTTGCTCTTGTACAGGAAATTATATAGTAGGTAAAAGCGGAAACAGCAAGCATATAAGCAAAGGATTTAACCATGGAATAAACTGTGGTATAATACCATTATTAGGTCACCAGAAGTAAGCAATCTGCGTGAAATTTTAAATGAGCAACTTAGATACCAGGCTGGAGACATTAAGTTCAATGAGTTTAACAGTAATAAAAAGACTAATATGTAAGAATACTCTGAAGTAAAAACTTGTTTAATAAAAAAACATGTAGAGCGGAGGAGATTTATTGTTTAAGAAACTTTTAGTAAGCATATCTATAACACTCTGTATCATGTTAAGTTTTGGACAAGTAGCTCTAGCTAATGATACTGAAATGTCAAAAGGAGCAAAATTAGAAGGAATTTATAGCTTTGATGAAGATTCCAATATAAGCTTAGTTGAAGAAACTGTAACTTATAATATTAGGAGCTATGAAAGCAAGGGATCAAAGGCAGATGTAATAGTACAATATCAATTAAAAAATCTTACTAATGAGATAAAGAATGTTAGGATGTTCTATATAATATCTCTTTTATCAGAAATAGATAAACCAGAATTCCATGATTCCTCTAAGCTTAACATAAGTGATGTTTTAAAGGTGTCCTTCAATGGTAAAGATATTACAGAAAACTGTATCTATAGAGAAGAGGCTGAAATGCCAGATAATTGGATACCAGACTATCATCATAAAATGCCATACCCAATTCCGGAGGATAAGAATTTTAGGTATGATGTGCAAAATACATATTATAAAAGGGCTGAGGGGATAGAAATACCTTTTACACTAAGGGAATTTGAAGAAGGAAATTTAGAAATACAGTATAGCAGTACTAGTGGATACGACCAAGAAGGTTATTATAAAGCTCTTACGGGATATATATTCTATTTAACACCAGCTAAGTTTTTGACAGGAGACAGTAAGCTTAACTTGTGCGTTAATTTTCCTCAAGTTGGGATTTATCAATTTTATAGCAATATTCCAATGACTAAGGTGTCTAAAAATTCCTATATGATATCTATAGATAAGCTACCAAGCTATGAATGGAGTTTTTCTTTTTTCAAAAAGTCTGCTATAAGCTTTGGAACAAATAATAACATTCTTCATACTATCTATACTTTCCTTACAGCCTTAGCGTTTTTTATTATTATGATTATAATATCTGTAAAATTGAAAAAAAGATGGATGAAAGAAGCTATTAGACCGTTAGCTTACATAATATCATTTCTATTCTTTAATCTAAATACAAATGTGACTTATAGCGGGTCTATTGGTTATGCAATTTTCTTACTGATAACAGCAATATTTATACCTTTTATTTATCTTATTAGAAGCATATTTAGAATAAGAAAATTTATTAATAGAAAAGTGTAATAAAGGTGCTAAAAGCAGCACAATTTGCGTGTTGCTTTTAGCACCTATTTTAAAATCCGCAGTTAGAGCTATGTTTCGCTAAAAATCCTCACTAATAAAAATCAAAAGTTACTACATAGCCAACATTTCAAATCCTAGCTTTCTTGAGCAAATTTACATTTTCCCTGAACGGAAGATGCTTATTAAAATCCATAAGGATATTATACCTGACACTATAAAGCCTATAAGACCAACTGCTGACATATCGTAAATTTTGCCGCCAACGTTGGAATCTATAATTAGGGCAGAAGCAATTATCATAGAGGAAGCCACTAGAGTTGCTGCTAAACGGTTAATCATCCTGTTTAGAAGGCTAAAGGGCTTTTCTAAATTTCTGTGCTCAAACTGAATCTTAGCCCGACCTCTTATTACACTGTCAGAAAGCTCAATAAGCTTAGATGGTAATCTTGATGAATCCTTAGTAAAACGTACGGCTTTTAAAGCAAAATCTTCTAGGTTTAAATCCTTTAACCAGCTTTTTTTAGTGCTAGCCTTTACATAGGGAATGGCTACATCTAATATATTTATATCTGGAGCTATCTTAGCAACTACACCTTCTACAATAACTAAGGTCTTTACCAATAGGGTTAGTTCCTTTGGCATTCTGATATTATTTCTAGAGGATACATCCATCACATCTTCTAGTATTAGAGAAACCTTTATACTGCTTAGGGAGGTGGAAAGATAGTTGGTCATTAAGTATTCTATATCGTCATAGAGCTGGTTTCTATCCACATGACCTGTTCGTACTCCAATAGACATTAATACAGAAATAAGCTTGTTTATATCTTCGAAAACTATAGAAATTACCATTTCATTGAGGGCATTTCTTAAGCTGTTTGGAAGTTCACCCATAATGCCAAAATCAATGAAGCAAAGCTTATTATCCTTAATTAATATGTTTCCAGGATGAGGATCCCCATGGAAAAAGCCATCCTCAAAAATTTGCTTGAAGAAGGATAGGGCTAGGGTTTTACCTAATTGATCCAGAGCAATTTTTTCCCTATGTAGCCTCTTTATATCGGAAATTTTAATGCCATCAATTTTTTCCATGGTTACTACATGCTTTGAACAGAATTCCTTTACTACATAGGGCACATACATAAAGTCTACATTTTTATTGAAGGTATGGAACTTTTCTATGTTACTTGCTTCGTTTTCAAAATTTAATTCCTTTTCCATAGAGGTAAAAAGCTCATCTATAGCCTCCTGAGGATCTAGTAAAAACTCCTTAAAACGTCCCTTAGTAAGGTTAAGTAGCCTGCTTAAAATAGAAAGGTCCAATTTCATTTTTTCGTAGATATGAGGTCTTTGGATTTTTACAATCACTTCTCTGCCGTCCTTTAATACTGCGGTATGAACCTGTGCTATAGAAGCAGAGGCTAAAGGCTCTTCATCAAATTGGAGGAAGCAGTCCTTTATGTTTTTTGAAAAGTCTTCAAGAAAGACTTGGTTTATAGCTTCAAAGCTTTCTGCAGGCACATCGTCTTGAAGCTTAGAGAACTCTTCTATGTACTCTGCCGGTATTATATCTGGACGGGTACTTAAAATCTGCCCAATTTTTATAAAGGTTGGTCCTAGGTCCTCAAAGGCCTTTCTTAGGTTGGATGGGGCACTCTTTGCTCTTTTAATTTTTGAATCTACCAGGTAGCCAAAACCATAAGAAGCCATTATTTTAACAATTTCCTGAAATCTTTGGACAGAATTTTTATATACCATAAAATCACCTACAAATTATACTATAATGCCACCGGCATCTTTTCTTAACTCTTCATTAGAAGGATTTGCTTTTTTATTCTTAATAAAGGGTTCAGCAATTTGAGGGAATAAAATATAAGATAATACATCCTCGCTGTTAGTAGTAATATCCTTTAGTTCCTCTTTAGTCTTATTAAATATTGGTTCTAAGGTATCGGCAAATCTAGTAGTTATTGGCTTTTCTCCTTCTAAGGCTTTAGCCATTAGTTCTGGATTTATTTCACCTGGAGCCTTTCCGTACTCGCCCCTGCAGTAAGCCTTTACCTCTTTTAATATCATTTTGTATCTTTCACCAGTTAATACATTTACCGTTGCCTGTGTCCCAACCATCTGGCTCATAGGGGTTACAAGAGGAGGGAAACCTAAATCTTCTCTAACCCTTGGTACCTCTTCCAAAACTGCCTCTAGCTTATCGATGGAGTTTTGAGCCTTAAGTTGAGATATCATATTTGAAAGCATGCCGCCAGGAATCTGATACACAAGACCCTCTGGCTGAGGAGTAAGCACTTTAGGATCTAACTCTCCAGACTGTAAAAAATGCTCTTTAATTGGTTTAAAGAAATCGTTAATCTTTTTTAATAAGCTGCTATTTAAGCCACTGCTAAAGCCAGAGGCCTCTAAGGCATAGTGCATAGTCTCTGTAGGCGGTTGAGCAGTGCCGCTAGAGAATACAGATATAGAACAATCTATTCCATCCACTCCTGCCTCTGTAGCCTTCAAATAGGACATTTCGGCTAAACCATTGGTGGAATGGGAATGAAGGTATATAGGTAGCTTTACTTCAGCCTTTATAGACTTAACAAGCTCATAGGCAGTCTGGGGCATAATTAAGCCCGCCATGTCCTTTATGCAAATAGAATCTGCTCCCATAGCTTCTAACTGCTTGGCAAGGCTTATGTAATTTTCTATATTGTGAATTGGGCTGACGGTGTAAACTATGGTTCCCTGAGCATGGGCCCCTTGCTTTTTAGTTTCATCCATAGCCACTTCTATATTTCTATAATCATTTAAGGCATCAAAGATTCTTATTATATCAATACCGTTATATACAGAAAGCTTTATAAATTCTCTAACTACATCATCGGGATAGTGCTTGTAGCCAAGTAGGTTTTGTCCTCTTAAAAGCATTTGAAGAGGCGTTTTTGTAACAATTCTTTTTATATTTCTTAACCTATCCCAAGGATCTTCATTTAAATATCGTATACAGGAGTCAAAGGTAGCTCCGCCCCAACACTCCAAGGAATGATAACCTGCATCATCCAAATCTCTAAGTACTGGTGCAAACTGTTCAAAGGACATTCTGGTTGCAATCAGTGATTGGTTTGCGTCCCTTAATACCGTTTCAGTTATATGAATGCTTTTCATTAGCTCACCTCAATTTCAGTATATTATAATAATATTCTAGCATAAAGGGGGAAAGAAGTGGGGGAAAATATTAATAAATCCTCAAAATAACAAATATGTTCCCGTTGACTTTCAAAAAATTTTATACTAAAATATTAAAGTGTCATATGTGCCCGTAGCTCAGTGGATAGAGCAGTGGTTTCCTAAACCACGTGCCGGGGGTTCGACTCCCTTCGGGCACATTAGAAAAACCCAGCAACGATGAAGGTTGCTGGGTTTTTATATTTATGTATGTTTATAAATGATTAGTTTGATATATTTATTTTAAACCGCTCAATCATAAAAGGTTTTACTGTCTTAGGATACCAGGGTAAACTAACGCTTTAACTTTTTTCGCAGGGCTACAATACCTATAGTGAATACACTTATAGGTAGTAACAGCATTAGTATAAAAATACGAGCTGTTACTTGTTTTACCTTTTTCATATCATTATCTTACCCCTTTTAAAGGGTTAATACATCTACTTTACTACACTAATTAGGTATTGTTTATTAATCCCAAACTGTCAATGTCAAAGCATATATTTTATATGTACCGTTGTTTGGGTTGTAATATACATCTACATATATGTTTCTACCTATAATAAATAATTGAGTATCTATCATTTCTTGAGCTATAGCACTAGCTGTCTTTTTATTGGTTTCATAAATGCCTGCTGTAACATTATTATCACAAAACATCTCTCTCATAGGTCTTTCTACGAATTTAGTGTCCTCTTCTCTCCATGTGTATCCCGCTAATGTATCTTTTGCTTGTTGAGGAGTTTTAGTACCTTTTTTCATTTCTTCATACACTGACTTAAAATAACTAACCTGTTCACCCTTATATATTCTTTTAGTATCAACAGCACCAACTCTTATCATTTCATTATAAACTTGTTGAGTTAAATCCGCCTTATACTCCAAAGGTTTTTGCTGTACTGGTTTAGTTTCAGAAGGTTTAGTTGTTTCTGTCTTAGTACCACTATTTGATGGAGTGGTAGAACCTGTCTTTCCAGAGCTTGTCCCAGATGTGCTTTTACTATTATCTGTCTTAGTCTGTGAGTTATTATTTGCAGATTTATTAGTGGAAGTCTGATTCTTAGAAGTAGAAGTATTACTATTAGATTGAGGTTTTTCAGCTTCCTTTTTAGTCTCTTCCTTCTTAGG
>ERZ773359.630-NODE-630-length-50270-cov-11.567679_pt1 | contig 50270 bp, 42 predicted proteins | sample MGYA00374955_ERZ773359 | MGnify/ENA primary metagenome ERZ773359 (study PRJEB29098, sample SAMN04486028) | biogas fermenter metagenome | study: EMG produced TPA metagenomics assembly of the Biogas fermentation microbial communities from Germany - Plant 4 DNA1...
ACACCTAAAAATATGTTTACAGAATTACAGGCTATGGCTGCAAAAATGGTTTTCGCCGAAGGAACGGTTGTTGAATTTATAGATGGAGAAAAAGTGTCTTTACGGAATGTTGTTACCGAGTATTCGTGGGTTACCGAAGATAAAGTTCAGCTTGGTAATGAAAAGAACGATGAAACACCGCTCATTTTTGATGTGGAGATTAAAGATGGGACTATGATTTTTAAGGGTGATATGATAATCACATTCGTAAAATCAGACGGGAAGGCACGAAAAGATAACAAAAATGCCTTGGATGATAATAAAAAGAATGATGGACTTCTAAAACAAATTGACTCCCTGACTAATGAACGGGATGAGCTTGAAAAGCAAAAGGCTGAGCTCGAAAGCAAAGTACAGGAATTGGAGGCAGAGCTTAAAAAATATCAGGAAGTGGTACATAAAAGAGAATTTCTCACACAGGACAGTGAGATTGAAGAAAAGTTTGCCCTGGCTTATTCCCTGGATGAAACAGCAACCATACACGAGCTTGAGATAACTTTATCCAATGTAACATTCTCAGACAATTACAATGGCGTGGTACCGGAGTTTGGCAAGGTGATAACGGGTACCATGAACATCAAAAACATAAGTCGTGAGAATGCTTATTTAAATTTTTATCATATGTACGTTGTTGATAATGAAGGCTGCAAATTTCAAAAGAGTCTTTTTAATGAAAGAAAAAATGAAATTTACGAACCGGTAAATACAGCAATTAACTCAATTGATCTGAAGCCAAAGTTTTCAACAAGCGAAGATTTTCTGTTCGTTGTGCCCGATATAGACACAGAATTATTACTTGAAATATACTATTCTAATGGCAATAATAAGGAAGTGAAATACATTCGGTTAAAATAAAATGCACCGAAGCAGGGAGGCGGGATGACGGGTCCCTTAGCTTGGTTTCTTTTAATTAAAAGTCGTTACAATATGTTGACAAAATTGGATAATGTGCCCGGCAAACCGAAGAAAGATATGTGTGTTTCACCCTGATCTATTCATGGAAGTAAGAAAAGGTGCCTCAGGTTTAAGAAATATGACGAGATTGTATAGTATTCTATATAAAGAATTAAAGTGCTATAATAAGAAAAATATTACACAAAATTTTACTGTTAAAAGGAAAATTTTGTTACTTCTTCAGGAGGTTACCCATGTCAAAAAAAGTGATGTCAGATCTGCAAAAAAGAGTATCCGTCGACCTGGTTATAATTACAATTGTAACCTTTATCGTCCTTGGATTTTATATAGGATTTCAGAGCCAATTTACTAGGTTTGCGAATAACCAAAATATACATATTATTTTGCGAACCACAGTAATGGCTTTTATGCAGTTTGGAGTTGCAGGTCTTGGGATTTCAATAGTATCATTCTTCCGGCGTGAAAGCTTTTCTTCTTACAGGCTGCAAAAAAAGGGGGCGCTGAAATCCATTCTAATATCCATACTGGCATGTGTACCATATCTTATTTTTAAGTTTTCAACCGGGCAAATTAAAAGCTATCTGCCATTTCAATCTGTATGGATGACAAGGGAAGTTTTATCTGCCGGTTTTCCTTCTAATCTGGTTGGTATGCTTATCATCTCAGTCGCTTGGGGATTTTTCGAAGGATTTAATTACGCGGTGATTAGTGAGAAGTTAAATATACGATATCCATCCTCGAAAAAATGGCTTAATTGGGGTGCAATTGTCTGTGGTATTATGTGCTTACTTATCCATGGAATGATTGGGGTAACACCTATAGATATTATACATGCAATCACAGTATTCATAATAATTTATGGTATGTTATTGGCAAAAGATATTACCCGAAATGCCTGGGGTTGTGTTTTTATTTTTGTATTTCTATGGAATGCGCTCTAAAAGGAGGCAATAGACCAGTTTTTCAAAATATTTGACCATATATACAATTACCCCCTTGCATACTTACAATAAACTAAAAACATGATATAATAAATTTTTGTAAGGAGGGGAATGTTTTTGAACAAATTATTTATTGCCAAAGATAAAGAACCATTAAAAATGACCCTTGATCTTCTTAACAGAATGAACCCTTTAAAAGGCAGGAGTAAAGATCTTAAAATCGGAATAAAACCAAATCTTGTTTGTGCTTCACCAGCAAGTGAGGGTGCTACCACCCACCCTGAAATAGTAGAGGGTATAATTATATATTTATTGAATAATGGATTTAAGAATATAAAAATTATTGAAGGTTCATGGGTTGGCGACAGTACAAAGAGGGCTTTTAAAGTCTGTGGATATGAAGATATTTCAAAAAAGTATAATATTCCTTTAATGGATCTGAAGGATGATGACTATATAACTAAATCTTATAAGGGCGTTGAAATACACATTTGCAAAACAGTATTTGATTTGGATTACCTGATTAATGTCCCTTTGATAAAAGGACATTGCCAAACTAAAATAACCTGTGCATTGAAGAATCTAAAGGGAATAATACCCGATAAGGAAAAAAGAAGGTTCCACACAATTGGTCTGCACAAACCAATTGCCTACTTAAATGCAATAATAAAACAGGATCTTATTATCGCTGATGGAATTTGTCCGGATCCCTATTTTGAAGAAGGAGGCAGACCTACCAAATTAGACAGAGTAGTAGCGGGTTTTGATCCGGTTTTAATGGACTCTTATGCCGCCAGGGTTCTTGGTTATGAACCCGATGATATTAAATATATTGGACTGGCAAGAGATGAAGGTGTGGGTAATTATATAAACGATGATACCGATTTCATATATATTTATGACGAAGATTCTGCTGATAATGCAGAAGTAAAAATTGTTCAGAAAGAAAAAAAGTATCTGAGGCTGATAGATGAAGCAGACGCATGCTCAGCATGTTACAGTAATCTTGTAAGTGCAATGGATAAACTTAATGAAATGGGACTTACCGATAGTTTTGCAGATCAGATATGCATAGGGCAGGCTTATAAGGGCTATAAAGGATATCTTGGAATAGGAAATTGTACTTCCTGTTTTGAAAAATATTTGCCAGGCTGTCCTCCACGTGTAGACACTATAATAAAATTCTTAAGCGAACTCAATAGAGAATAATTCCTTGGGATTCGCAATACTGCTTTATTGTAGTATGTTATTTATCACTCCTGCCATGGTGTCGATACTGAAAGGTCACAGAGTAAAATGATGCTCTTGTCGTATCCGCAGACCGGGAATATAGCTCTACCAGGATTTGTATGGATGGCTGACTAAATATGAATTTCGATATCGATGATCGAATGTTACCTCATCACCGATAAAATCAGGCTTTGGGAAATCTTGATCTTCGCTCTTCAACTCAATCTCTGCAACAATTAAGCCTTCATTCTCTTTAAGAAACTCATCGATTTCCCATACAAAGCCTTTATATTCTAATTTATATCTATATTTTTCAATAACTGGTTTAATGCACAGGTTTTTCAGTATTTCATCAGCATCCTTTAAAGGTATCTCATACTCATACTCCGGGCGTGAAAACCCTGTACTGGAACCTTTTATTGTAAGGTAAGCTTTATCTTCAACAATTCGTACCCGCACAGTAGCCTTTGAATCAATGGATAAATAACCCTGTTTAAATAAGGTACCCTCCGAAAGCTTTTTAAATGATAAGTCTTTTACAAGAAATTTTCTTTCTGTTTCTGTTGCCATACTAACTCCGTCCATCATCAGTATTTTATAATTATTATATCATATGGTTGACTGAATTTTTGTATTTATTCTTTTGGACTGAGCCTTAAAAGATCAAAGGTGCAACCATGTGATAAAATTAAAAAGGGCCTGGCCGTTGTTACTGTCTGTCATCAAAACCATATATATAACATTCTTTATCCGACATGGAATCTGGAACGAAGGACAAGAGCAGATTGTTCGCCCTCCAGCCAACACCGTAATAGCTTGCAATTGTCAATTCCCTTCTAATTCTCTGTATTCCATTTTAAGAATTCATGACATACTATTTTAATTTTGGATTGTATACTCGCTTATACCATGGTGCTTGGTTAATTCATATAACCTGTCTGGCGAAGTAAATTATCATGAAATTTATGGACATGCAGAGCATATTATGGTATTGTAACTACAGGTAATTATTTACACAGGTAATAAAACTCAACTCAAGCAATTAAGTATCAGAACTTTTACTATACCAACTCATGTGGAAGGGAATGGTACATATGAATGCCGATTCCTGCAGGCGCGATTTCAAGTATTCAGGGAAAGATGGAAAAATCATTAGCGCTTATTCATGGGATAATGCTGAACAGATTAAGGGTGTTGTTCAAATTTTTCATGGTATGTCAGAGCATGCCTTGCGGTACCAACATTTTGCATTATTTTTAAATCAAAATGGATTTGCAGTTTTTGCAAATGATCACCGTGGGCACGGAAAAACCGCAGCTGATATAAATGAACTCGGTATAATTGGCAAAGATGGTTTCAACATGATAGTTGACGATGAATATTCTCTTTACCTGCAAATCAGAAAAAAGTACCATGACCAACCTGTTTTTGTACTGGGCCACAGCTTCGGTTCTTTTGTTGCCCAGGAATACATTACTCGTTTTGGGAAAGAAATTTCAGGAGTTATATTATCTGGTTCGGCACTTCAGAAAGGAATGGATATTAGCCTGGGAAGACAATTAGCTTCTATCCAGAGGAAGTTATTTGGTGAAGAGAAGAAAAGCTATTTACTTAGCAAGTTAAGTTTTGGAAATTATAATAGCAAAATTCCCGATGCAAAACATGAATTTTCATGGCTTAGCACAGATGAGGAAGAGGTTATTAAATATGAGCAGGATTCCTATTGTGGGACAGTGGCATCCATTGGCCTTTATTATCACATGTTCGGAGCGTTTAAAGAACTTTACTCCCAGGAAAAACTTGACAGAATACCGCCGGATTTACCTATGTTTATTCTGTCAGGAGAGGAAGACCCTGTAGGTGCTTATGGCAAGAAGGTTAAGAAATTGTATGAACTATATGTAAAACATGGGCTTAAAAAAATTCAACTGAAGTTATACCCCGAAATGAGGCATGAAATACTGAATGAACGAAAAAGGGCAGAAGTATACAATGATATACTTAATTGGTTAATTGTTTATGCACAGGGTATAGTTAAAAATTAACAGTATTAAACGGATTTAAAATTCAATAAGCAGTAAATCCAAAGGGATACCTTTGAGGTAAAACCCCCTTAATATGTAAACTGCCACTATTGTTAAGAGACCCGGGAAAAACGCTAAAAAACCTGGAAAGAATGTATTGGTATCTGAAGGTAAAACATGCTTTTCTGTTTTCGTAGTATTTCTTATAAATGCCCAAATAAGGCCTGCCAGCGCAGCTGCACAGAATAATGCGCTTACTACCCACACCCCAATAACAGTTATTTTTTGAAAAGCGGGCATGCTTTCCAGCGCATTAAAATAATCGTTCAAGTAACTTTCACCTGACTGCATAGCAGGTATGTCTGAAGGGAATATTTTCCTTGATATATGATTAATCAATACAGCAAGGGCGTTGTTGGAAAAGTGTGCAAACATTCCGGCAAACAATGAATCGGTGCGATAAACAATGAAGCCTATAAGCATTCCCAAAAGAAATGTTCCTATTAGTTTTTGGAAGTCCATGTGAAACAGTCCGAACAGAAGGGCTGTTATTGTAATTGAAAAAAAGGCTCCGAATTTTTCAAAACTTCGTTGAATAACTCCTCTAAACATGACTTCTTCACAGATACCCGCCGTGCCCCCAATTAACAGGATATTCACAAGCAAGGGAGTTTGGCTTATTGGTAACTCGGCTACAAAAACTTTGCCAAAAACAGATTTTATAATCCAAAGATTAAATATATTAATAATTGCAACAATCCACATAGAAATTGCAATCATTGAAAAAATAATAAAAATGTTTAAGAAACTGACCCGGTTTAGACTTAAAACTTCCTTAAGTTTATATTTTCTTATAATGAGTAATAAAAGAGAAGGCGCCAGTATAATAATGAATTCTGTAATCAGTATGCCCGAATTGAAATTCCTGCTCTGGAAATATGAACCTAAAGTTATAAGTAATAACGCTACAATAGAGAAAAGTAATCCGGATTCAACCAGACTGGGGCTTTTTGCATTATTGTTCTTTATACTATCGTTGGTTCTGTTCATTAAATTCACTCCAAACCTGAATATTTATTCTGTTTAACATATAAGCATAGTATATCAGATTTGAAACACAAAATGTAAATATATGTGTAAAAAATAAAGTAATACCTTTATTGATTATAATAAAGCTTGTGTATATTAATCAGATGGTATCCCAAGGCAGAAATTGAGCAATATCAGTAAAAAGCTGTCCCAAATCCGGAGCAGCTTTGCAGTTTAACACAAATTAGATTTATTATATTACCTGATAACCCTTCTGGCTGTAAAATAAGTGTTGTTGTAATATCCTGAAGTCAGTGAAGAGGTTTTTACGACATTTCCCGTTGAAGGAGCATGCACAAATTCGCCGTTACCAACATATATTCCTACGTGATTTACTGTTTTACCGTCGGCAGCGAAGAAGACCAAATCACCATACTCGAGGCTGTCTCTTGACACGTAAATCCCGGCTTTTGCCTGATCCCTTGATACTCTGGGCAGCGGGATCCCAATTTTACCATATAACGTGTATACCAGACCCGAACAATCGTAGCTGTTTGGACCTGTTGCACCCCACTGGTATGGTTTTCCCATTTCATTGGGTATCAGTGCCTTTAACTGCCCTATAAGATGGCTTCTGTTATCTCCTCGAGAGGATATATCATATGGTTCAATGTACTGTCCGTCAAATACCTCATACATTCTTTTCACAAGGGCTATGGCTTCCTCTCTTGAAATGTACCTGCCAGGGACAAACATTTTATTTCCAAACCCATTAATTATACCGGATTTTGTTAAATAAAGTACTTCAGTCAAAGCCCATTCTGAAATTTTATACTGATCATTAAAAAGGCGCTCATTTGTGCTGGAATAATTCTTTTCAGGTCTTGCAGCCTTTAATGTGCGGTATAACATAACTGCAATCTCTTCCCGGGTCGCAGTATTACCTGGTGCAAATCTTTTATTACCTACACCATTAACAATTCCAAGCTTGTTAGCTATTAAAACGCTTTCATTTTGTGTATCGGTAAAGGGGCTTGAATTAACTTCAGGTAATTTTTTGCCGCTTAAAGATCTGTATAAGTTTATGGTCAGCTCACAAAATTCTTCTCGCGTAATATAACTGGTATATTTGTCTTTAATTCTACTGGTTAGCAAATTGTATTCATTTGCCTTAGCTATTTCTGCTTTCGCCCAGTTGCTTGCACCATTAAGGTTAATATTCTGCTGGGCAAAAGATGAAACACCTGTTAATACACTCAATGATATAACTGCAGAAATAAAGAATGTATTTCTATATTTTTTTATCATAAATGTCTCCTTTCATAAGATACCCGACATTAAATTAAGCTTTTTGTGAGCCTTTTTTGGATAACCTGAAGGTATAACTATGTTAACATAATATCTCTGAAAAACAACTTACAATTTTATTACACATAAATTACAATAATAATATAAAAAAATAATAATGGGAATAAATAGAAAAACATTCATTTTATAAATAAAGGATTTCTCCGGATTTGATTTTTACCGGTTGTCTATCCACACTTATCCATACGTCAACAGCCGAAACGTTATGGACAATTTTTCTGTCAACACTGAATTTAAGGTTTCTCAATGCCTTGATATAGTCCATTATTTCGATATTTGTTGCGTACCAAACAGAATCATCAAAGGATACAGTTTTACAAAATTCTTTAATTAGATCCCAGTTTTTATCGCTTTCAAATTCATAGCTATGGCCCCAAACATAGAACAGGGTTAATTGTTCCCAGGGAGGTGTCTTTTTAAAGCTTTTGCATTTTTCTAAAAGATTTTCATTATGATGGCATGTAGGATGCCACGTTAAAAAATTTGACGGCAGTCCAAAACTGTGAGTTGATACCACAGTTCTTGAGTATTCAATACCCAGTACAGGCAGGATTTTAGTCAGTTCTTCATTGTAATCACCAAAAGGATAAGACATCCCTCGTATGGGGTAGCCGGTAAGAGCTTCAAGATTTCTTCTGTCTTCTATTATTTCCCTTATTATTTCTTCATTTGATATCTGGGTAAGAAAAGGATGGGTAACAGTATGGACTGAAACTTCATGGCCTTTATATAACTCTTTTATTTCTGAATGGTTAACGTATTGTTTTTTATTAAAATTCCCCGAGTTTAAATGAAAAGTACCCTTTATGTGATATTCATTAAATATGCTTACGAGTTCCCTGTCGAAAACCTGTCCATCGTCATAGCTCATGGTTAAAGCTTTTTTTCTGCCTTCCGGGTAACTAAAACATATTGTTCTCATACAAATCAACTCCTCAAGATATATTATACTAAAAAAGATAAATTATTTTTATCAAAAAAGGGATATATCAGTCTTTAAAATCTTCTATCTTAAACCCGACAGATCGGGCAAAACATTGTGTTTATTATTATAATTAATTCTTTTAATTATGAATACCTCTATGATAAGTGATGATAGAAGCCGTATGAACCGGCAGGGTTCATACGGCTCTGTGAGAGTGATGAGGTGAAAAAGATCTGATTGTTTTATACATGCATTATTAATTAATAAGGGCATTCAATTCATCAAGAACGGGCTGAACAACCTGCATTTTTTCTTTCACCCATGCCTTCCAGTTTGTTTCAAGATCTCCTTCTTTAAGTATTATTTGAGCGTATTCCGTTGCATAATCAAAAGATACTTTCCTGCGTGAAGGAGAATCGTGGAAATATGATGTCCAGTCTGTCGGAACCAGAGTTGTGGAGTCCGAGTACTTAGAGCGCAATTCATATTGGCGTTTTGTTCTTTCCCTGAAAGATTCGGGATAGGATGGATTAATCATATCAAAGTCGTCTGATAAAATAAGCATGTTGATATACAATGGCATTATAGACGGGTATTTAGTGTCAACAGTTTGCCCCGCGGGCATTAGCGTCCTGAAACCACCGTCAGACGTTTCTTCCCAATCCACGCCCTTAATTCCCATTCTAAGAATATACTGGCCTTCCTGTGTACATGAGTAGTCAAATATGTCCATGATACGTTCAAATTTAGCATCATCCATTTCAGGGGAGAAAATATTGGCAGTCCAGAAATTAATAACCTCAGGGTGATGGTATTTGCCATCATTGCCCAATACAGCTGCAAAATGCATTACTTTTTCAGGATCAAGTCCGAGGTTTTGCTTAAGTTGTGCACCGTATATGTTCTGATAGTATGCCAGGCCCCCTTCACAGGTGATTGCAGCAGTACCTGCTACATAGAAATCTTCAATGTCTTCATTTTGCTTAAGAGTATAGAATTCAGGGTGTAACAGACCTTCCTTGTAAGCCTGCTGATACAGTTTCAGTCCTTCCAGAGTTTCAGGATCTGCAGGGCCCCACTTGTATTTACCATCTTCACCAATATAGAAATCGGCAGGTGACTGACTATGTGCATATACAGCCCATGGGAACAGGAAAGCCATATTACCTGTGCGCACCTCTATTGGAGCAAGCTTGTCACCAACATTACCAGGATCCTTCTCCTTAATTTGACGAGCTATATCAAGCAGTTCATTTACTGTATATGCATCTTTTACTTCTATACCTGCCTGTTCCATCCAGTCTTTTCTCATATATATCCCCATGTGGTTAGGAAGCACTTCGGAAGGCTTGTTCATCGCAAATCTTGGTTTTGGAAGGCAGTATGTTCCGCCGAATAATTCATCTAATTTAGGGCCTATTACAGTACTTTCATATGCTTTTGCAACATTAGGCCAGCGGGTTTTCCAGTCGTCAGGAAGCTCGCGTATAAGCTCTTGTTCAACATATGCAGCATATTCACCATGAACATAGTTCCATGTTGCTATATCAGGCATATCACTTGAATTAATCCAGATGCGTAATTTTTCTGCCCAATTCTCCCACGTTAAGGGAATCATGTTCCATTCAATGTTAAACATTTTGCACCATTGCTGTGAAAATTCATCTGCATTATAATCAGTACCTTCATTTACCATGACACTTGCCCAGTCGATCACCATTTTATTGCTGTATTTATCCGTTCCTTTTTCAGTATCGGTAGCGCCTGTTTCTGAAGTCTGTTGCGCGGGTTGAGCTGTAGAACCTTTTTTGTCAGAACTGCATCCCGCCACAAATGTCAACAGTAGGACAATAACAACAATTAAGCTTACAGATCTTTTCATTATAAAACCTCCCTTGATATTTTTTATGATAGTTTTATTTCACCGGTTCACCGGTTTTTTACTATGATTTTATTGCACCAATAAGTACTCCTTTTACAAAATACCTTTGAAGGAAGGGGAAAATACACATCACCGGAAGCATAGTAAATATAACAGCACACATTTTAAGACCGTTGGTAAACTTAAATTCTTCAAGCACGGCTCCGGAACTTGCAGCATGGGCGCGAACCTGAGAATCAATAACAATGCTTCTCAAAATTAACTGAAGAGGCTGTAAGTTTGCATTTCGTATAAATATCATGGAATAATACCACTCATTCCATCTGTCAACCGAATAAAACAATGTAACAGTTGCTATAATTGGCATGGAAAGAGGCAGGATTATACTGAATAAGATTCTCCATTCTCCGGCCCCATCCAGTTTTGCAGATTCTATTAATGACTCGGGGAGAGTTGCAAAGTAATTGCGCATAATTATCATATAGAAGGTATTAATACCATAAGCTAATATCACCGACCAGATACTATTTGTAAGCTTCAATTCTTTAATCAGCATATACATTGGGATTACGCCACCGTTAAAAATCATTGTAAATACTACAAGATAAAATATCAATTTTCTGCCCGGAAATCCCTTCCTGCTTAGTCCATAGGCGAAGCTGGTGGTAAGGATTAGATTAATGGGCAGACCAATAAGAAGAATAAGAAAAGTAGTTCTGTAGCCTATTAGAATACGCCCGTCTTTAACAAGGTCATAATAATTTTTTAATGTTGGATTTTTCGGGAAAATCAGTATGGGCGTCTGAAGAAATTCCTGCTGCGAAGTAAAGGAAATTACTACGACATTTATAAAAGGGACTATTATTGACAATACGACAATTGCTAATATAATGCACAATACAACATCAAACATTGAATATTTTTTAAACCTGGTAGTTTTTTTAGTCTTTTCAAAGCTGAACATATTTTTCTCCTTCCTTTATCAACCTATTAGTCCTTCCCCGCCCATAAACTTGGCAATCCGGTCTGCCATAAGAAGCAGAATCATATTGATTGCTGCGCGGAATAAGCTGACTGCTGTGGAAAATGAAAAATCAGGGGCTGACTGGAATGTTATCCTGTATATGTACATATCTAATATTTCAGATACATCACGAACCGCTGCATTTGAAAGATTAAAAACCTGGTCAAAACCTGCCGACATAAGGTTTCCAATAGTTAATATCAGCATTATTGATATGGTTGGCATGATATTTGGCAGTGTAACATAGAAAATATTTTGAATACGTGTGGCACCATCAATTTTTGAAGCCTCATATTGTTCAGGACTGATACCTGCAATAGCAGCCAGATATATAATAGCGTACCAACCTGTTGTTTTCCAGATTTCCGTGACATAAAGCATTGGAATAAAGATTTTTTCGTTACCAAGAAAATTGATTGTGCTGCCCGAAAATAGCGAAATTATATTGTTAACCGGTCCATTGTAACCAAAGAAATTGATCATTATGCTGGAGACCACAACCCAGGATAGAAACTGCGGGAAAGTGGCAACAGTTTGAACTATTTTTTTATAGCGGGTAAATGGGATTTCATTAATCATCAGTGCCAAAATTATCGGTGCACAAAAACCAGCAAGCACTCTTCCTATATTTATATAAAGAGTTTTCCATACAGAGGAAAGAAAAGCCGGGTCACGGAAAACATAAACATAGTTTTCAAAACCGCACCAGGGACTGCCCCAGATTCCTTTACTTGCTTTATATGTTTTAAAGGCAAGTGTAAGTCCACCCATTGGTCCATAAGCGAAAATAATGTACCAGATTAAGCCGGGCAGTAATAAACTGTAAATCATTCTGTTTTTCCAAATGTTTTTTATGAAGTTTTGTTTTACAGACATTTTGTAACCCCCCTATGATTTAATTATAGAATTTTATTATTATAATTCACAGGGAGGCATTTATGTTTCGGTCGTCTTTTTTTATGATTTTAATAAAAGAGGCAGTATTGGTACCAGATTATTTGTAAAATATGTACAACTTAGTTTTAGACATTGGTAATTTTTATGCTATAATTGATTTAGTTCGGGGAAAAGGAGTGCCCTAAGTGCTTATGTCACTGAAAAATATCTCACTGAAAACACTCATATATATTAGTACAGGTATTATGGCGTTTTTTCTTGTATTTTTGGTTGGTATGTACTTTTACATATTTTCTTTAGAGTTGGAAGGACAGGTTCAGGCTTCATTTGAATCATTGGCTGATAGTATAGAGACACGGTTATTGGAATGTGTTGAAAGCATAAATGAATCTGCAAAACAATATGCATATTCCGGTGACATTCAAACCGTTACTTTTTTCAATGACCCCGAAGAGTACTTTATAGCGGCGGGTCCTGCCGAAGATGTTGTAAACTTTATACTAAACAGTAACCCAAATATTAGTGCAATATGCGTATATAATTACAACGGTAGAATTTTCTCAAGTGATTCATCAAAACGATGGATTTTCAACCAGGCAATGGAGGAGCATGGGATAGATAAAGGAGTAACCATTAGTACTCCTTTTTTCAGCACTCTTTTTTATGATAATGGTTTGAAAAGCACACCCTACGTTATTTATTTTTATCCTTTTTATAATGTCAGGGAAGGGAAGTTCGAACGGAACGAAAGTGCCATTTGTGTGATTTTATGCGATGTAAACCATCTGATAAACTGGCTGGATATTGATAAATCAACACGAAGTGCAATGGCTATACTTTATGAAAATAGTATCGTTTCATCAAATCGGAAATTAAATGAAATTGAAATTGGTGCGCTTAGAAATATTGAAAATGGACGCGGGAAGGTTACTGTAGGAAAGGAAAAATATCTAAGTAACTCTGTTACTCTGCCCCAATTTGGCTGGAATTTGATATATATGGTTCCCGAAAAAGATTTGCTGGGAGGAATTATTCGTGTAAGAAACATAAGCTATGCTTTGCTTTCAATTGTAATGGTGTTAAATTTTGTGATGATGATGCAGATCATTAAGTTTATTACCCGACCAATCCAGCAGATAGTTAATGATGTCAGGTCGGTGAGAAAAGGAGAAAGCTCAAGAATTCGGATTGCGAACCTTCTTGAACTGCAAGAACTTTCAAACGGAATTAATCAGACATTGGAGAGTATTGAACAGGCGCACGCAAAAGAACGGGAAGCCCAAAGTAAACTTTACCATGCCATTATTGAACAGAAACAGGCCCTGATATATGCCTACAGGAGTCAGATCAATCCCCATTTTCTTTTCAATACTTTAGAGTGTATGCGGAGCATGGCGAGGCATTATAATACAAAGCCCCTTGAAAAGATCATCAGTTCACTGTCTGCAATGTTTCGTTATTCTTTGCGTTCAAGTGTTGTTGTTACCCTAAGTGAAGAGATTGAGCATCTGAAAAATTATATTGGTTTTATGAGGCTGAGAACAAACGGAAGTTTTGAACTTCGTATGTTTGTACCTGCAGAAACATTCAGCCATCCCATATTAGCTATGTGTCTGCAACCAATAGTCGAAAACTCGATAACCCATGGATTTATTAATAAAGGAAAAGATGAATCGAGAATAATACAACTGCAAAGCTGGATTAGTAATGCATCGGGAACAAGTACGCTCCATGTCAGAATTAGTGATAATGGTTGCGGGATATCTGCAGAAAAACTAAACCAACTTAAATCTAATATAGAGTCGGAAAATAATATGGAGAAAAAACACAGTATTGGCCTGTATAATATTGCGAAAAGGCTTAAGCTTGTTTTTGGAGAACAGAGCAGATTAACAATAAAATCCCGCTATAGATATTATACCTCAGTTGAACTGACAGTTCCAAAGCAGCCTCGTGACACATCTCTTAATGAATGTGAAGTGGTATAGCTGTCCCTGTTTATTTTTTCGCGGTACAACGAAGGAGACACACCGTAATTTCTTTTAAACAGCCTTCCAAAATAGCTGTAGTCTGTATATCCCAACTGCAGGGCGATATCTTTTAAATCAAGGTCTGTAGTTAAAAGTAACCTTGCTGCATAAAAAGTTTTAATATCCTGTATAAAATTTGTTATAGTTCGGCCTGTATTCTTTTTAAACATTGCGCTTAAGTATGTTTCGGATAAATAGAACTCGGAAGCCAAATCTGTCAGAGTAAGGTTTGTTGATACTGTGCTGCAAAGGAATAACTGGATTTCTGCAGCCAATGGATTTTTTGAAAATATAAAACCAAAGTTCAGTGAACATTTCGCGTCATTTAGCATTTCCGGGAAAGTAGTAAAGTCAGAGTAAAGCCTGCTAAAACCAACTCCGTTTAAAGGCTCGGGTTTAATAGATGAGGTAAGTAAATGTATATATTCTTTTGTCTTGGCAGATAATAAAAATGCAGCAGGTTCTCCTTTAATTAATAAAGGTGTGCCGGTTACAAGACCCTGGTCAAAAGAAATGGCATTGGGGTGATCGCACAGAACCAAACAACATATCGGGTACCTTGCTGCTGTTCGGAAGAGTTGCTCTGTTTCTGCAGATATTAAGTTGTCGGGTTCATCGGGATTAATTGAAACAGGCCGGTTTCGCTTCTTTATTTTCTCATTCAGAAGACGAATGGCATTTTCTACTTCATTCTGATCAAATGGTTTAAGAATATACTGACACGCGCCATATTCGAGGGCCTTACGTGCGGCTTCAAAATCACGGTAAGCACTGATAAAAACTATCTCGGAATCAATATTGTTTTCTTTTAAAGAAGCAGTGAGCTGGACTCCGGACATTTTGGGCATACGTATATCTGTGAAAATTACATCAGGTCTGATACGTATAATCTGTTCCAGTGCTACTTCAGGATCGGTGAATTTGGCAACGATAGTAAAACCCGATTTGTTCCAATCGATAAGTTCTTCTAAGCCTGACAGAACCCAAGGTTCATCATCTATAAGCACAACTCTATACATATATTTCATCCTTATCCCTGGCTGTTTCGGTACAAGTCTTTCTATTAACTGTAAAGACATATGACATAATATTAGATGGTATAAAGAACTTAGCTGCTTTACACTGAATAGAAAATTACTGGCTGTTATTATATTTTAAAATCCAAATGCTTACTATAACATTAATATAACTGCCCAAGTCAGTATTTGTCAAGTTATGTGCTAATTTAAGGTGTTTCTCATGAACGGCTGCCAGATATTCGTAAAGGAAAAAGGCAAGCGCATCATCAGTTTAACAGAAATATCCCAATCTGTGATTGGAAAAAATTATTTGAAATGATATAATTTATGTTGATCCTTTTACAATTGAACCGGTAGGGGAAATGGTATTATCCGAAGCCGGTGAAAAAGGATTACGAAAGAACAGGGCTATATAGCTAGTTTATAAGGTATGGCGGGGAGGTCTTAAAATGGCAAAGAAATTATTTGGAACAACGTCAGAAGGTGTTGAAGTTCACCTGTTTACAATTGAAAATTCTAATGGTATGAAAGCAGAAATTATCAATTACGGAGGTATAATTGTATCATTATATGTTCCCGGTAAGGATGGTAAGTTCACCGATGTAGTATTAGGCTGCGGTAATTTGGAAAATTACAACAAAAGCCCGTATTTTGGTGCTATTGTAGGGCGTCATGCCAATCGCATAGAAAATGCAGCATTTGAGTTAAATGGCAAAGAATACAAACTTGCGAAAAATGACGGGAATAACCATTTACATGGTGGGATAAGAGGCTTTGACAAAGTTGTCTGGGATGTAGCAGAGCACAGTAATAATACACTGAAACTTCATTACCTGAGTGTGGATGGTGAAGAAGGATATCCGGGAAACCTTGATGTTACAGTTACTTATACAATAACAGATGATAACGGCCTGTTAATTGATTATAAAGCCAAAACAGATTCCGACACCGTAGTAAATCTGACTAATCACAGCTATTTTAACCTTTCAGGGCACAGCTCCGGTAATATATTAAAGCACCAGTTGAAAATAAATGCAGATAAATTTACCGTTAATAATGCGGAATGTATACCCACCGGAGAGATAATAAGCGTAGAAGGAACACCATTGGATTTTAGAGAACTCAAGTTAATTGAGCCGGGAATTAAGTCAGACGACATACACATTAAGTGTGGCGGTGGGTATGATCATAACTTTGTATTAAAGGTAAGCGGGAAGGAACCTGAGTTTGCCGCTGAACTTTTTGATCCTTCAAGCGGGCGCAGGATGAAGGTTTACACAACTAAACCCGGAGTACAGTTTTATTCAGGAAACAAATTAAGTGATCAGCTTATAGGTAAGGGTGGTGTACGTTATAGCAGGTGGAGCGGGTTATGTCTTGAAACACAGTTTTTCCCAAACGCCACGAAGCATAAACATTTTCCTTCACCTGTATTAAAAGCAGGAGAACTATACCACCACATAACAATGTATAAATTTGAATAACCATATGAAAAAAGATACCCGCAAGCCTTTACAAAGCTGCGGGTATTTTTCTAGATATCCCAGCCTGGCAAGTATTCCTTTGTATTTTTCAACATATCGATGTACAGTTTCCACGCGTCCTGTATGCTTACCGTAACCAGCGGATCGTTTGCAAATGCCCTGAACCCAAGCTCTATATCCTTTTTAAGTGCAGCCTTGAGTGTTGTTTCCTGGTTTATAACATGCCTGTAAACAAGGTTTTGCACGTCTTCAGGAATACTTCCGGCCTGTACAGGCTGCACCGAGTTATGGCTGAACACTGCATTGGTTTCCACAACAACGCCCATTGGCAGATTAGCAATCTGGCCGGTGTTCGGAAGATTTACATTTGTGACAAAATCTCCTAAACCACAAATGGCTTTAATCTGAAGAACCCCTTCTTCGCCTGTCTGCTTTAGTTCGAAAGCTTCCTCACCCTTGAGAAGGCGCTCGCTTTTTGCTTTTCTCTCCTTAAGGTTTTCTTTTCTCCAGCTTACGGGGGTTAAACCAAACATCCAGGATCTTACTGTTTCAGGATCTTTTAAATACCAGGGTGGACAGAATTCGGCTAAATGCCTGTCTCCTGCTGCAGCTATAATTCCGTATCGTTTAAATAAATCAAATTTCACCCGGTTTGCAGAGGCAAAGAAATCGTTCATCCAGTGCCCTTTCTTGGTTTTCTCGAAGCCTGTCTCATAGTATTTGTCGATAAATTTCTTATATACCGGGAATATGTCACGTCCCTGGTATGTGGCCTTATCCAGCCAGGTAAAATGGTTTATACCAAGAACATTAACTTTTATGTCTCTTCTATGGTCTGCTTCAATTCCTTCAATATCAGAAAGGGCGGATTTTAACAAATCCTGGGTGCCAAAAACTTCATGACAGCATCCAAAAGCTTTAATCTGGGGAAAAACTTCATATAAAGTGCGTATGCATAAAGTCATCGGATTGGTGTAATTTATTACCCAGGCTTCGGGAGCCCATTGCTTTATAGCATTGGCTATTTCCACATACATTGGTATGGTGCGAAGTGCACGCACATGCCCGCCCGGACCTACCGTATCTCCAACAGATTGATAAATTCCATATTTCTCAGGTAAATGTACATCGGATTCCATTTCATCAAAAGTCCCGGGCAAAATGGATATAATGACAAAATCAACACCTGTTAATGCTTCTTCTAATGTTTCAACTGCTACATAATCCCAGTGGCTTTTAACATCGGGATTATCTTTCAGGCGGTTGCCAATCTTTTCATTTCTTATTGCAGCTTCCTTATCAATATCATAGAGTCTGACCGTTCCAGACAACTGTTCCTCCATTGCGAGATCACTCATTAAACCCCAGGCCCAGCCCATGGAGCCACCACCGATATATGCAATTTTTATGTCCTTAACCATATTTTCGGTTCTTACCATATCTACACCTCCAATATTAGATAACTGATGAAACAATCTTACACAATAATTATATATCAAAATATATATAATTTCTCGATTTATATTGTTCCCGCATAAAAATTATCAGCATATTTTGCTTTTTATATGACAATAAACTATAATATGATTGTATCCTTTATATAGAAAATTATGAAAATAAGATAAAATGTCAGAGGAGTTCTATGAACAAAGACATAAAAGTATATAATATCCTTGAACAGCCTTTTTATATCGCAAGACAAAAGCACGATAGTATTTACAATATGCAAAACTGTCACTACCATAATGTATATGAAATATACTATTTGCTTGACGGGCGCAGGAATTATTTTATTCAGAATAAATTATATCCTGTTGTAAAGGGAGACATTGTTCTGATAAACATTCATGATATTCATAAAACAATGGACTTTAACAATTCTTTTCACGAAAGAATTCTGATAAACTTTCAGAAAGAATTTATAGCTCCTTTACTGGATGATGCAGATAATTTACTGGACTGTTTTTTAACAGACCATAAAGTTATTCGTTTAAGTGTTTCAGAACAAAGCTTTGTTCAGTCTATTCTTATAAAAATGCTGGAAGAAGACAGAAAAAAACAAAAGGGTTACCTCACGTATTTAAAAATACTTCTAACAGAGTTATTACTGTTTATTAACAGAAATATGGATAAGTTTAAAGAACAGGAGATGTATAGTAACAGTATTCAGAACAAAATGTCTAAAGTAGCCCTTTATTTAATGGAAAACTATATGAAAAAGATTTCACTGAAGCAGGTTGCCGATGAATTTTTCATAACAGCAAGCCATTTAAGCAGAACTTTTAAAAAGACCACCGGCTTTACTTTTGTTGAATATTTAAACAGTATCCGAATAAAGGAAGCAAGGAAGCTGTTAAAAGAAACAGAAAAAAGCGTGATGGAAATTGCTGAATTAACAGGTTTTGAAAGCCAGACTCATTTTGGCAGGGTATTTAAGCAGATGACCGGAGTTTCCCCGCTGCAGTACAGAAAGCAACCGAGGTTATAGACAGGAATTGCTTTAAATCCCTATAGTGTAACCCCATCCTTGAAAATAGCAATTTCTCTGTAACCGTTGTCTTCGTTTTTTGCTGTTGCTTCGCCCGAAGCAATCTTTATTACAAACTTAAAAAGACCCTGAGCCAGATCATTTAACGATATTCCGTCAAGAAGAACTCCAGCATTAAAATCAATCCAGCCCGGCTTTGATTCGTATAACCTGGTGTTTGATGATATTTTTACAGTAGGTACCGGACTGCCTAAGGGAGTTCCCCTGCCTGTTGTAAACAGAATAAGGTGTGCACCTGAAGAAACCAGGTTTGTTACCGATACAATGTCGTTCCCGGGGCCGTTTAAAACATTTAATCCATTGATTTTTATTTGTTCACCGAAATCCAGAACATCCACCACCGGACTGGTACCACCCTTATACGTACAACCAAGAGATTTTTCTTCAAGTGTGGTAATACCTCCATCTCTGTTTCCCGGGGAGGGATTTTCATATATTGGTTGGTTGTATCTTATAAAATAGTTTTTAAAATTATTAATAAGATTCACCATCTTATTAAATACTTCTTCACTGACATGGTTTCGGCCCCAAACATCTCAGGGACTTCGGTTAGAATTGCAGACCCCCCATGCTGAATAATAATGTCGGATAATGCTCCAACCAACGGGTTTGCAGTAATACCTGAAAAAGCATCAGAACCGCCACATTTTAAACCCACTGTGAGGCTGGAAACAGGACACGGCTCACGAACAAAATCCTCTGCATACTCTACAAGCTCGCTTATTAATGAAAGACCCGCCTCAATATCGTTATCAGTCTCCTGCAATGAAAGAAATCTAATGCGCTTATTGTTATATAGAGCATTTTCAGTATCCATAAGATACTGTTTGAATGAAGCAATATTGTTGTTTTCACAACCTAAACCAAGTACTAAAACTCCGGCTGCATTAGGGTGGTTTACAAGACCTGCAAGTATTTTCCGTGTGGTGTTAAGATCGTCTCCAAGCTGAGAACACCCATATGGATGAACAAAAGTATATACACCGTCTATGCGTCCACGACAATGCTTGTTTGCTTCCTGTGCAAGTCTTTCAGCAACCCTGTTTACACATCCGACAGTGTTTATTATCCATATTTCATTCCGTATTCCCACCCTGCCATTTTCTCTTTTATACCCCATAAAAGTTGTATGCTTTTTCTGAAATGTGAGTTTATCAGGCTTTTTGTATTTATAGTCCAATAAACCTTCAAGATTTGTACGCATATTGTGGCAGTGAATATGACTTCCTGCGGGAATATCACAAATGGCCTGTCCTATTGGAAAGGCGTATTTAATTATATTCTCACCTTTTTTTATATTTTTTAATGCAATCTTGTGTCCTGCTTGAATGTCTGATAAAACAGTTATATTAAAATCTTCAACGCGACAGCTTAAACCCTTTTTAAGAGGTTTTAGCGCTACCGCAACGTTATCCATATCATTTATTTTCAATACTTCACTTTTCATACCCGGCACCTGCTTTCTTTAAAGACAGTATATAAAAATATACTGTGATCCTAACTCAAAATCCTGTTCTGTTCGTATTGAATAAGTAAGCGCTTACAATTATAATATAATTGTAGAATAAGTGTAAAGCTTAACCAATGCAAAAAATATATAAAAGGAGAGTAATTATGGGTAACTGGAAAAACTTTGTGAAAAATTTTTGTTCGAAGGAATCCAATGTTGAGGTTCTAAGAACAGAAGCTGAAAAAGGATTCTCAGACTACGGAGTGTATCCTCGTTCAATCAACGAGGTTGGAAAAGCTCTTGTGATGATGGCTCGTGGTGACAAAGAAAAAAGTCTTGTGGTTGTAGGGGATGATACCCGGCTTCAGAACCTGAAAGGTACAGAAACTGAAGAAGGGGGATTAAAGGTAAAGGTTTGTCCATTGTCTAACGAAAACTGTAATGTAATAAGAGAAGTATTCCCATATACCAATCCTCAATTTCACAGAGGTAAAAATATAACCATTGGGCTTGGCGATCGCCTTGGTCTGGCCTCTCCAGGACACATCGAAACCGTTCGGGATTTGGATGTATTTCCTGTGTTGGCTCAGCAATCCATTCGTGAATTAAATTTAACGGGAAGAACTTATGAGGATGTTATTTCAGCAGCAGCCTGGGCAGTATTCCAGGAAGGGTACACAAAGGGCTACGGTGCTGACGGTGATCACCTGAAAACAGCTGATGAAGTTAAAATGTCTTTGGATGTTGGGATGACAATGATTACTCTTGACTGTTCCGAGCATATAGATAATTCTGCTGCAGATGCAGATATATCTGAACTTAGGGAAAAGTACTCCAGGTTCTCGGAAGAAGAGCGTGAAAAATGGGAAGAAAAATATTCAAACAAAACCATTGATATTGGAAGTCACAGTTTCCATATTTCTGAAGAGGAGCTGATACGCCTGGCCTGCGTTTATGGAGGGGCTATCCACCATACTCTCGATATATACCATAATATTATTGCAAAATGCGGAAGACCAATAGATTTTGAAATGTCAATAGACGAAACATTAACACCAACTTCACCAGCATCCCATTATTTTGTTGCTGCAGAGCTGATTGATGCAGGTGTTGAAATAACCAGCCTTGCACCAAGGTTCTGCGGGGAATTCCAGAAGGGTATAGATTATATTGGCGATTTGAAGCAGTTTACAGAGGAATTTACAGTTCACGCAGCAATTGCAGATCATTTTGGTTATAAAATAAGTGTACATTCAGGCAGCGACAAGTTTATGGTATTTCCTGTTGTTGGTGAAAAAACAAATGGAAAATACCATTTGAAAACAGCGGGTACAAATTGGCTGGAAGCAGTCAGAGTTATTGCTCAGCATAAGCCGGATTTGTACAGAAGAATGCATGCTTTTGCGCTGGAACATTTAGAGGAAGCAAAGAAGTATTACCACATTGGAGCCAAGGTAGAGAACATTCCTGCCCTTGACGATTTAAAGGATTCCGAGCTTCCTGAACTGATGAATAAGGATGATTCAAGACAGGTAATGCATATTACTTACGGTCTTATATTGCAGGCAAAGGATGAAAACGGGAATACACTGTTTAAAGATGAATTCTATAGTGCTTTATACGAGCATGAAGTAGAATATACCGAGGCATTAAAGAAACATATCGGAAGACATCTTAAAACCCTCGGCTTATAACCAGACGAGGGGCGAGGGAACAGGCAACCTTGTCCGGTTCTTAATAAGGGTATAATATGTGCAGGCAGGGGTGATTGGCTCTGCCTGTGCTATTATGCAATAAAAGCCTTTAGTAAGAGGATAAAATTAATTATGGATAATTTTATAATTTATTTCACTGTTTATTTTATATTAATCAATATTACCGGCTTTATTATAGCGGGACTTGATAAATACTGGGCGATACGTAAAAAATGGAGAATGGCAGAAAAAAGATTTCTATTATTGGCAGTCATGGGGGGCGGCTTGGGAGTGTTCACCGGTTGCCTCATTTTTAATCATAAAATACGAAACCGAAAATTTATGATAGGTATTCCGGCAATATGTATTACAGAAGCTGTGGTTATTCTTCTGCTTATCGGCAAATATAGCATATGATTCAGATTCTGTTATTATTTCAGTTTCATTTGTTAAATAAAAACGTCTTAAATTATAGGTGACAGGTCAGCGTTTTCAATATCCTGATGATTTCAAGGGATGACTTTATTCTGGTTTATTCATACCTTGCCTGAGGTACACACCATCATACTTATCATAATTTTTATAATGCCCCCTGTTTCTTTGACATCTTTATCAAACTCCCCAGCTATAAGATCGTCATCACAACCTTTTTTCATTAGAGTGGCTATTTTTACTTGACAGTACAGAAATTGAGTATTATTATGATATTAATTCAATTGAATATATGCCTGCGGGAGCTGAAAATGGACGGCTGAGAGGGAGTAACCAACTCCGACCGCAAAACCTGATCCGGGTAATACCGGCGTAGGGAAGGGTTATACTACTGATATATACCGCCTTTCCCGGCGGTTTTTTATTTCGTATGGAATAAAAGTATTAGTTTCACTCCCCATGTAAATAATTTTGATTAAACCTTTCCTGGTTTACACGGTTCAGGTGAATATCCAATTTCAGTTGCAACTGTATGATTAAAATTCAAATAATATGGAAAGGCAGTGATTTTAATGGCTGTTGCAAATGTAAGTCTTCAGGTTCTGCCAATTGTACCTGAAGAAAAAGTTTATCCTGTTGTTGACAGGGTAATTGAACTTATTGAGCAAAGTGGTGTAAAGTACATAGTTGGTCCTTCGGAAACCACTATGGAAGGTGAGCTGGATATATTACTTGATATTGTGAAGGAAGCTCAGGAGGTATGTATTCGCGAGGGAGCCAGCAGGGTGGTATCATTTATTAAAATCGATTATAAACCTGAAGGTGTGACAATGGATGAAAAAATTCATAAATACAGGTAAACTCAGTTTGCCAATTTCTTTTGCCGTATTAATTATTGCATGGGAAAGCCTGGTGTATGTTTTAAAAACCCCGGACTACCTTATTCCTGCTCCAAGTGCAGTGCTTCAGGCTTTAATAGAATCTTTTCCTGTACTTATGAGGCATACTGCAGTAACTTTATTGGAAGTTATTCTGGGTTTTATTACTGCATTGATACTTTCTGTAGTAATGTCACTTTTGATGGTGCGGATTAAGGTACTGTATCAGATATTATGGCCATACATGATAATTAGCCAGACTGTACCTCTTTATATACTTGCACCGCTTTTTATGATATGGTTTGGCTTTGGAATTCTTCCCAAGGTGCTTATAGTTGTGCTGGTATGTTTTTTTCCGATAACAGTGGGCTTTGTACAGGGGTTAACATCCACCGAACCCGAACTTGACGAACTGCTTCAGGTTATGAGGGCCACTCCATCACAAATTCTTTGGAAAGTCAGGGTACCCCAGGCCATGCCACAGTTTTTTTCAGGTCTTAAAATAGCAGCAGCATATAGTGTTACCGGGGCTGTTCTTTCCGAATGGGTTGGAGCACAGGAAGGCCTGGGAATCTTTTTAACAAGGTCTATGAAAACCTTTAAAACGGCAGCTTTATTTGCTGATGTACTTATTATTATTGTGCTTAGCTTACTTTTATTCTACATAATTTCCCATCTTGAGAAAAAAGTTATAAGGAGGAGAAGTTTACTGTGAAAAAATACATAGTATTAGTATTGATCTGTATTATTGTACTTACCACCGGCTGTGGAACACAACAGGCAGATGATTTAAAGGTTACCATAGTTTTAGACTGGACCCCAAATACAAATCATACAGGGCTGTATGTGGCGTTAAGCAAAGGTTATTTTGCAGAAGAAGGTCTTGATGTAACGATTATTCAGCCTCAGGAAGGTACAGCAGAACAGATTGTTGCGTCAGGTTCAGCACAGTTTGGAATTGGTTATCAGGAAAGTGTCACTTTCGCACGGGCAGAAGGTATCCCGATTATATCGCTGGCGGCTGTGATTCAGCATAATACATCGGGTTTTGCGTCCTTAGCCGAAAAAGAAATTACTTCACCGAAAGATTTTGAAAATAAAAAATATGGTGGATGGGGTTCGCCAATTGAAGAAGCTACCCTGCGTTATTTAATGGAACAGGAAGGAGCAGATCCGGAAAAACTGCAAATTGTTACAACGGGAGATGCCGATTTCTTCCAGATGTCAAGTACAGGAGAAGTGGATTATGCATGGATTTTTGAAGGATGGACCGGCATTGAGGCCAGGTTAAGAGGAATTGAGTTGAATTATATTGAACTTGGAAAAGTAGCCGAAGTTTTTGATTATTACACTCCGGTTATTATAACAAGTGAAAAGATGATTGACGAAAACAGAGAATTAGTTCAGAAATTTATGAAAGCAGTTGAGAGGGGATATAAATTCTGTATAGAGAATCCTGAAGAAGCTGCGGAAATTCTGCTTAAAAATGTCCCTGAACTTGACAGGGAACTGGTTATTGAGAGTCAGAAATATCTGGCAGAAAAATACCAGGATGATGCTGAGTATTGGGGGTTGCAAAAGCAGGAAGTATGGGAAAGATATATGCAATGGCTTTTTGAAAATGGGTTCATTGCAGAACAGGTGGATGTAACAAAAGCCTTTACCAATGAATTTCTGAACCAATAATTTTTAATGAATGGCATTTTATATTCTATTATCATTAAGAGGGAAAACAAAGTGATAATAGTCAGGCCATAGCGATATTATGGAGGCTGAAATGGAACTGGCTGTGGATATAGTTAACTTGTGTAAATCTTTTACTCTAAACAATAAAGAACTTAAAGTGCTGGAAAACGTTAATTTACAGGCAGAGGCGGGCAAGTTCATTTCCATAATAGGGCCAAGTGGATGTGGGAAAAGCACTTTATTCAGAACGATAGCCGGCCTTGAGAAAGAGTATACCGGTTCTGTAATTGTAAATGGCAATGATATACGGCAGAGCAGGCCATATATTGCATACATGCTGCAAAAGGATTTACTTTTGCCCTGGAGAAATGTTCGTAAGAATATTGTGTTGCCTCTTGAACTGTCTGGTAAATTAAAGAATACAGACACAGGTTTTCTAGAAAAAATGATATCCGAGTTTGGCTTGGAAGATTTTGTCGAGGCATATCCCGATGAATTATCGGGTGGGATGAGGCAACGGGTTGCTTTACTGAGAACCTGGCTAATGGAAGGCTCCATTATGCTTTTGGACGAACCTTTTGGGGCATTGGACGCTTTAACTCGAAAAAATATACAGGACTGGCTTTTGGAGATATGGGAAAAACACCGTAAAACCGTCCTTTTTATAACCCATGATATTGAAGAGGCTATATATTTGTCTGATGAGGTTTATGTAATGAGTCCAAGGCCTGGGAAAATAATAGAAAATATAAACATCAATTTTGGAAGGCCAAGAAGACGTGATATTGTTTATACTTCATTGTTTATTGATTACAAAAGGTGGTTGATGTCAGCACTACAGGTTTAACAGTAAGTTTAAAACTACATAAATTTTATAACTATTGCTCCCACAAAAGATAATGGTGGGAGCATGTTATTTAGTGGCCGATGTATTAATGTTAAACCTTATAATTACCCATATATTTGACTTTGAAAAACGCCGGAGGCTTTTAAGTTTGTAAGAGAACCGACAAGACCATAAAAATGTAGTGAAATACCGCTCATAAAGTGAATTCCTCTAAAACGGCTCTTTACATGTTGCATGTCTGTTTGTGCATGAAAAAATAATGCTTGTTACAATCCTCACTTTGGAAATCGCCTGATAAATATTGGAATAAATAGTATATACACAAGAAGTTAAAAAAAGGAGATATTTTAAGAAAAGTAACGATAATTTAATCAGACGGGCAAATATAAGCAAATACGACCCATATAGTCGCGTGACCATGTTTTGCAATAGAGTGATAATGTGATACTATCAATATAGAACATAAAACGTACATATGATACCAACAAACAGTCGCCAACCAACAAAATACATACGCGCGAACTCAAGTGGTAATCATACCACAACAATAGGCAGACGCGTGACTGCGCATACTGCAAATTCTATCTGGTTTATGTTTATTACCGCATTAGAAAGGAAAGCGTAAGACATAGGAAAGGAGTTTTTTAATATGGATTTGCCTAATTGCTTCCCGGGAACAGTAGTGCCGGTATCACCAGTGGGATTACTTACAGGAATCTTTTCAGTTACCAACGGAATAACTTTGTCGCAGGTTTGTGAAATCACCGGACTTGAACCAGGAACTATCCAGAATTGGATAAAGAGAGGATATGTTAGTCATCCTGTAGACCGGAAGTATTCAAAAGAGCAACTGGCCAGAATTATACTTATCAATTTCCTTAGAGAAACATTTGTAATTGAAAAGGTAGCCAATTTACTAAGTTATGTTAATGGAGATCTACTGGATGATTCAGATAACATAATGGATGACAGTGAGATTTATCAATGCTTGTGCGATATTCTTCTAACAAAAGGCTTAAAAGAGGACATTAGTTTTGATGAACTGTCTGAGAAAATCGATGAAAAGCTAATTAATTTTGAAGAGCCATATGAGGGTGCCAAGGACAGACTGAAGCTGGTATTGCAAGCGATGATTTATGCTTGGTGGTCGGCTGAATATAAAGCAATAGCAAATAAGTTGACTGAAAATATCTAGTTAAGTGAGTCATCTATAACAGGAAGGAGGTCTTTATGAATTGGTGGAATGAACTAACACAACTACAAAAGATATTCGCGTCCATTGCCATTCCAACGACTGCTATCATGTTTATTCAGTTTATCCTGCAGTTGTTTGGGTTAGCCAATGGAGAAGGCGCCGATGGAGTAGATGCTGCTGATGTGGATACTGTTTCAGATTTTCATGGTGACTTTCCGGATGGGTTGGCTGAAGTGGAGTCTGACGGTGCTTTCGACGATGGGGCTTTTGATGATGGCTTTGAGGTGGAAGAGGGACTGGGCGGAATGCGTCTTTTTACCTTAAGAAGCGTTATAGCTTTCTTTGCGGTAGGAGGCTGGATGGGGGTTGCTGCTATTGATTGGAATCTTTCGGATTTTATGGCCATTGTACTTGCTATTGTTGCGGGAAGCCTTGCTTTGTACTTTGTCGCCTGGATTATTTACACCTTTTTACGCATGCAGCAAAGCGGCAATATCAGGTATGAAAATGCAGTAGGCAAAGGGGGAGAAGTCTATCTCTCCATTCCACCTGATGGACGTGGAAAAGTGAACGTTATCGTTCAGGACCGTTTATGTGAAATCGACGCAATATCAAAGGAAAACAGGATTATAAAGACGGGCGAGAAAATAATTGTTGTCGATATCACAGAGGAAGGTGTACTTATTGTGGAACCTAAGACATTATCTGAAAAGAACGAAATCAATCAAAAAATGTAAAGGGAGGTCAGAGCTTTATGAGTTTTTCAAGTGGTAGCATGTTACTTATTACTGTAATTGTTGTTTTAGCTTTTTCAACTCTGTTGTTTGTTATTTCAAGGTACAAAAGATGTCCGTCCGACCGCATAATGGTTATCTACGGTAAGGTGGGTCAGGCAAAGGATGGAACGGCATTATCGGCTAAGTGTATTCATGGTGGGGCTGCGTTTGTATGGCCGGTATTTCAGGCTTACGAGTTTTTGGATTTGAAACCCATATCCATCAGTGTTGACTTGAAAAGTGCTTTAAGCCGGCAGAATATTCGTATTGACGTTCCATCCAGTTTTACAGTTGGTATTTCAACCGAACCCGGAGTTATGCAAAACGCTGCTGAACGGCTTTTGGGGTTAAAGCGTACCGAAATACAGGAGCTTGCAAAGGATATCATATTCGGTCAGCTCCGACTGGTTATAGCAACAATGGAAATTGAAGAAATTAATACCGACAGGGATAAATTTCTTGATGCAGTGTCGAGAAATGTGGAAACCGAATTAAAGAAGATAGGGCTTCGCCTGATTAACGTGAATGTAACAGACATAAGCGACGAGTCAGGTTATATTGAAGCACTTGGTAAGGAAGCCGCAGCAAAAGCCATTAATGATGCCAGAAAATCGGTCGCTGAAAGAGAAAGAGACGGTGCCATCGGTGAAGCTAATGCACGCCGTGAACAAAGAATTATGGTTGCTGCTGCCGATGCGGAAGCAATTAAGGGTGAGAATGAATCGGCAGCTGAAGTTGCAATGTCGGATGCAATCCGTCGTGAACGCGAAGCCGAAGCTAAAAAACGGGCTATAGCATCCGAAAAAATACAGGAGGCCAAAGCTTTGCAGGAAGCCTATGTAGCAGAAAAAGAAGCTGAGATTGCCCGTGCCGAACGTGAAAAAGCAACCCAGGAAGCAGATGTATTGGTTAAAGCTGAAATTGAAAAGAAAAGACTTGAACTGGAAGCAGAAGCTAAGGCTGAACAGGCAAGACGTCTTGCAAAGGGTGAAGCAGATGCAATATATATGAAGATGGAAGCTGAAGCACGAGGTATTCAGGAAATACTTTCAAAACAGGCACTTGGTTACGCTCAGTTGGTTCAGGCTGTTGGAGGCGATGCTGCGAAGGCTACTCAAATAATGATTGCCGACAAGATTGAAGAACTTATGAAAGTACAGGTTGAAGCAATTAAGGGTATAAAGATTGACAAGGTCACAGTATGGGACAACTTAAACAAAGACGGAACTCCTACAACCGCTAACTTTCTTTCGGGTATGCTAAAATCCATTCCACCGATGAATGAAATGTTTAAAATGGCCGGTATGAAACTTCCCGATTTCTTAGGACAGGAATTGAAAGAGAATGAGGATGAGTCTGAAAAAAGCCAGGATGCTGCTGAAGAAGCAGTAGAAAACTGATAAACAAAAAAGAGTTAATGCCCGTGAAAAAACATCGCGGGCTTTTTTCGGCTCTTTATTACCCGACTGGGAGGATTTTGAACATGAAACTTTTACAACTCAAATGATGTCCTGTCCAAACAAATAAGAACGTTTCCCTCAAAGCTATTCTGCAACTCAGCTAATGCCTTGACCGGATCATCAAGAATGCTTCTTCCGTTATGAGTAAAGAAAAGATTCTTAATGTTTTTACCTTTCATGTAATTGCATACATCCATATAATGGTGATGCCCTGTTTCAACCAGCATTATATCACAACCATCACCTACTGCCGAATCCAACTCAGATAATTCTTTTATATCCCCGGAGTAGACCAGCCTTTTTTCTTCAACTTCAATTAAATATGTAAACGACTTCCATACCCCGTCTGAGGGAACACCAAGATGCTGATTATGGAAAGCTGTAACGGTCATGTTTTCATCAGAAAACAAAATTCCATCCTCCACCATAAAAGCTCTTACATTTATCCCGTCAAAACCGCCTTCTGTATTGCTCAACACTTTCAAAAATCCGTCCCAGGTTTCCAGATTAGGGATATACAGGTGGATTTCGTTGAACTTTGTATCTTTTTTCCTTACCCGTTTTAACTTTCGTATATCCCAAAATAAGTTTCCTAATCCTCCTACGTGGTCCATATGCGTATGGGATATTATTACTTTTTTCACAGCCAGCAAATCAAGCCCCATAAGATGAGCTGTTCTTGAGCAGCAAGCTCCTGCATCGAAAAAATACAGTGTGCCGCTTATTTCTATCGCCAAAGACTGATGATTTCTATCCGGTATCGGTTCGGTTCCTGCACAGGTACCTAGAAAATGCAGTTTCATAAACCTGCAACATCCCCCTTCATTCCTTTTTATTTTTGTTATCATGAACCTTAGTGCTTGTCAAGTTTAACGAGCGAACTAAAGTGATTATTTAGCTCTTATTTAATTAAAAAAGCAATTTGGTAGCCATGGCAACAGATATTTAATGATTTATATATTATTATTTATATTAAGATAAGAGTTAATAGCCTTCGATTTAATTTAAAGGGAAAGGAGAAAGGGAAATGAAGAGAAAAATTGTTGAAATAGATCAGGAAAAATGTAATGGCTGCGGACTTTGTGTAGAGGCATGTCATGAAGGCGCTATTGAAATTAGGGACGGGAAAGCCGTTCTTATAAGTGATGAATACTGTGACGGATTGGGCGACTGCCTGCCCGAGTGCCCCGTAGGTGCAATACGGATTATTGAAAGAGAGGCAGCAGCATATAACCATGAGCTTGTATTAAAAAGAATTGAAGAAAGAGAAAAGAAGAAAACGCTACATGCTAAAAACATGGGTGGCTGCCCGGGGCAGCGTGCAATGCAAATTGAGCGCAGCAGGAAAAAAAGTGAATCTGTTGAAACAGGCAGCAGAAATGAAGTGTTTTCTGAATTGAACCAATGGCCTGTTCAATTGAATCTTATAAACCCGAATGCATCTTATCTGGATGGTGCAGACCTTTTAATTGCAGCCGACTGCTGTGCTTATGCATATGGCAACTTCCACAGGGATTTCATTTCCGGCAAAATTACGGTTATTGGATGTCCGAAACTTGATGACAATGAATATTATATAGAAAAATTGACAGAAATCTTTTCCCAAAATGATATTAAAAGCATTACGGTAACCAGAATGGAAGTTCCGTGTTGCGGTGGTATTGTATATGCTGTAAGAAATGCAATGCTAAATGCTCAAAAAATAGTTCCATACAGAGAAGTTATAATAGGTACCGACGGAAGAATAGTAAATGACCGGTAGTTTATAATCCTGTGCTGTTTTGCAAAAGATTACCAATAAAAACCCAGCACAGGGTTTATTTTTTTAAAGAACTTTCACACCTGCTTCTTCTGCTTTCCTTACAATATGCTCAGGTATTTTGTCATCGCTGATTAAAACATCAAGATCGGATAGATGACCGAAGGTGAATGCCAAAACCTTATTGAATTTGCTGGAGTCAACCAGCATAATAACTTTTTTTGCTTTCTTAATTACGGCTTTTTTTAGTTCGCATTCGAAAAAATTTGAAACAGTAAATCCGTTCTCAATACTAAAGCCTGACGCCGCCATAAAGGCTATGTCTATATTGATAATGTCAAGCATTGAAATTGCTGTTGGCCCTGATGACGACAGGGTATTATTGTTTAACTGACCACCGGTGTGATATATTGTGATGTTCTTTTTTTTGGTAAGTTCCAGGGCAGTAATTATTCCACTTGTCAGAATTGAGAAATTTTCATCGGGAATTAATCTGGAAAAATACATAATTGTGCTTCCTGCATCAAGATAAATTGAACGACCACTATCAAGGAATTTCATTGCTTTTTCAGCAATAAGCATTTTTTCATCAACATTTACAGAAGCGCGCAATGAATATGCATCTTCTTCACCATATATTGAAGCCAGTTTTTTGATATTTACAGCACCGCCGTGGGTTCTGATTAATTGTCCCTTACTTTCAAGAAATGACAGATCCCGTCTTATCGTCATTGCCGATACCTGAGGGAAAATATCCTTCAGTTCTGAAACCTGAATTTCTCCTTTTTCATTGAGCAGATTAAGTATTTTTTCCTGTCTTTCATTATACAAGGCTTTTCACTCCTGTTAAAAAAATGAGCACGAAGAAGTTTTAGCAATTACATTACACAAATTCCTATATATATATATCTTAACTTAATTGAGCAAAAAGTACAATAGAATTTGGAACGGGTAGAGGACGGTATAAATGTGAATACTTAAACTTTAAGGATATAATAAAAGAATAAAAATAAGATTAAAAAATGTTTCATTTAGTCAGTAATAATGTTATAATAAAACATGAAACTAGTTAAAGCAAACATTGTAAGTTTGAGAATACGACAAAAAGAACCTAATGTTTACGATATGAAACTTGCAACTGCTCCGGTTGTAAAATATACAAGAATAGGTTAATAACTTAGATAGGAGGATGTAATATGAAAACAAAAGCAATTCGTTTATATGGGAAAAATGATTTGCGCCTTGAAGAATTTGAACTCCCCCCAATTAAAGATGACGAAATACTTGCACAGATAATTTCGGACAGTATCTGTATGTCATCATACAAAGCTGCAGTGCAGGGGGCTGACCATAAAAGGGTTCCTAAAGATGTAAGCAAAAATCCCATAATTATTGGACATGAATTTTGCGGGGTAATTCTTGAAGTTGGGGATAAATGGAAGGACAAATTTCAACCCGGAATGAAATTCACTATACAGCCTGCTTTAAACTGGAAGGAAGATCCCTTTGCAGCTCCAGGTTATTCTTTTAAATATATTGGTGGCAGTGCCACACATATTGTTATCCCAAACATAGTAATGGAGCTGGGATGCCTTTTGGAATACAAAGGAGATGCCTTCTTTCATGGTTCTCTTGCTGAACCTATGTCCTGTATTGTTGGTGCTTTTCATGCGAATTATCACACCGTAAATGGAAGCTATGTGCACAAAATGGGTATTAAAGAAGGCGGTAATATGGCTATCTTAGCAGGTGTCGGTCCAATGGGGCTGGGAGCGATTGATTATGCAATTCATGCCGACAGAAAGCCTTCACGTCTGGTTGTGACAGATATTGATGAAGCACGCCTTGAAAGAGCAGCCTCGCTTTACACCGTAGAAGAAGCAAAGAAAAACGGAATTGAATTAACTTATGTTAATACCAACACTGTTTCAGATCCTGTTAAATATTTATTGGATCTTACCAACGGTGAAGGATATGATGATGTATTTGTGTATGCTCCAGTAAAAGCTGTTGTTGAACAGGGGGACAAAATATTAGCCAAGGACGGTTGTCTTAACTTTTTTGCAGGTCCTACGAATCCTAATTTTACAGCAGAGTTAAATTTCTATAACGTACATTATAATTCAACACATATCGTAGGCACCAGTGGCGGAAATACAGATGATTTGATCGAGTCGTTGGATATGATGGCCCAGGGCAGAATCAACCCTGCTTCAATGATTACTCATATAGGCGGTTTGGACAGTGTTGTTGAAACAACGCTTAACTTACCAAATATACCTGGTGGGAAAAAATTAATTTATACTAATATTACAATGGAACTAACTGCCATTAGTGATTTTCGTAAAAAAGCAGAAAATAATCCTATGTTCGGGACTCTTGCAGACATAGTTGAAAAGAATAACGGTTTATGGTGTCTTGAAGCAGAGAATTATCTTTTGGAAAATGCTGAAAAAATATAGCAGTTGTGCGATGGCAGGAATCACTTTGCGATTCCTGCCATCGCATAAAAGTGTTATGAAAATGCTTCTTACTTTGCAGGCACAAAGTTCATTGTGTACATTATGCAGTGCAATAAGCAGAGCAGGCATTGCTTCGGCAGTTAAATGAAACTTGATGATTTGTGTTAAAACTTTAACATTGCTTATTGCAGTTGCTTAAGTCGTTATATAAATATAAAAAGAGAGGCGAATAATATGGCAACACCAGTTATTATGCCCAGGCAGGGCAATACAGTTGAAAGCTGCATTTTAACCGAATGGTTTGTAAAAAAGGGAGACAAAGTTAAAGAAGGAGATTTGCTATTCTCTTATGAAACAGACAAGGCAGCTTTTGAAGAAGAATCCAAGGTAAACGGTACCGTACTTGAGATTTTTTTCAGCGAAGGTGATGACATACCTGTTCTGACTAATGTTTGTGTAATCGGAGAGGAAGGGGAGGATATAACACCTTTCATCCCGAACGGTGGTTCTGAACAGAAAGCAGAAGAACAGGTAAAGACTCAGGAACAAGTGGTTGAAGAAACCGGTCATAGTGAACAAAAACTTCCTGAAGAAACTCAGTCCCAGGCAGACTCTGACGAAGTCTTTATTTCACCAAGAGCCAGAAATCTGGCCGAAAAAATTGGTGCCGATATCCGGTTTGCCACTCCAACAGGACCTGATGGAAGAATAATAGAACGTGATATAAGAAAATTACAGCAGGAAGGGCATCTTGTTACAGCAGGAGCAAAAGAAGCGTATTTGAATCTGGATCAACCTCTGCAGGGTTCTGGTTTAGGCGGACGCGTTGCAACTGCTGATCTTAATCGTCCTGCGGTATCTTTTGCAGCAAGTGAGGAAAAAACATCTGCTGCTTTAGAATATGAAGATGTTAAACTTTCCAATATACGCAAGGTTATTGCCAAAACCATGCACGAATCCCTATCTCAGATGGCCCAGCTGACTTTGAATACTTCTTTCGATGCAACCGAAATATTGAACGTACGCAAGAAATTTAAAGCTAATGCAGAGAAAATGGGCCTTGCAAATATAACTATAAACGATATTCTGCTTTATGCTGTCAGTCGTATATTACCAATGCATAAAGACTTAAATGCTCATTTTCTGGGTGATTCAATAAGGTATTTTGAAAATGTTCATATGGGCGTTGCTGTTGATACCGAGCGTGGATTAATGGTTCCAACGCTGTTTAATGCAAATCTGAAATCTCTTAATCAAATAGCAATAGAAACGAAGGAACTGGCGAAGGCGTGTCAGAAGGGAACAATTAATCCCGATAACCTCAAGGGTGGAACATTCACTGTAACTAACCTTGGAGCCCTTGGTATTGAGTCCTTCACACCTGTTATTAACCCGCCGCAAACAGCTATTTTGGGCGTTAATACTACCGAGCAGAAGTTCAGGGAAAAAGATGGAGTTATAGAACCTTATATATCGATGTCGCTGTCACTGACCTTCGATCACAGGGCTGTTGACGGGGCGCCTGCAGCAAGGTTCTTAAGAGATTTGAAAGAATCCCTCGAGAATTTTACAGTTCTTCTTGCAAAATAGGTAAGGAAGTGATTGATGTGATTTATGATTTGATAGTAATTGGTGGAGGACCCGGAGGATATTTGGCTGCCGAGCGTGCAGGTCAGGCAGGTTTGTCGGTATTACTTGTTGAAAAACGGGCTTTGGGTGGTGTTTGCCTGAATGAAGGATGCATCCCGTCAAAAGCTCTGCTGAATTCGGCCAAAACAGCTGATTATGCAAAAGTTGGAAGCAAATACGGAGTAATTGCCGAGAACGTATCAATTGATCACAAGGCAGTTGTCAAAAGAAAAGATAAGGTTGTCAGAACCCTTGTTGCCGGTGTATCAATGAAAATGAAAAAGAACAAGGTAACAGTAGTAAATGAAGAAGCAGTTATTCAGGGACGTTCTGCTGATGGGTTTATTGTAAAAGCAGGAGAGACTGAATACACTGCAAAGAGGTTAATAATTGCATCGGGCTCTGTGCCGTCAATGCCACCTATTCCCGGGCTTCATGAAGGCTATAAAAACGGATTTGTGCTTACAAACAGAGAAATTCTCGATATTACAGAAGTACCTGAGAAATTAGTAATCATTGGTGGAGGGGTTATTGGCCTGGAAATGGCTTCGTATTTCAACTCTGCCGGCAGTAACGTAACTGTTGTGGAAATGCTGGACCATATTGCAGGTCCCACCGAAAGTGATATAAGAACAATTCTTCTCAATAATTACAAGAAAAAAGGTGTTGATTTCAGGCTTTCTGCAAAAGTAACCGAAATCACCGACAAAGAAGTAATTTTTGAAACAAAGGAAGGACGACAGGCAGTTCCTTTCGACAAGGTTCTTGTAAGTATTGGAAGAAGGCCGTCTACCGAAGGTCTTGGCCTTGAAAATATAGGGGTTGAAACAGAGCGGGGCAGAGTGATAACCGATGAGTATATGCAAACAAATATACCTGGCGTTTATGCGGTGGGAGACGTAAACGGGGTTTCAATGCTTGCACATACCGCATACCGCGAAGCAGAGGTGTGTATAAACAATATTCTCGGTAAACGGGATATAATGCGTTATAATGCTATTCCTTCGGTTATTTATACAAATCCGGAAGTTGGCTGTGTTGGTGAAACCGAGGAGTCTGCAAAGGAAAAAGGCCTGGATGTGGAAATTGTTAAACTTCCCTTAACATACAGCGGACGGTATGTTGCTGAAAGCAGCGAGATGGACGGAATTATTAAGGTTATTATGAATAAAAAATACAGAACAATTCTTGGTGTTCATATGATTGGAAGCTATGCTTCTGAGATTATTTATGGTGCGGCAATGATGATAGAAAGTGAAATGCGGGTTGAGGATATCCGTCAGATAGTATTTCCGCATCCAACGGTGGGAGAAGTGTTGAAGGAAATTATGTGGGAACTTTAACTTAGTTTTCCAACAGAATGATCAGAATGATTAAATATAGGAGGAGATGGAGAAAATGCCTAAGTCACAATTTGTTGATCCGGTTGAAGTCAGGAAAAAGGGAAAAATTACTTTTAAGGATATCCCGGTAAATCAATACGACAAAACCGTAGAGGAAGAAAAAGAAAACTATACTACCGAAGACTTTCTCAGAATTTACAGGGATATGGCTATAATCCGTGAATTTGAAACAATGATGAATCTCATTAAAACAACAGGAGAATATAACGGGGTACCATATAATCATCCCGGGCCTGCCCATTTGTCCATAGGACAGGAGGCTGCAGCTGTTGGACAGGCTTATCTTTTGGATATAGATGATTTTATTTTCGGTTCCCATAGAAGCCATGGAGAAATACTGGCAAAAGGTCTTTCAGCTATTCACAAGCTTCCTGATGAGGAACTTATGAAAATAATGAAAGAATTTCGCAATGGTTTAATCCTGAAGATTGTAGAAAAATACAGTGCAGCAGAAAGCGTAAAAGAGCTTGCGATAAATTTTCTGATTTATGGCGCAATGGCAGAAATATTTGCCCGTGAAACCGGCTTCCAGGCAGGTCTTGGTGGTTCAATGCATGCTTTCTTCACACCATTTGGAATTTATCCGAATAACGCAATAGTTGGAGGCTCTGCTGACATTGCAGTCGGAGCTGCTCTGTATAAAAAAGTTAACAAGAAAAAAGGTATTGTAATTGCGAATATAGGTGACGGAGCCTTAGGCTGCGGCCCTGTCTGGGAAGCTTTATGCATGGCAGCAATGGATCAGTACAAAAAGCTCTGGGAAGGCGAGTTTAAAGGGGGACTGCCCTTTATTCTGAATGTTTTTAATAACCATTATGGAATGGGCGGTCAAACCAGGGGAGAAACAATGGGTTATGACATGCTTGCCCGTGTTGGTGCCGGTGTGAACCCTGAACAGATGCATGCAGAAAGAATTGATGGCTACAATCCATTAGCTGTTATAGATGCAATTCGCAGAAAGAAAAAGATACTTCTTGAAGATAAGGACGGACCTGTATTGTTAGACACTGTAACCTACCGTTATTCCGGACATTCACCGTCAGATGCTTCCAGCTACAGGACAAAGGAAGAAATTGATGCCTGGATGGCTCATGACCCGATGATTACATTCCGTAAACAGCTGGTAGATGCTTCTGTGGCACCTGATAAGACTTTCGATGAAATAATTGACAAGGCCAGAGATCTGATAACAAAACAACTGAAAATCTCAATTGACGATTCAATATCTCCAAGGATGGATTTGAACAAGGATCCGCAGGCAATTAGTAAGCTGATGTTCTCCAATGAAAAAATAGAAAAAATGGAGGACAGAGATTGCGATGTACTGATGCCTAAGGAAGAGAACCCTCAGTGGAAGAGAGTTCAGAAAAAGGAACGTTTCGGTCTTGATAAGGATGGTAAGCCGGTTTCGAAGAACAGGGTATATCAGCTTAGAGATGGACTTTTTGAGGCATTAATCGATAAATTCTACACAGACCCAACTTTGATAGCCTATGGAGAAGAAAACAGAGATTGGGGCGGTGCTTTTGCGGTATACCGTGGCTTAACAGAGTCATTACCTTATCACCGGCTGTTTAATTCCCCTATATCCGAAGGTGCTATTGTAGGTTCAGCAGTAGGTTATGCACTTTGTGGCGGACGTGTTGTTGTTGAACTTATGTATGCCGACTTTTTAGGCCGGGCAGGGGATGAAGTGTTCAATCAGCTTGCAAAATGGCAGGCAATGAGTGCAGGTCAACTGAAAATGCCTGTTGTCCTTCGTATTTCGGTAGGTTCAAAATACGGAGCTCAGCATTCACAGGACTGGACATCTCTGGTTGCTCATATTCCGGGGTTAAAATGCGTTTTCCCGGCAACACCATATGATGCAAAGGGCCTATTGAACAGTGCACTGTCGGGTACAGATCCTGTAATATTCTTTGAAAGCCAGAGGATTTACGACATTGGTGAGCTCTTCCATAAAGAAGGAGTTCCCGAAGGCTATTATGAGATTCCTATAGGGGAGCCCGATATTAAGAAGGAAGGAAAGGATATTACAATCCTTACAATAGGAGCAACACTTTATCGCGCTCTGGAAGCTGCAAAAATCCTTGAGGAAAAATACGGTTTGTCAGCCGAGATTATTGATGCCAGAAGCATAGTTCCATTTAATTATGAAAAGGTTATCGAGTCTGTTAAAAAGACGGGGCGTATACTATTAACAAGCGATGCCTGTGAAAGAGGATCTCACCTCAAAGATATGGCTCAGACCATTAGTGAGCTTGCTTTTGATTACCTCGATGCACCTCCGGTTGTGGTAGGTTCAAGAAACTGGATAACACCTGCCCATGAACTTGAAGAATACTTCTTCCCTCAACCCGAATGGATGATCGATGCTATTCACGAAAAAATTCTCCCACTGCCGGGGCATGTTCCTGCAACCAATTTTACCAAACAGGAAATGTTAAGGATTAATAAGCTGGGTATTTAATAACGGTTTGAAAGGGGAATTTTCAATGAACAACAGTAAAATGTTAGAGGGTAAAGTGGCAATTGTTACCGGAGCAGCCCAGGGCCTTGGCGAAGCGCTGGCAAGAAGGCTTGATAAAGAAGGCTGCAAGGTAGTAGTTGCAGATATAAATTATGAAAAGGCAAAGGAAGTTGCAGATTCTTTAACCAATGCGATTGCCTTTGAAGTTGATGTTACAGATGAGGAACAGGTAGATGCAATGGTTAAGGCAGCGGTTGATACCTATGGCACATTGGATATACTTGTATCAAATGCTGCCATACTGATAGCAATGCCAACCACTGAGTTCCCGCTTGATAAATGGAAAAAAATGATGGATGTAAACATTACCGGATATTTCCTCTGCGCTCGGGCAGCCGCAAGGGTAATGGCCGAAAACAGAAAGGGAACAATTATTCAGATTAACAGTAAATCTGGAAAGAAAGGTTCATATAAGAATGCAGCATATGCAACAAGCAAGTTTGCCGGAATCGGTCTGACACAGAGTCTGGCCCTTGAAATGGCTGAATATGGTGTTCGGGTTAATGCCATCTGTCCCGGTAACCTGTTAGATTCACCACTGTGGGTAAACAGCCTGTATAAACAGTATGCAAGAAATCAGGGAATTACCGAGGAGGAAGTGAGGCAGAAATATCTGAACCAGGTTCCAATGAAGCGCGGGTGCACTTATGACGATGTGGCAAATGTTATGGTATTTCTGGCTTCAGATCAGTCAAGTTATATGACGGGCCAGGCCATTAATGTGACAGGCGGACAGGAAATGAGATAGTGAAAATCATTTAATGCTGCGCCGGGGCTGATTTAAAACTGTGCTTTTAGCCGGGCGCAGCGTAGTATTTTAAGAAATACATACTACCTTTGGGAGGATAATTATGCACGAGTGGATTGACAAATTGAATCATCCTGATAAGGATATTCGTCTTGATGCACTGAAAGAACTGTACAAACTCTATCAAAAGGGCGATATTAATAAAGATCAGGTAGATTTCGAGTATGTAAATAATCATATTCATACCACCTATTCCTTTTCACCTTATTCTCCAACGAAGGCTTTATGGATGGCTTTTATATCGGGTCTGGAAACTGCAGGAATTATGGATCACGACTCGGTTGGGGGTATTCCGGAGTTTATTGAGGCAGGAAATGTTTTAGAAATGGCCACAACTGTAGGAATGGAATTAAGGGTTGATATGTCCGGAACAAAGCTCGGTGATAAGCGCATTAACAATCCGGATCAAAAAGGAATTGCCTATGTGGCAATGCATGGAATACCCCATACTCGGTTAGAAAAAGTGAGTCAGTTTATAAAGCCTTATCAGGAAGAGCGTAATAAACGAAACCGGGCCATGGTTGAAAACATAAATAAAATGATGTCGGAATACGGCATATCCATAGATTTTGACAAGGATATTGTGCCTGCCTCAATGGCCCATGACGGCGGGACGATAACCGAAAGGCACCTTTTGTATGTGCTTTCGGAAAAAATTCTGGCTTCAATCGGTAAAGGCAGCAAAACTGTAGAGTTTATCAAGGAAAAACTTCAGATTCCTCTGTCTCAAAAGATTGAATCATATCTTTCAGATGAAAGTAACAGTTTTTACGAATATGATTTACTTGGTGTTTTAAAAAGCCATCTTGTGGAAAAGTTTTACATTCCTGCTACGTCCGAATGTCCACCTGTTGAGGAATTCATAAACCTTTGCAATGAAACAGGAGCAATATCAGCCTATGCATATCTTGGTGATGTTGGTGATTCGGTAACAGGAGATAAGAAAACCCAGAAATTTGAAGACGATTATATAGATTTATTATTTGACGAGCTGAAGAGACTTGGATTCAGAGCAGTTACCTATATGCCTTCGAGAAATACGCAAAAGCAGCTTAGAAGAGTAAAAGCATTATGCGATAAGCATGAAATGTTTCAAATAAGTGGTGAGGATATTAACTCACCCAGGCAGAAATTTATTTGTGAAGCCCTGAAGGACCCGGAATTTAAAAACCTTACAGATTCCACCTGGGCTTTAATAGGTCATGAAACAGCAGCAACGGATGCTCTTGACAAAGCCATGTTTTCAAAGGAATCTGATGAAATATTTATGGATTTGAACGAGCGCATAGAGTATTATAGAAATATAGCAATTAAGATCTGGAGGAGGTAATGGGGATGAAGTATGTTCTTGCCTTTGACTACGGAGCCAGCAGCGGAAGAGCTATTTTAGGAAGTTTTGACGGAGAAAAACTAACATTAAAAGAAATCCACCGCTTTTCCAATGAGCCTGTAATAGTGGGGGAGAGTCTGTATTGGGATATATTAAGACTCTATCACGAGTTAAAACAGGGTATACTGAAAGGTTATAAGGAAACAGACGGAAGTATCGACAGTATTGGAATAGATACCTGGGGTGTGGATTTCGGCCTTTTGGATAAAAACGATGTTTTACTTGGAAACCCATTTCATTACAGAGATTCCCGTACCGATGGAATGATAGATGAAGCTTTGAAAACAGTCAGCCGCGAAAGAATTTATAATGATACGGGTATTGCTTTCCAAAAATTTAATACATTATATCAACTGCTTGAAATGGTCAAAAATAAATCAACACTGCTGGAAAATGCCGAAACTTTACTTTTCATACCAGATCTGCTCACATTTTTCCTTACCGGTAATAAAGCCTGTGAATTTACCATTGCGTCCACTTCTCAAATGCTTCTGGCAGGAAGGGGAACCTGGGCTTATGATTTACTGAACGAACTGGGAATACCTGTACAGATTCTGCCCGAAATAACAGATCCCTGTACTCGGGTTGGAACACTCAGACAATCGGTACAGGACGAACTGGGAGTTAAGGAAATTCCGGTAATAGCAGTTGCAAGTCACGATACAGCCTCTGCTGTTATATCAGCTCCCCTTGAAGACAGCAATGATGCGTACATCAGCAGTGGAACATGGTCATTGCTTGGTACCGAAAGAGAAAAGCCGGTCATTAGTGATAAAACCCTGGAACTGAATTATACCAATGAAGGTGGTATTAACAGAACGGTACGCCTGTTATCGAATATTATGGGTCTATGGGTATACCAGGAGTGTCGAAGGGCATGGAGAAAACAGGGTATTGAGATAAGCTATGATGAAATGGATGCTCTTGCTGATGCTGCAAAACCGTTCCAGGCATTTATTGATGTGGATTATGACACATTTTACAGCCCGGGAAATATGCCTGATAAGGTTATTGATTACTGCAGGAAGACGGGACAGCATGTACCTTCGGATAAAGGGAGCATTATACGAATAGTGATGGAAAGCCTTGCAATGAAATACAGAAGTGCGGTTGAAGGATTGGAAGAAATAACCGGAAGCAAAGTTCCTGTTCTTCATATTGTAGGTGGTGGTTGCAAGAATACAATGCTGAGCCAGTATACTGCAGATGTTTTAAACCGCCCTGTAACAGCAGGACCGGTAGAAGCTACCGCTATTGGCAATATTATGTCTCAGCTTATTGCTCTGAAAGAAGTTGATGATTTAAATCAGGCAAGAGAAGTTGTAAAACGTTCATTCCCTACAGAAGAGTATCAGCCCGTGAATGCAGATATATGGGATGAAGCTTATGGAAAGTATAAAGATATTATTAAGAAAATATAGCCAATAATAATTTAAATACAATACGTATAATAAGCAGGAGGTTTATTATTATGGAAGTACAAAAGCCTGAAAACAGACTTATTGGCAGGTTACCAAAAATCGGTATAAGGCCTATTATTGACGGTAGAAGGCGTGGAGTCAGGGAATCCCTTGAGGACCAAACCATGAACATGGCAAAAGCCTGTGCAAGATTATTGGAAGATAATTTAAGACATGCAAACGGATTACCCGTTGAATGTGTTATTGCAGACACTACTATTGGAGGAGTTGCTGAAGCTGCAAAATGTGCTGAGAAATTCAAGCAAGAAGGAGTTGCCGTAACTATTTCTGTAACACCATGCTGGTGTTATGGTTCAGAAACAATGGATATGGACCCCCACACAATAAAAGCTGTTTGGGGATTCAACGGAACAGAACGTCCCGGAGCAGTGTATCTGGCTGCTGTATTGGCTGCACATAACCAGAAAGGTTTGCCGGCTTTTGGTATTTACGGCAGAGATGTGCAGGATGCCGGAGATCAAACCATACCCGATGACGTTAAAGAAAAACTGTTACGCTTTGCCAGGGCAGCGCTGGCAGTTGCCACAATGAAAGGAAAGTCATACCTGGCCATGGGCACAGTTTCAATGGGTATTGCCGGTTCCATGGTAAATCCCGACTTTTTTGAGGATTACCTGGGCATGAGAGTTGAATATAAAGACTTATCTGAATTTATAAGGAGAATAAAAGAGGGCATATACGATAAGGACGAGTTCGAGAAAGCCCTAAAGTGGGTTAAGGAGAACTGTCATGAAGGATTCGACAACAATCCTCCCGAATTACGGAAGTCCAGAGAAAAACTGGATGAGGAATGGGAATTCTGTGTGAAAATGGCCATGATTGCAAAGGATTTAATGGTTGGTAATCCAAAGCTGAAAGAACTTGGATTTGGCGAAGAAGCAAACGGTCACAATGCAATTTTAGCAGGTTTTCAAGGCCAACGGCAGTGGACCGACCATTTCCCAAATGCAGATTTTGCCGAGGCAATTCTTAACAGTTCCTTTGACTGGACAGGAATTCGTCAGCCATATCTTATTGCAACAGAAAATGACAGCCTGAATGGTGTATCAATGCTATTTGGCCATTTATTAACAAATACCGCTCAGGTTTTTGCAGATGTGCGTACCTACTGGAGCCCTGAGGCTGTTAAGCGTGTTACAGGGTATACACCTGAAGGATATGGTGAAAATGGCTTTATCCACCTTATAAATTCAGGTTCTGCAGCATTAGACGGTACAGGTGAACAAACAATGGATGGTCAACCTGTAATGAAGCCCTGGTGGGAAATAACTTCCGAAGAAGCAAAGAAATGCCTGGATGCTACTAAGTGGTGCCCGGCCAACGCAGGTTACTTCAGAGGAGGCGGTTTCTCTTCAAACTTCCTGAGCCGTGGCGGAATGCCGATAACAATGACCAGGCTGAATCTTGTTAAAGGTTTGGGCCCTGTCCTGCAGATTGCTGAAGGATATACCATAGATTTGCCGGAACATGTACACGATACTTTAAATAAACGGACAGATCCGACATGGCCAACAACCTGGTTTGCTCCAAGGCTTACCGGTAAGGGTGCATTTAAGGATGTTTATTCTGTTATGGCAAACTGGGGTGCAAACCATGGTGCATTCAGTTACGGTCATATTGGTGCTGATTTGATTACATTGGCATCTATGTTAAGAATACCTGTATGCATGCATAATGTTGACAGCAGTAAAATATTCAGGCCAAGCGCCTGGACAGCATTTGGAACCGAAGATCTTGAAGGTGCAGATTTCAGAGCATGTAAAAACTTCGGACCGCTATATGCAAAATAAACTGTTTAAAAACTCCCCGGGGATTATATTTCCGGGGCGTTTTACTAATCTTCTCTGTGCAGCTTTCTGTATTGATAAGGAGTAATTTTTGATATTTTTTTGAAAACCCGGTAAAAGTGCTGTACGTTGTTGAATCCGCATTCATAATAAATGCTTATTATGTCCTTGTCAGTGTCTTTTAAAAGTTTCTGAGCTTCTATGACCCTTCTGTGCTGAACATAATCCATTACAGTTAATCCGGTTTTCCGTTTGAACAGATGGCATAAATAGTACTTGTTTGCATACAGACTGTTGCTTAACTCTGCCAGTGTGATTGGCTTCGCAAAGTTTTCGTCAATATATCTGATAACCTTTTGAACAAAAATGTCATTTTTTGTAAGCAACTCAGAAGGTTTTTCGGGCTGCAACAGTTCCCGCAGTTTGATCAGGAGCAGTACGAGATTGGACAAAACCCGGGCTTTGGATGTTTCATCGTAAGGCTCATGCCCATATCCTGTTGCTTTATGGATTGCCTCGAATAATGCTAAAATCTCGGTTCTGTCCTTCAGATTGAGATGGGTTTTTTTATAAGCTGCAGATGCCAGCTGACTGAGGATTCCTTCCATATTCAATGCTTTAAGCGCCGGAAGAATATAATCCCTTTTAAAATGTATTACATAGCGGATATAATTAGGGGTTGCGTTATACATGATATAATGTATGTCATATTCATTGATAAAAAATAAATTCCAATTATTGATTTTGTATTCATAATCTTTAATGAAAATCTGCAAATCGGCATTAATAAACAAAACGATCTCATATGTGTCGTGATGGTGATGAATTGATGTTGCTTTATTAATTCTGGTTTCACTGTAACTTATTCTAAAATCTGGCACACGCGTGTATTCCAGCTTTTTTTCCATTGACAATCTCCAGACTAAATAAATGATATGAACAAATTCATTTTAGCATATTGCAGATATCGGTGCAAACCTGTCTGGTGACAGATAACGTAAAGATATCAGTGCAGTGTCGGAAACACCGCGCTTTATAACCATTTCTTAACTATAAGGTAACGTATTAGCTAAGGAAAACAGTACAGCGCAATATATGTTAATATTTTTCTATTTCAGCAATCTCTATTAAGACTTTTCCCGAGCAGTTAAGTAAAATAATGATATTAAGATATGTTCAATAATAAACAGAAAATGTTAAGCGGGGATGGAGACAAATGGGATGTAAGGTTGTTATTATTGGCGGCGGCAGTTATAACTGGACACCTACCCTTGCAGGGGATTTATTTTCAAGGGAAGGCCTTCGCGGAAGTGAACTGGTACTTGTGGACATAAACCGTACTGCTGCAGAGGTAATGAAAAAATACTGCGAGATGATGATACAAGCTCTGGGAACCGACTGGAAGGTTAGTGTGGAAGAGCTGGAAAAAGCGTTACAGGATGCGACGGTTGTTTGCATATCCATATCCACTGGTGGTCTTAAAGCTATGGATCTGGATTATCATATTCCAGAGAAATACGGAGTGTATCATACTGTGGGCGACAGCGTCGGACCTGGCGGTATTGCAAGGACTTTAAGGAATGTACCGGTTTTTCTTAACATAGCAAGAAAAATGGAAAAGCTTTGCCCTGATGCCTGGCTGGTCCATGTAACAAATCCGTTATCACAGCTGACCCGTGCTGTATGCATGGAAACATCCATAAAATGTGTCGGCCTGTGTCATAACTATTCAGGAACCATATCAATGCTGGCAGATTATTTCGGAGTGGATACAGGTGAAGTTCATGCTTTAAGTGTGGGCGTGAATCATTTTACCTGGATGAAGAATATTACGGTGAAAGGAAGGCCGGCAGATAAGGAATTATCTCTTGAAAGGTATGTAGAGTATTTCAATAATAAGCATGGTATATTAAGAACAAATACCACTGACGATGTTATTCAGCAGGAGCTGGTTGGAAAAAACATGGATTACTATTTCAACTTTGTTCTTTTCGAGCAGTTTGGGTACTTTCCGGTAGGCTCGTCAAACCATGTTGCCGAAAACCTGCCTTATTACTGCAATAACAAAGAGATTATGGAAAAATATCATATACGGCGAAAAGGAGTGCTGCCGCGAAGGCAGCTCTTAGTAGATAAAAAGGTGACCGAGGTACATGACATTTTATCCGGCAAAAGACCTCTCCCTGAAATAAAGCCATCAAATGAAGCATTAGCGGTTATTGTTGAATCGCTGTATACCGGAAAACCATCGAACTGTATAGTAGCAATGCCAAACCAGGGGCAGATTACAAACTTACCCGACAACGTCATTGTGGAAACATGGGCTTATGCTAATGGCAGCGGAATTTTCCCTGTTATGAGCGGAGAAATGCCGGAGTATATAACGGGTTACATGCAGACTGTTATAGATGAACAGGAAGCTACTGTCAAAGCAGCAATTACAGGAGATCGAGACCTTGTGGTTCGCGCCATGCACATATCTCCGCAATTGCAGAACAAGGAAGCTGCCGAACAGCTGACCGATGAACTGCTTAATGCTCATCGTGAATACCTGCCCCAGTTTTTTAACAAGTAATAAACTTCGAATGAATGGGTTATGGGAGGAAGACAAATGACCAGTATTGAAAGAGTGATAAGGCTTCTTAACAAAGAACCTGTCGACAGGGTTCCAATTTTTGATTTGTTGCGCAATGATGCTGCAATTGAACATTATTCGGGCAGTAAACTGACTTTTGAAAACGCCGAGGAACTGGTTTACAGAGCTTTTGGTAAAATAATTGACGCAACCAGGCCTTCGGTCAAATATCCGGTGCCCAACAGTGAAACTGTTTTACCTGACGGCCGCAAAGTAAAACAGTACCGCTGGACTACATGGAACGAGCCGGTACGCTTTACCGGTGCTGAAGAATATGAGCGTTATCTCAGAAAGGAACACATTGAAAGAGATACCGATTTCAGCAATCTGAAGGAGAATATGCAGAAAACAATTGACAGATTTACTACCCTGAGCGAAAAATTAGGTGACACATATCTTTTCTGGAGTATTGGAGGAGTAGGTCTTGGATATCTTCATTCCGAAGTAGGGCTGGATCAGTTTTCTTATTTTCTCTATGATTGTCCTGAAGTGATATCCGAGGCAATGGAGGCAAAAACCGAAGCGGTAATCAGAAAAATCCAGGTATTAAAGGAGCTTTCAGAGGATTCGGACGTACAGCCCCGGGGATTATTCATGGCCGAAGATATTGCCTTCAAAGGAACAACCATGTTTTCACCCTCTTATCTCAGAAAGGTATTCTTCCCGAGGCTGAAAAGAGTAATAGATGCCTGCCATAAGGCCGGATGGAAGTTTATGTTCCACTCGGACGGTAATCTTATGGAAATACTGGATGATTTTGTAGAGGCGGGCGTGGATATTTTAAATCCGATAGAAACTGCGGCCGGCATGGATATTAAGCTGATACACAAAAGATATCCCGATTTAATCATGGCCGGAGGTATAGACACATCTACTCTGTTGCCTTTTGGTAAACCTTCCGAGATTAGAGATGCGGTTGTGAAAGCCATTGAGGATTCAGAGGGAATGATTATGCTGGGATCATCCTCCGAGATGCATGCTGATATTCCTTTGGAAAACGTAATCGCTTTATATGAAACTGTCCTGAATTATAAACTGTAAAAACAAATGATTATGTTATGATTTTAATAAGAATACGGAGTGATTATAGTGAACAGTAAAGACAGATTATTAAATACATTGTTATTCAAACCTGCTGATCGAATTCCCCTTATTGAATGGAACATTCGTAAGGCAACAATTCGCGAATGGGTTAAACAGGGATATCCCGAGAATGCCAATCAGAAATCCTTTTTCGATCTTGATCCGTTCTATCTTAATGTTCCGATATCATTTGGAATGTATCCCGAGTTTGAGGAAAAAACCCTTGAGGAAGATGGCAGATACAGGATATGGCAGGATAACACGGGAGCTGTCAGGAAAGACTTCTCGGAAATTGAGAATCCGGGCTTTGTTACACGCTCATGGCTGAAGTTTCCTGTAGAAAACCGTGAAGACTTTATTGAAATGAAAAAGCGATACGACTGCAGCGAACCCAGCCGGTACGTTGAGAATTGGCCCTTAAGGGCAGAAATCCTTGCAAATGCTCCTGTGGCTGTACATCTTTCGGTGCCGTTCCTGTTCTGGACTGCACGGGACTGGATGGGCTTTGAAAACCTTTGCCTTGCTTTTTATGATATGCCCGAATTGATCGAGGAGATGTTCAGCTTCCTTACCGACTTTTATATTGAAACATTGAAGAGAGGAATTAAAGAACTGAAGATTGACATGGTAGAGCTGAAGGAGGATATGGCATACAAAAATGCACCGATGATATCTCCTGAAATGTTCAGAAAATTCATGATGCCGCATTATAAAAGAGTTATCAGTTTTTTAAGGGAAAACGGTGTACGGTATGTCTATGTGGATTGTGACGGGTATCCCGGGGGGTTGATTCCATGCTGGATTGAGTGTGGAGTGGATGGAATGTCACCCTGCGAAATTGCAGCAGGCAATGATTTACTGAAGCTGAGGGAAAAATATCCTGACTTTTCTCTTATGGGTGGTATCGATAAAAGAGAACTGGCAAAGGATAAAAAGGCCATTTATAACGAAGTTATGTCCAAAGTGCCCGCACTTATTGAAAAGGGTGGTTATGTCCCTCATGTTGATCATGCGGTTCCGTTTGATGTTCCGTTGAAAAATTTCCTGTACTACAGAGAGCTTTTAAGAAAGATTGCCTACGGTGAATCTGTTCCCGAGCCCGATGACATGTGATAAAACTGTTAAAATTTTAACTTAATATTTTAACTATAAAATCTCTGGCACATTCTGAAAAAAGCATAAATATTCTAAGAATATTACTTATAATTTGTTTTACTTTATAAAAATTGTACGATTTACTAAAAAGGAGATTAATATTATACTTGTTTTTAGTTAGTATTAACTAAACTTTAAAATTATACTTACATTTTTTATTTAGTTAACCTTTTCATTCTGGCAGGAGGTAAATCGTAAGGATGGCAATTTCTACAAATACCATGAAAAAACGAAAATCAAAAATGAAGGAAATCAGCGGGAAAAAACTTTTCCTTATGACCTTGCCTTTTTTGATTATTATTTTTATTTTTTCTTATGTACCATTATTTGGGTGGAGTTTTGCATTTTTTGATTACAAAGCCGGGCATAAATTAT
>ERZ773359.633-NODE-633-length-50227-cov-8.603604_pt1 | contig 50227 bp, 40 predicted proteins | sample MGYA00374955_ERZ773359 | MGnify/ENA primary metagenome ERZ773359 (study PRJEB29098, sample SAMN04486028) | biogas fermenter metagenome | study: EMG produced TPA metagenomics assembly of the Biogas fermentation microbial communities from Germany - Plant 4 DNA1...
CCCCCTTGCAAGGGGGAGGTGGGCGGCCCGTAGGGTCGCCCGGAGGGGGTTCAAAAGGCCTAAGTCAGTAGTTGCGCGACAGCAAAATGCCAGGCGTTTTGCACATTCGCGGCAGAATTGAACATGCGTATCTCACAACAGATCTGCCGGAGACTTGATCAATATGCCGTTAGCCTGCGCTACCTCCCCCTGACGTACATCTGCGGTCAGCAGCGGTATATTCAAGTCCGCAGCAAGTGCAAGATACAACGCATCATAAATAGCTAAGCCATTCTGGATGCCAAGCATGAGCGCCGCCTCAAGGTATTCAACAGCAGGTTGAATTATGAGAGGTAGCTGGCTCAGATGCTGAATGGCTCGTTTCGCTTGTTGCACCGGCATCCCATGGAGACGAACATGCTTCCAAATAACATTGGTGCACTCAAGCAAGCAAAACTCGGGTACGTGCAACGTCAGCTTACCTGGCGTCTCCAAGCCGCTTAAGAAGGCCAGAACATTATCACTCTGTTCCTCTTTGACATACGCTTGGATAAGAACACTGGCGTCAATCACAAACTGGCCGTTCACGCATCCCGATCCTCGCGCAGCATTTCCAGGCTCGACTTGGTACCCGGAGGAGGAACCCAGATATTTTCACGCATGGCAGCCAAAAGATCAGCAATCGGGCGATCTGATTTCTGTCTATAGCTGGCCAGCCTTGCCCGCATCCGCTCGTCAACGACCTGTTCAATGAGTCGACGAAGCTGATGCATATCCATGTCACCAACTTTTTCTGTCACAGGCGCACCTCCTCATCTCGTCACATTATAGCGGAGGTATCAGCTATTCACATGGCGACGAAATTTGATCGATCAGAAACGTCGTCGTGTCACCAGATGGAGCCAGTTCCGCCCTTCACTTCCCTTCCGACGCCTTCTCAACGCCCTCGTCGTCCGGCGTCTCGGGCGGGACGAGCCACATCGTATGGAACGTGCCTTCGCGGTCGAGCCGCTCGTAGGTATGCGCGCCGAAGAAGTCGCGCTGCGCCTGGATCAGGTTCGCGGGGAGCCGCGCGCTGCGGTAGCTGTCGTAGTAGGCCAGCGCCGAACTCAGCGCGGGCACCGGGATGCCCAGCTCAACTCCCGTCTTGACCACATGCCGCCACGCCTCCTGCTGCCCCGCCAACTGCTCGCGGAAGTGCGGCGCGAGCAGCAGGTTGGGCAGATCGGGCTGCTCGGCAAACGCCGCGCGGATGTCGTCGAGGAACCGCGCACGGATGATGCAGCCACCGCGCCAGATCTTCGCGACCTCGCTGTAACTCAACCCGTAGCCGTACTCGTCGCTGGCAAGCCGCATCAGCCCGAAGCCCTGCGCGTAGGTGGCGATCTCCGTCGCATACAGCGCCTGCTCCGCCGCCCGGATGAACGCATCGCGGTCGCCCTCATAGCGGCCCTCCGGCCCGGCGAGCACTTTCGCCGCCTCCTCGCGCTCCTGCTTGTACGCCGAGATGATCCGCGACTCGACCGCCTGTGTGATCGTCGGGATGGGGTAGCCGAGGTCCATCGCGTCCTGGCTGGTCCATTTGCCGGTTCCCTTCTGCGCGGCCCGGTCAAGGATCAGATCGACAAGCGGCTGGCCCGTCTCGTCGTCCACCTGCGGGAAGATCTCAGCCGTGATCTCGATCAGGAACGACTCGAGCATCCCCTTGTTCCACCGAGCGAAGATCTCGCCCATCTCCTCGTTCGACAGGCCCAGCCCGCGCCGGAAGAGGTCATACACCTCGGCGATGGCCTGCATCACCCCGTACTCGATGCCGTTATGCACCATCTTGACGTAATGCCCCGCGCCGCGCGGCCCCAGATAGCTCACGCAGGGCTCACCGTTTACCTTTGCGGCGATGTCCTCAAACAGCTTCTGCACGCGGGCATAGGCTTCGGGCTGGCCGCCCGGCATGATGCTCGGCCCCCACAGCGCGCCCTCCTCCCCGCCGGAGACGCCGACGCCGAGGAAGTTGATGCCGTCCTCCGCGAGCGCGGCGGCGCGGCGCTCGGTGTCCTTGTACCACGAGTTGCCGCCGTCGATGATGATGTCGCCCGGCTCAAGGTGGGGCTTCAACTGGTCGATCACCGCATCGACCGCCGCTCCGGCTTTCACCATCAGGAGCACGCGGCGCGGCGTCTCGACGGCGTCGGCGAGGGCCTGCATGTCGTAGGCTGAGACAATGTTCTTGCCCTCCGCCCCCGCCATGAACTCGTCGGTAACCGCGGAGGTCCGGTTGTACACGGCCACCTGGTAGCCGTTGCGCTCCATGTTCAACACCAGGTTCTGGCCCATCACGGCCAGCCCGATCACGCCAATATCAGCCTTTGCCATCGCTCTCTCCACGTTGCTTAAGTGTGACTGAATGTCCGGGGCTGCTGCGCTCAACGCAGCATGACCAGCGCATGGTCAATACGCCCCAGGTTGACGGGGATCTGCTGCCACGTCTCGCCGTAATCGGTGGTACGCCAGAGGTCGCCGTTGCGCAGCCCGGCGATCACCTCGCCCGGCTCCGGCGTGAGCAGGGCATACGGCATGAAGTCGAGCGGCTGCGGCAGCCCGCCGCCCAGCTTCTGCCACGGCTCGCCCGCGCGCCGCCGGAAGATGAACGCCTCCGCGATGCCCCGGTCGCTGTGCGCCTGGCGCGGGCTCGGTGAAACGGACACGTACCACGTCTCCGGGTCCTCAGGGTCCGCTCCGACCGCCCAGCCGTAGCTGCGGTCAAGCCCCTCGCGGGGGATCTCCCACGTGCGGCCCGCGTCCCGGCTGATCGCCGCCCCGCCGCCCGAGCCGCCCTCGTAGACGTACTCGCCGCGCGTGCGGTGGAAGGTCAGCGAGTGGCAGTCGGCAAGGGCGTTGGGCAGCGGCGCAGACCACGTTCGCCCGCCGTCCTCACTGCGGATCACCGCGCCATACTCGATCCCGGCGACGATCAGGTCAGGGTCAACAGGCGAGATGTCGATGCCGTTGACGTAGGCCGTGCCCGGCGGTTCGGCAGGCGACCACCACTCGTCGCGCCCCGGAATGTCACGGAAGCCCTCAAGCTCCTGCCACGTGTCGCCCCCATCCCGCGAGGCGAACACCAGCGGCGGCTTCGCCCCGGCGACCACCCAACCGGGCGTCGTTGGACTGACCGCCATCGACTTGATGATCTGCCCGTCCAGCCCGACCCTCTGCCACGTCCGCCCGGCATCGTCTGAGCGCAGCACGCCCGCGCCCTGCGTCCCCGCAAAGAGCCGGTCGGGGTTGTGCGGATCGACCGTCAGGCAGCGCACATCCTCGCCGGGCAGCAGGTGCTCGACCTGCCACTGCCCGTTGAGGAACGCGGCCCGCGCAATGCCAGGCCGCGTGTTACTTATGAACACCGTATCTCTCATACCAGATGCGGATCTTCCAACCTCAGACCGAGCACCCCGGCGAGGGTGCGCAGCGTCACCTGCGCGGCGATCACGTCGTCACCCGCCTCCAGGCACTCGGCAATGGCGTTCGCAAGGCTTTCCAGGTGGCCCACCGCACGCGGCGTGTCGAGGTCGTCATCCATAGCCGCCCTAAACGCCTTCTCGTACGGCTCGGGGTCAAGCGAGTGCTCGCCCGCGCCCGCGCGCGCCAGCAACTCGGCCCACCGCGTGACCTGCGCCTGAGCCTCCTCCAGCCCCTGCTCGGCGTCGTCGGCGCTCCAGTCCTCGCGGTAGTGGTGCTTGGCGAGGTACAGGCGGAGCGCATCCGCCGAATACGTCTCCAGCAGGTCTTTGACAAAGAGCATGTTGCCCAGCGACTTGCTCATCTTCTCACCCTGGTAGCGCACCATCGCCACGTGGAACCAGTAGCGCACGAACGGCTTGACGCCGCTGGAGTGCTCGGATTGGGCAATCTCGCAGTCGTGATGCGGGAAGATCAGATCCGCGCCCCCGGCGTGAATGTCCACCGTCGGGCCGAGGTAGCGGGTGCTCATCGCCGAACACTCGATATGCCAGCCGGGCCGTCCCTTCCCCCACGGGCTGTCCCATGTCGGCTCGCCCGGCTGGGCGGCCTGCCATAGCACAAAGTCGAGCGGATCGCGCTTGTTGGGGTCGTCGGGGTAGTTGCCGCGCTCGTTGGCAGTCGCGAGCATGTCGGCGTAGCCCATCTTCGCCAACTGTCCGAAGTCCTGGTCGGCGCGCACGTCATAGTACACGCTGCCGTTCTTTTCGTAGGCGTAGCCGCGTTCCAGCAGCGTCGAGATCATCTCCTGCATGGCCGCGATCTCCTGCGTGGCCCACACGTAGTGATCCGGCGGGCGCACGTTGAGCGCCCTCATATCGGCGCGGTACTTGCGCGTCTCCTCGCGGGCCAGCTCGTCCCAGCGCATGCCGACCTTCTTCGCCTGCCGCAGAATGTCGTCGTCGATGTCGGTGACATTCTCGACGCGGACGGTGCGGTAGCCCTTGTATTCCAGGTAGCGGGCCAGGATGTCAAAGCAGACGAAGTTGAATGCGTGGCCCAGGTGGGTGGTGTCGTAGGGCGTCACCCCACAGATGTACATGCGGAAGATTCCATCGGAAGTCGTGACCGGTTCAAGGTCACGCGTGAGGGTATTGTAGAGCTTCACAGCCACCTCTCTGTCTGACGAAACTATCCTCATGAGTGTAGCGCGAAATGAAACCGGGTGGAAGGTCAGGGATGCGGTAACCCCACCCCCGTGCAGTTGGCTTCGCCAACTGCCAGGCAGAAACGGCTGAGCCGTTTCTGCACACCCCTTTCCGCATCGCAGGGAGCCGCGAAGTTTATTCGCGGCGATGGTAATTAAGCTGACTCGCAAGCCGCGACGTTCTGTCGCGGCGGTGCTAATTCGAAATTCAACCTTACCCGCAAGCCGTCATAATTACTCAACATACTCTCTTATCGTCTCGAAATCCCGCTCCATCTGCTCGCGCAGTTCCTGCCGGTAGAAGGCCGCCGCCGGGTGGTACAGCGGCACGATGATCACTTCACCGTAGGGCGCGCGGCCCTTAAGCGCCTGCCCGTGCAGCTCGCTGATCTTCCCGCCGTGCGCCGGACTGCCCAGTAACTCAAGGATGAAGTCCATCGAGAAGCGGCCCAGCGTCGCGATGACACGCGGGCGGATGATGTCGATCTGCTCGACGAGGAACGGCGCGTACAGCGCCAGCTCGTCGGCACGCGGGTCGCGGTTATTTGGCGGGCGGTCCTTCACGATATTGGTGATGTACACGTCCTCCCGCGCGACGCCGATCGCCTCCAGCAGTTCGTTGAGCACGCGGCCCGCCGCCCCGACGAACGGACGCCCGGCCTCTGCCTCCTTCTCACCCGGCGCCTCGCCGATGAACATGATGCGCGCGTCCAGGCTGCCCTCGCCGATCACGGCCTGGTAGTTGTTCTCCGTGCGGTAGGCGTACAGCGGCGAGTCTGTGAGGTTCAGCACCGCCTCGGCGACCTGCTGCATGCGCTCCGTCTTGTTGGATGCCGTCATATGGTGCCCCATGATGTGACTGCGGACGATCTGCCGCCTTGCCCGACCCTCTCTGATTATGGCGAGCTTGCCGCACGCCGGTCAACCCGGTTGGTAAAGCGCTGCCGGGCTATTTTTAGGATTTGTATAGGCCGCTTTTTGAACTTTTTAAGATTGCGGGTGGTACGGTCTAAATGTGGGGCTCTGGCAAGGCACAGCAAACATTGCAAAACGGGTAGTGGGAGACGCATGAGCAACCAACTGACAGACCGGGACAGCTATCGCGAGCAGATGGAAGCGCGCATCGCGCAGTGGGCGGGCGAGATCGAGGCCCTTCAGGCGCGGGCCGGTGCAGCCCCTGACCGGGGCACGGCGGCCGAGCTTGAGACGCTTGAATATTACTTCCAGCGCGTCCACGGGACGCTGGATCAGATGGAAGTCGTCAAGGACATCGCCTGGGCGGAGTGGCGGGAGGAGCTTGAGCAGAACGCCGCCGACCTCCAGGCGGCTATCGACCGGCTCAAGGCGAAGCTCGCGTAAGCTAAAACGACCATGCAAGGCTGTACAGGTAAAAGGAGCCAATTCGTGAAGCAACACATGAAAAAGATCGTGCTCGCCGCCGGTCTCGTGGTTCTGGCGCTGGCCGCGCTGGCGCTCGCTACGAGCGGGCGCACCGGCGTCGCCACCGCACAGGAGCCGGTTAATCAGGGCCAGTTGCGCAACGTGATCTCCGCGCCGGGCACGGGTACGGCGAGCGGCACGCCCGATGTCGCGCTGGTCGAGCTGGGCGTGCAAACCGTCGACGCCGACATTGGCGCGGCGCTTGAGGAAGCCAACCAGACCATCGACGAGGTGATCGCGGCGCTGGGAGAGGCTGGCATCCCCGCCGAGGACATTCAGACCGTCCGCTTTGACGTGCAGACTCTTCAGGATGTCAGCCCGCAAACAGGCGAGCCTATCGGCCAGCCCCGCTTCCAGGTAACCAACATCGTGCGGGTGCGGATTGCCGACACGGATACCGTCAGCGATGTGCTCCAGGCGGCGCTTGAAGCGGGTGCGAACCAGGTGTTCAACCTGCAGTTCACGCTGAGTGACCCGGATGCGCTGGCCGCCGAGGCGCGCGCCGCTGCGGTCGCGGACGCCCGGCAGAGCGCTGAGGAGCTTGCCGAGGCGCTCGGCGTTGAGCTTGGCGATGTGGTCAGCATGACGGAGCAGAGCTTCGGCCCGCAGCCGCTCTTTGCGGCAGAGGCAGGGCTTGCACAGGGCGACGCGGCTGGCCCCACCATCGAACAGGGGCAGCTTACCGTCACGATTCAGGTGCAGGGGGTCTGGGAGATCCAGCAGTAGCCGGGCGGAGGCCGGTCAGTCGTTGAGCGGCAGGCGGCGCAGCCCGGTAAGCTGGAGCGCCATATACAGCATGAACAGCGGGTTGTAGATGAGGTAGCGCCGCCAGAGCCGCCCCGGTTCAGCGGCCAATCGGAACAGCCACTCCAGCCCGCTGCGCTGCATCCAGCGCGGGGCCTGCGGAATGCGCCCGGTGTGCATGTCGAAGGCCGCCCCCACCCCGATCATCACCGGGACGTTCAGCCGGTCGCGGTGGCGGGCCATCCAGTAATCCTGCTTGGGGCTGCCCAGCCCGACCCACAGCACGTCGGGGTTGGCCGCATTGATCATCTCGATCACCGCGTCGTCTTCCTCGTCCGTCAGGTCGCGGAACGGCGGGGCATACGTGCCCGCCACCTGCAGGCCGGGGAAGCGCGCGCACAGCACCTCCGCCAGCCGCTCGGGGACGCCCTCCGCGCCGCCGTAGAAGAAGCTGGTGTAGCCGCGCCGGGCAGCCACCTCGGAGAACGCGAGCATCAGGTCAGGCCCGTACACGCGCCCGACGTGTGGCTGCCCCAGGCGACGGCTGAGAAAGACAAGCGGCATGCCGTCCGGTGTGACCATCCCCGCACGGTTGACGATGCGCCGCAGCGCGGGCTGCTCCTGGCACATCATCACCGTATAGACCGGGCACACGACGACGTATGTGCGCTCGCGGCGCTCGATCCAGCATGCGATCTGGTCGAGCGCCTGCTGCATGTTGATCGCACTGACACCAACACCGAGGATGTTGGTGCGCTCCGGGCGCGGACAGGGGTCATCCATCATGCCGCTCGACACCGATCAAGAAATCCACCCCAACTCCCGTAGCTGGGCTCCAGTTTTTAGGCGGGTGCCTGCGCCCGCGCCACCTTGTACCATTCGATGGTGCGCTCCAGCCCTTCACGGAAGGAGGTCGTCGCCTCGAAGCCGAACGCCTCGCGGGCGCGGCTGGTATCGAGCGAGCGGCGCGGCTGGCCGTCTGGCTTGGTCGTGTCCCACACGACCTCGCCCTCAAAGCCTACCAGCTCGGCAATCAACTCGGTCAGGTCCTTGATGCTGATCTCCATCCCGGAGCCGAGGTTGACCGGCTCAGGGCTGTTGTAATGCTCGGTCGCCAGCGCGATACCCCGTGCAGCGTCCTCCACGTAGAGGAACTCGCGCGTCGGCGAGCCAGTACCCCAAGCTACGATCCGGTCGTCCCCGCGCTCCTTCGCCTCAATGAACTTGCGAATCAGCGCCGGGATCACGTGCGAGGTGGCCGGGTCAAAGTTGTCACGCGGGCCGTACAGATTGGTCGGCAGCAGGTAGATGCTGTTGAAGCCATACTGCTCGCGGTACGCCTGCCCCTGCACAAGCAGCATCTTCTTGGCCAGCCCGTAGGGCGCGTTCGTCTCCTCCGGGTAGCCGATCCACAGGTCGTCCTCCTTGAAGGGGACGGGTGTGTACTTCGGGTAGGCGCACACCGTACCAATCGAGACGAACTTCTTGACACCGGCCTTCCACGCCTCGTGCAGAAGCTGCACGCCCATCATCAGGTTCTCGTAGAAAAACTCGGCGGGGTGCTCGCGGTTCGCGCCGATACCGCCCACAACCGCCGCGAGATGGATGATCACGTCGGGACGGGCGTCGTCAAGCAGCGCCAGGATCGCGTCGCGGTTGCGCAGGTCATACTCGGCGCTGCGCGGCACGACGATCTCCTCGGCACCGCGAGCGCGCAGCTCATCCACGACAAACGATCCGAGGAACCCCGCGCCACCCGTTACTACAAACCGGTTATCTTTCCAGAAGCTCATCTCATTACCCCTTTTCCTTCTTATAAGGAATAATCACGTGGGCCATAGTTTATTTTCAAGCCGCCCCACCCCACAGCCGCACGAGCAGCGTCAGCACCGGCTGTACACCATATGCGTCCAGATAGCTGGGGATCATCCGTCCGAACAGCGTCCCCATTGTCAGCATGAAAAAGCCTGCCACGCACAGCGCCAGCAGCCAGCGCCGCCCGCGCTGCGGCGTCAGCGAGTTAAGCCCACTGTACCACAGCGTCAGCAGGGGCAGCGCGCCGGGCACGATGTAGTAGCCGGTCGAGATGAAGCGGCCCTGGTAATAATCGCAATACCCGGGCAGGCCTATCGGGTCCAGCCGGAAGATCGCCGCGCCCACGACGGCGGCGCCTGCGAGCGCCGTCAGCGCCAGCGCGCGCCGCTCCCAGAGAGGGCGCTCGCGCATGGTCCGCACGCCAGAAATTACCAATCCAACGCCGCTAATGCCAGTCAAGATCGCCAGGAACGCCACCACACCGACCGGCAAGCCGGGGCTTGTCCAGCCAAAACGCGACCAGAACGAGGAGAACAGCCAGCGGACGGACTGGGACAGGATCGCTGCGTTGGTTCGCCAGTCGAGAAACGTCGCGATACGCGGGTTGAGGCTGAACACCGAGTCAGCCAGCGCCAGCGCGTCCAGGCCGCCAAGCTCAGGGCGGACCAGCGGCCAGCCGCGCTCGGCAGAGCCGTTCTGCACCAGGTTCTCGAACGGCTCGCCGCCCCACTCGCCATGTCTCGCCGCCCGGTCCTCAAAGATCGGCGGCTCGTCAAGTGGTCGCTCGCCTGTCGCCATCACAACGCCGTCGTAAGCTATCGGCGGTGTCTCGGCGGGGTTTGGCTGCGGGATGATCTGCACGGCGAGGCACTGCGCGTCGTCGGGGATGGTCACCACGGTGGCGTGAAAGCTCCACTCCGTGCCGATCGACACATTCTGCTTCTCCGGCGAGATCACCGACAACGTGCCCTCGTTCGGCGCGACCCACAGGCCGGGTACCAGCGCGTCGACCGGCTCCTCAAGCGCGCGCATCCATGCGCCGATCGTCACCGTCTGCCCGCGAAGCTGCTGCACCGTCGGGGCGGGCATCACCTGCCACAGCACGCGCGGCTCCACCTCCCCCGTCAGCAGCATGACACGCTCGCCGTCCGGCGCGTCCTCCACCTGCACGGCGCGGCCTGAAACCGGGTACCAGTTTGCGGGCCAGTGCCACTCGAACGCCCAGACGAGCAGCAGCACCCCTGCAGCGCCCACACCAGCCAGCACCCAGCGCGGCCAGGCCCGCCGCCGGGCAAGCGGCACGGCGAGCAGCAGCGCGGGGAGCGCCGCGTAAGCCGTCGTCTTGCTGAGCAGGCAGGCCGCTGCCGCCACCGCGACGAGTAGCAGATTCAGCACCCCGAACCCGCGCCGCACCAGCCGGACCGCCGCGTACATGGCGAACAAGAAAGCGGCGACGGCGGCGATGGTGTTGTTCACCGTGCTCTGCAGCACAACAAAACTCGGCAGCAGCGCCAGCAGCGCGGGCGGGGCCAGGCGGAGCGCCCACCGCTCCGGGAACATCTCGCGGGCGGTGAGAGCAGCCAGCCACACGCTCAGCACGCCGAGAGCAACCGAGGCCAGCCGCGCCGCGTAAAGCTGCGTCTCGACGCGCGCGCCCGGCACAAACAACTGCGAGACAGCGGCGACAAGATAGTAGCCCGGCGCCTCGCCAAACTGCTCCGTCGAGGTGTGCTCGCGACCGACAAGCGTCTCATAACCCGCCCGTACGGGAAGCTCGTCACGGAGGCGCTGCCAATCCGCCTCGTCCTCGATACCCCAGGCCTGCATGACGCGGGCGTTGCGCATCAGCCCGGCAACGCCCCACCGGCGATGCGCCCACACGAACGAGTCGATGATCTGCTGTCGCGTCGCCGGGTCGGCATCACCGGGCTGAGGCAGTTCCCCGTACGTGACGATGTACCGGATGTACTCGAAGTGCGCAGGCTCCTCGACGTTAGCCCAGACAGGCGTGATGAACGTGAAAGCCGTCCCGAGCAGGGCTGAAACAGCGAGGATGGCGAGGAGAATATGGCGTTCACGTAGCTGCATGGCAACGTGTCCGGTGAATGCGCTCGCTCAGGGTAATGGCTTGGGCACTCGCGCCCAGCTCGTACGACTCATACGGGCCAAGTATATCGAAGGCAAGGGACCTCAGCGAACACCCATGTTCATATGGGCCGCCGATCAGTGGGCAGCCCCGGCAGAGGTGGGTAACATCGGGTAACATCAGCATAGCAGACACTCACACAATCCCACACACAGAGCACATGACCGCAGACAGTTCCCAAGTAGACTTCCCGGCAGAGCCAACCGTCCCCCCCGAGCCTCGCCTGGCATGGCAGCAGGTCGTGCGCGCGGCGAGAATTATGGGCGGCCTGGTGAAAGATACATACGAGGCGTGGCTGCGCGACAACGCCCGGCAGCTTGGTGCTGCCCTCGCATTCTACACAGCGCTCTCACTGGCGCCGCTGGTCGTACTCATGACGGTCATTGCGGGGCAGCTTTTTGGTGATGAGGCTGCCGCCGGGCAGCTTGCCCAGCGCATTGAGACGGTCGTCGGCGGCAGCGCGGCGGCTGTCATCGAGACGGTGATTGCCAACGCCAGCACGACCGGCTCGGGCGTCGTCGCGACCCTCGTCAGTATCGGCACACTGATATTCGGCGGCTCGGGGATGTTCGCCCAGCTTCGCAAAACGCTGAACTGGCTGTGGCAGCTTGAGCCGAAGCCCGGCAATGGCCTGCTGCGCACGGTCCGCGACCGCCTGCTCTCCATCCTGATGTTGTTCATCGCCGGATCGCTGCTCATCCTCATCCTGATGCTGGACACCATTATCGGGGCGATGAACCGGGCCTTCGGCCCGCTTGCCCCCATCCTCCCCGACTTCATCGAACTGGTCCGCCTGCTGCGCACGCTACAGATGGTCAAGTTCTTCGTCGGCTTTGGCGTGTTTATGCTGCTCTTCGCGCTGATCTACAAAACCGTGCCTAACGCCTCTGTCGCCTGGAAGGACGCGTGGATCGGCGGCGCGGCGACCTCGCTGCTGTTTACGCTCGGCAACTTCCTCATCGGCAGCTATTTGCGCCACAGCACGGTCGGCTCGGCATACGGCGCTGCCGGTTCGCTGGTGGCGCTGCTTGTGTGGGTGTACTACTCGGCGCAGGTGTTCTTCTTCGGCGCGGAGTTCACGCAGATCTACGCCAACCGCTACGGCTCGCGCATCATCCCCGACCCCGGCGCGGTCCGCATCGAGCGGCAGCGCCGCAGCCGCGAAGAAATACTCGGGCTGCTTGAGCCGAAAACACCGCTCTCCAGGCAGCCCGAAGAACGCGAGATGCCGCCCGCCGAGCGCCGGTCCGATCCTCCCGACCCGCCCAACCCACCCACCCCGCCGCCCGCCAGCCCTCTCCCCCAGGATCGGGTCCGCCTGGCGCGTTATGGCGCACTCCTGACGGCTGCTGCCGGCTTCCTCGCCGGGCTGCTCGTCGGCTACCGGCGCAGCCGCGACGACGCCTGATCGCTCGCCTGCGTGGAATGGCGCACACAGCAAGGAAGATCGGCAATAGTCATGCAAAAAATCGCTGGCGTATAATGAATGGGAGCGGGTTCGGGCCCCGTGTGAGATGATCCGTGCCGGCGCGCCCCTGCCCGGCGCCTGGGCCAACTATTGTGTCAACTGTTGAGGAACAGGAGATGCCTACCAATGGCAACTGAAGCCAAAACCCACTGGATAGAGGAAGAACTCGCTGCACTCAGAGAGCAGGGCCTTTATACCAACATCCGCGTCATCGAGAGCCCGATGGACGGCTGGGTCACGATTGACGGGCGGCGCGTGCTCAACTTCTGCGCCAACAACTACCTCGGCCTGGCCAACCATCCCCGGCTGCGAGAAGCCGCCAAGCGGGCCATCGATGAGTATGGTGTTGGCCCGGCAGCCGTACGCACCATCGCCGGGACGACCGATCTGCACACGAAGCTGGAGCAGCGGCTGGCGGAGTTCAAGCACGTCGAGGCGGCGATCACCTTCCAGAGCGGGTTCAACGCCAACCTCGCGACCATCCCGGCGCTGGTCGGGCGCGGGGACGTGATCTTCTCCGACCGGTTGAACCATGCCAGCATCATCGACGGCTGCCGCCTCTCCCGCGCGCAGATCGTCGCCTACGAGCACAACGACCCTGACGACCTGCGCCGGAAGATCGCCGAGACGGAGATCACCGGGCGTGCGCTTATCGTGACGGACGGTGTGTTCAGCATGGACGGCGACATCGCCCCGCTGCCGGAGCTGTACGAGATCGCTTCAGAGCACGGCTTCCTGCTGATGGTGGACGACGCTCACGGCGAGGGCGTGCTCGGCGAGGGTGGCCGCGGCATCGTGGATCACTTCGACCTGCACGGCAAGGTCGATATTGAAGTCGGCACGATGTCGAAGGCGTTCGGCGTGGTCGGCGGTGTGGTCGCGGGCAACAAGACCATCATCGAGTGGCTGCGCCAGCGCGGGCGTCCGTTCCTGTTCTCCTCGGCGATGACACTGCCCGACGTCGGCGCGTGCCTGGCGGCCATCGACCTGCTTGAGGAGAGCACCGAGCTTGTCGACCGGCTGTGGTCGAACGCGGCCTACTTCAAGGAGCACATGAACGGGCTGGGCTTTGACACCGGCGCGACGGAGACGCCCATCATTCCGGTGATGCTCGGCGAGGCGACGCTGGCGCAGCAGTTCAGCAAGCGGCTGTTTGAAGAGGGCGTGTTCGCGATGGCCATCGGCTACCCGACCGTCCCGCAGGGCAAGGCCCGCATCCGCGTGATGAACACCGCCGCCCACACGCAGGACGACCTCGACCGGGGTCTGGAGGCCTTCGAGAAGGTAGGCCGCGAGCTGGGGGTGATCGGGTAAGACAACCCCGATTGCGCTCAAACCACTGGTAGGGGCGGGTCTGAGACCCGCCCCTACCCCATCGCCGACACAACAAAAACCGGGCGAGATCGCGTTGATCTCGCCCGGTTTGCGTGTCTCTCCCGTTCTAGAAGCCCACGTGGTTCGTCGGGGCGTCCGGGATGTGGTTCAGGCGTGTCTCGAAGTGCAGGTGCGGCCCGCTACTGTTGCCGGTCGAGCCGACCCCGCCGACCACGGCGCCGCGCGGCACGAACTGCCCGCAGCCCACCGCGATCGAACTCATGTGCGCGTAGTAGGTCGTCCAGCCGTTGCCATGGTCCAGCACAACCAGGTTGCCATAGCCCCAGTTGTTCCAACCGGAGAAGATCACCACGCCGCTGTCCGCTGCCAGCACCGGCGTGCCCACAGCGGCGGCCAGGTCCACACCGGAGTGGCCGGGGTAGAACGGCTGCGTGAACGAGTACCCTCCGCCGAGCGGGTTGGTGAACACGTACGTCCCGCCTGACCCGACGATACCCGGCGCGCACGAGCCAGGCATGCCCGGCATGAAGGCCCGGACGATCGTACCGGTCGTCGTGTCCTCGACCTCCTGGATCGGCGGCCGCCAGTCCGCAAACTCGCCTTCGCCGCCCGGTATGACGATGCGCATCCCCCACGGCGGGATATCGGCGGCGGTCATGCCCTCAAGCTCGTTGTACTCCGACTCGAGGATGACTTCCGGATCAGCCTTATACTTCTCGGCAATAGCCTGAATCGTGAGTTTGCCGTCGGAGCGGTGGTACACGCCATCCACCGGCAGGATGTACAGTTCCATGCCGGTCTGGAGCATGTGCACGTCGCCCTGAAGCTTGTCGGCGTTGGCCCAGAAAACCGTCGTGCGGTCGATGCCGAACATCTCGGCGATGGAGGTTATCGTATCGCCGGGCTGTACGGTGTACGTAATCACCTCATCCCGCGGACGGTCGGGGATGATGGTGAAGGGTACAAAGCGCCGGCTGACCTGGTTGGTCGAGATGGTGAAGTCAGTGTAGCCGCCTCCTGTGGCGAGCGGCCCTGTCTCCAGCGCGCCGGCGGTATCTCCGAGGAGATCAGCGCCGCCTTCGTCCGCGAGCAGCATCCGCACCGGCCCGATGCCAAGCAAAACCAGGCCGACCAGCACCACAGCAATAGCGGCGATGGTCAGGTAGAGATCGGAGTGCTTTTGCAACGACTCGCGGAGCTTCCGGCCCACCGAGCGCGGGCTGAACGGCCCATCGAGTTGACTCATAGTTCTCACCCGTGAATGGCTATGGGCGACTGGAGGGCTCCAGTTCGCCATATATCGCCCCGTATGGTAGCGTGCCAGGTACAGGGCGTCAACAATACCGTGGTCCGGGAATTTGACGAAATATCTACGCGGAGCGCCCAATAAGAGTCGCCAAAGCCGGAGGCAGGTGGTATAATGCAGGGCGTCACGCGAGCCCCCATAGCTCAGCGGATAGAGCGCAGCCCTCCGGAGGCTGAAGCCCAGGTTCGAGTCCTGGTGGGGGCACTGGAAATCTCGGGGTGCCAAATGCACCCCGAGATTTTTTACTTGTCCCACCCACCACAAACAAACCGCCGCTCAGCATCTTGCCGAGCGGCGGTGTCGATTAGATCAGTCCGGAAGCTGCGACTGAACGTCGCGGCTCACTGCCTTCCCACCTACCCCTCCATCTGCTTGCGGGTGCTGGCCGCCTGTGCCGCCAGTTCCTCCGCGCGCAGATCGACCTGGTGGCGCTCGCCGTTCAGGTAGAACGAGAACGCCAGCCGCTTCCAGTGTGAGGGCAGGCGCGGGCTCAGCGTGTAGCTCCCGTTCTCGAAGCGCAGCCCGGCAAACCCAAACGCGATCGCCTGCCATAGCCCGCCCGCCGACGCCGCGTGGATGCCGTCCTCGACGTTGCGGCGGATATCGCGCAGGTCGGCACGCGCGGCACGCATGAAGTGCTCGTAGCCCTCATCGGGCTTGCCGACCTCACAGGCCGCCCAGGCATGGATCGAGGGACCGAGCGACGACCCGTACTCGTGGTCGGTGCGTGGCACGTAGTAGTCCCAGTTCGCCCGCCACACTTCCGGGCCGAATTCGTTGCGCAGCAGGCACAGCAGCAGGATCACATCGGGCTGCTTGATCACCTGGTACTTCTGGATGCCGTGCATCCCCAGCAGCGCCTGCATCGACGCCGTGCGCCCCTCGTACTCCGACCAGTCGATGTCCTGCAGGTCGAAGAAGCCCTCGAACTGCTCGATCAGGCCGCTTTCCTCGTCGTAGAGGAAAATCATGTTGTCGATGATATCCTGCCAGTGGTCGAGCCGCTCTTCAGTGATCTCAAGCTGAGCATCCAGGTGCTGCGCTTCCTCGGGCGCGACCTCATACAGCCACTCGCGGACCCGGAGCGCCGTCTCAAGATGCCACTGGACCATCCGGTTGGTGAAGGCGTTGTTGTCCACGCTCTCGTGGTACTCGTCCGGGCCGATGACCTGCAGGAAGCCATAGCCGTCCTCAAACTCCTCGACCCGGTCGCCCCAGAACACCGCCGTCTCCAGGATGATCGGCGCGCCATACAGCCGCATAAACTCGTCATCGCCGGTGGTCTGCCAGTACTGCCAGATGGCATAGGCCACATCGGCGGTGATATGTATCTCTATGTCACCGGTGAGGATGCGGATCAGCCCCTTGCGGCTGGCCGGGTCCGGGACCCACGTCGGGGTGATCTCGTCGCCCGTCTCGGCGCTCTCCCACGCATAGCGTGCGCCGATGTAGCCGCTGCTGCGGGCGTTTCGCCGCGCGCCCGGCAGCGTATGCCAGCGATACATGAGCATCGCCCGCGCAAACTCCGGCTGTGTGTAAGTAAAGAACGGCAGGATGAAGATGTCGGTGTCCCAGAACACATGCGCCCGGTAGCCGAAACCGGTCAGCGCCTTCGCGCCGATGCTGACCCGCTCATCCTTGTACGTTGCCGATGCGCGAAGCTGGAAGAGGGCGTGGCGTATGGAGAGCTGCGCCTCGTCGTCGCCCTCGATGATCACATCGCTGTCCTGCCAGAACTCGGCCCATGCCCGATCGTTGTCCTCGCGGATGGCGTCGTAACCCTGTTCGGCAACGGCCTGTGCCGTCTTGCGAGACGCCTCCATCGGGTCGGCCTCGTCGCGCGACGTGTAGATCGCCACGAACTTGTCCGCGACAAATGTCTCGCCCGGCTCGACGCGCGCGCGGCGCGTCACCGTGGGCCGCCCCGGCACATCGAGCGCGCCCTCCTGCACTGACGCCACGCCCGACGTGTTCAGCCGGGTACACAGCGCGACAACCTTGTGCGTGTGGCGCGTCCGCAGCATCAGCGCGGCTTCCTCCGGCGTGGCGAGATCATCGACACGGTCCCAGTGGTTGATCCCCTCCTGCAGGAAGCCGGGGTTCAGCGCGAACGCGTCAATCGGGGCGCGCACCTCCACGTCCACCGCCTGATCGATCGGCTCGATCCGCAGCCGGACGCCCATCGCGTGCTCGTAGACCAGGCTCGGCACCCGCTCGAAGATCAGGTCAACCACCGGCCCATCCTCAGAGGGCTGCCAGCGCACGCGGCGGTGCAGCACCCCGGTGCGCAGGTCCAGGTAGCGGGCGTAATATTTGAACTGCCCCGCGGCCAGACTGAAGCGCTCCCCGTTGATGAGGATCTCCAGTTCCGTCCAGTTCGGCGCGTTGGCAATCTCGGTGAACACCAGCGGGATGTCGTCCCACAGCCCGTGAATCAGCGTGGCGGGCCAGTCGGAAGGGAAGCCTTCCTCAAACGTGGCGCGCGTCCCGAGGTAGCCGTTGCCCTGCGCGAGGATCGTCTCATACTGGTGCTGGGACATCGGATCGAAGGTGTACTCGGCGACCCGCCAGGTGGCAGGCCGCAGCAGGTCGGCGACCTCAACGCCCTCCAGGCTCGGCACCACGAGGTCGGCGTGCCCCACACGCTCCACCGGGCCTATTCCGACGGTTACCATGCCCGCGGCGTTGCCCGCGTCGATGCCTGCCGCCGCATCTTCGACGCACACACACTGCACCGGCGGCACTCCAAGCTGTTCCGCCGCGTACAGGAAGAGGTCAGGCGCGGGCTTGGGCCGCCCCGGCGAAAAGCCGTCGGCCAGCACATCGATCTGATCCCGGATGCCCAGCCGGTCGACCACGTCACCGGCGTTTTTGCTGGCAGAGGCGATGGCGATCTTCAGGCCCGCCTCGCGCAGCCCGCGCAGCAACTCAGGGACGCCCGGCAGCAGATCCGCCGGCGTAACCTGCTGGAGCATCTCGCGGTAGTAGGCGTTCTTGCGCTCCATCATCTCCTGGAACGCCTCCTCGCTGACCTTCCGGTCGCCAAGCAGGAGTTCCAGCGAGCGCCTGCGTGAGACGCCCCGCAGCTTCTCGTTATCCTGCCGGGTAAAGGGGATGCCCTCCTCGTCGGCGAGACGCTTCCACGCCTGGAAGTGATATTCGGCGGTGTCGGTCAGAACACCATCCAGGTCGAAAATAATGGCTCGAATGTAGGGCGGTGCGACGAAACTCATGTAAATGGTGTCCTTCTCTTCAACGCTGCAAGAGCAGCGCCTCATTTTCGGTCGTGCTAATGGTGGCTGATCGGTTTCCGATCATGCATCTGGCAGACTCTAGCGAGTCGCCGCAGATGGGCAAATTTTGATGCCTGCCGATCTGGCGACATAGAAGGAATGAACACTAACGCTCAGGCTGTTAGTGTTCATTCCGTTTAGTTGGATTATAGAGTTCACGGGTCAATTTAGCTATTGGGGGAAATTACTCACCATCCCGCAAACTGGCATGTGCCTTCTCACCATGCACTCACCAGAATCGCGGTGAGCGCAGATGCCTCGGCCAGCAGACCTGGCAGTGCTGGAAGAAGGTTAGCAGCGCCCGGATGCGATCCGTGGTCATTGCCGCGAGGTCAAACCGCTCGCCCGGCGTGAGCAGCACGCCCTCATGCATGCGGTGGAGCCACAACTCGCTGCCGTTGGTCACACCGGCAAGCCCCATCGTGCTGCCCAGCACTTCGAACGCGACCTGCTCCAGTTCGTCGATGCTGGCAGCCAGGTCTTCGCCCGGCTCGCGGAATGACAGCACGGCAATCGGACGCCCGGTGAACGAGCGCATGACGACATTCACGCACTCTTCGTCTAGGCAGTCGTCGATCCGGTATTCAGGGCCACCATAGCCGAGCATATCCAGCAGGCCGGACTGGAAAAACACCTGGGCGACCTCCTGCCGCCCCAGCTTGCGCTGGCGGGTCTGCCGGGCAACCTGCCGGGCCGCCCGGGCAAACGCGGCTGTGTGGTCCATGACGGTTTCCATCGACGCACTGCGGACCACCATCTCCGCCGCGTTTTCTTCCAGGCCCATACCGTTGTCTGCTACGCCGTCACGTCGTGACTGAAACTGAGCAAACGAGCTGGTGCCAGTCAACATGAGAAACTCTCCCCACCCTCGTGTTTCAAAGTCGCGCGGTCGCGCGGTGTCCACCTCTACCGGTTGACGCGCCCTCGCATCAGCTCAGGGCCGTCCAGACTGAACACCGGCGCTTCGTACTTCGCCTGGCGCTGCTGCACGATCTCCTCGTACAGCGCGACGTAGTCCTCAGCCATCCGCTTCGCCGTGAAGCGAGCCTCAAACACCTGGCGGCAGCGCTCGCGCGACAGGTCGGCAACCCGCCGGGTCGCCTCGACCATCTCGTCGAGCGACGAGACGATGAAGCCCGTAACGCCGTCCTCCATAACCTCCGGCACCGACCCGTGCCCGAAGGCTACGACAGGCGTACCTGTTGCCATCGCCTCGATCAGCACCAGGCCGAACGGCTCAGGCCAATCGATAGGGAACAGGAGTGCATAGGCGTTCCCGAGAAATTCTTCCTTCTCGTGCTCGTTGATCTCCCCGATGTACTCAACGAGCGGGTGATCGAAGAGCGGCTTGATCTGCTCCTCGTAGTAGTCCCGGTCTGCCTTGTCGATCTTGGCCGCTATCTTGAGCGGCATGTCCAGCCGCTTGGCAACCTCTATCGCCCGGTCGACACGCTTCTCCGGCGAGATACGGCCCAGGAAGGCCAGGTACTTGCCCGGCTCCGGGTGGAAGCTGAGCAGGTCTTCCGGCAGACCGTGGTAGACCGTGCCGACCCAGTTCGCCTGCGGCAGCGGCTTGCGCTGCGCATTCGAGATGGAGACGACCGGCATCTCAGAATACTCGTCGTAGAGCGGTTGCAGGTCAGGCAGGTCTAGCCGCCCGTGCAGGGTGGTGAGATGCGGTTGTGCGTACAGCCGGGAGAGGGGGAAGTGCAGATAATCAATGTGAAAATGAATGATATCGTACTCCGCGACATCTCGGAACAACTGCTCCAGCATTACGAAGTGATGCGCGAGCGGGTCGACCACGTTCGGCGCCAGTCTGAGCGACTGCTCAACCGGCGCGATTAGCGTCGCCTTGGTCACCGAGTCGCCGCTCGCGTAGAGGGTTACATCATGCCCCTGCTCGACCAGCGCTTCAGTGAGGTACGACACAACCCGTTCAGTGCCACCATACAATTTAGGCGGAACACTCTCATAAAGGGGTGATACTTGCGCGATTCTCATACTCATTCTCCTGTCCCTCAACCTCATTTTTACAACAGGGCACCCTTAAGCCGGCGCAGAGGCCGGCCTGCACAGATGGAAATCTGCGGTTTAAGACGCTGGGGAACGAACCCAACCCCACCCGGTGCCCTGAGAAGCTGATCTGCAGCAGCCCGACAGCGCCCCCTGTCAGCAGGGGCCGCGCAGATCAGTCACGGAGGTTCGCCGCGGTCTAAAAGCGTCAGTTTGCCTCCTTGTGGGCGCGTCAAAAACACGCGCGTGAGTAAGAGTTCAGGCCGTTAGACGGCTGACGCCGGCAGCGATATTCGATTCAGTTTTCTGTGAGAAGTGAGAAAGTGGATGTAGAAGAAAAGATAGATAGAGAGAATGGAAATGTGCGTGTTATCGCTACCAACAGCCGTCAACCAGTAAAATCACCTGAAATCTGATTCCTATTATAGACGTTTGTTTCGCCAGGCTCAACACCTCTTTGGTCCTGTGTTCTATTTGACACAATCATCCCCGGATGCACACAGGCTCCGGGCAAAGGGCTGCTTAAGACTGGCAAATCACGTCAATATATCAAAATTGCTTATCTATAAATATGATTTAACTTAGACTATATTATTATCTCCTTGTTCGGCACTCCGTATATAAACTTAGCGAGGCAAAACGGGGAATTCAAGGGGCAACATCCCTGTCCGCAGGGCTACTGCCGCTGCCGCACGCGCATCCGCACGCCGAGGGCGGCCAGCAGCGCCCCGGCAGAAACGGCAGGGTCTTGCCAGTCCTCATAGACCCAGTTTTGCCAGTAGCGATGCCGGAAGCGCGCGGGGAGCGCCCGCAGCACCCCGGCGGCGAGGTGGTACAGGTGCCGCGCCCAGAAGCGCAGCCGCGGCTCGCTGTGTGCGCGGTGCAGCGCCTCGTCCTGCCCGGTGATGAACGAGCGCTTGAGGCGATAGCCGACGGAGAGCTTCACCGGGTCAACCCAGTGGTAGACGACGAGGTCCGGCGAGTAGAAGAAGCACGGCGCAGGCTCCGCCTGCCAGATGCGGTCGAACAGCCCGGTTTCCTCACCCACGGCGAGGTAGTCGCCCGTCACGCCCCGGTCAACCGGGAAGCCGCCATAGCGCGCGAGCACGTCGCGCCGCCACACCATGTTTGAGCCAGAAAAGGTTTCGCCCGGCGTGAGCGCCCTCGCCTCCGCCCCCCAGGTACGGATCTCATACTCGTCCTTGAACCAGTCGGGCTCAGGCTGCGTGTAGAAAGGCAGGATGGCACCGCCCACGCAGAGCGGGTCGGGGTCGGCTGTTTGCAACAGGCCGAGCGCCCGCTCCAGCAGTGCCGGGTGCGCGCGCGCATCGTCGTCGATGTAGGCGACAAACTCGCCGCGTGCCTCCTGCCAGCCCCGGTTACGGGCATAGCCAAGCCCCTGCCGCGTCTCCAGCACGTAGCGCACGCCATCCGGCGCGAACTGTTCCACAACCGCCCGTGTGCCGTCCGTCGAGGCGTTGTCCACGACGATGATCTCCCTGTGCGCCGGGTTGAGCGTCTGCTCCAGCAGCGATTCAATCGCCCCGGCCAGCAGGTCGGCGCGGTTGTAGGTGCAGATAACGGCGGAGATCAGCGGAGAATCAGCCACGGCCAGCCCACCACCTCGCCAGCCGCACGCGGACCCCGCGCACGAGCCGCCGCGGCTGTACGGCAGCCTCATCTGCCGCGCGCCGCCGGTTGCTGATAACTACCCGCTCGCGGCACGGGGAGTGCGCGCCCTCGCGCGCCTGCTGCGCGCGGATCTCCCCGGCAAGGAACGGGAAAAGCTGGTAGCGGTTCAGCACAAGTTCGCGCGCCTCGGCGATGGCGCCCTGCCGCTCGCGCCACAGGTTGCTCGCTGCCACCTCACGGATCCGCTCGACGGCGTGCGGGTCGTCCAGGTCGATGTGCACCATCGCCCCGGCGGGGAAGTACGCGTCAATCCGGGTGCAGCCGCAGTAGATGGGCATCGTCCAGGCGAGGAAGCAGTCGGCGAGCTTTTCCGTCCAGTAGTACGGGCCGCGGAAGTTCTCGACGGCCAGCGAATAGCGGTACGGGGCAAGCCCGTCCCATTTATCCGCGATGGGGTTAAAGCCCCGCCCGTACAGGTCGAAATCGACCTCCCCGCGCAGGCGTTCGAGGAAGCGCAGCCGGGCGCGGTGTCCTTCAAGCTGGCTCGTGCTGCTCGTGATCCACGAGAGGCGGCGCGGCTTGTCGGGGATGGGCAGCGCGCACAGCTCGTCGTAGGTGCGGCCCACGTGCCAGGGCAGCGCCGGTTGGCTGTGCACGTAGCGCCGCCCGCGCAGCCGCGCATCCGTCGTGTAGACCCGGCTGAACACCGCGCCCGCCCGGTGCAGGTCGGCAAAGGTGTGTGTGGGCGGCTCCTGCATCAGCGCCCACACGTGGCCCGGCGGGCAACTCACGGTGACCGGCTCCGGGGTGTAGTTCAGCACGACGACGTAGTCGCACGCCTCGACCGGCTCCTCGGTAAAGCGGATGCCGTCCCACACCCCGCTTCCGCCCGGCGTCTGGCGCATCAGGTCCGGCGAGGTCCAGTTCTTGATCAGGCGGACGAGCGTCACGGTTGTACCAGCCACACGAACTCAAGCTCCCACTTGAGGGGAGAGGGGTAATCATTATCGGGCACAGCCCCTCTCCCCGATAAGGGAGGAGGGGACCGGCAGCACTAGCCGCCGGTATCCTCGAAGAAGTCATGCAGATGGTCGCGGCCCGCCAGCAGTGCTTCCCAGACCGTCGCGCCGTGCTGCTCGCGGAACACCTCCCGCGTCATGCTGTAGGCGGGGCGCAGCGTCACGACCTGCTCGTCGTGCCGGGTCTTGCGCTTGACCTCCTCCTTCGTGACCCGCGCCGATGCCGCCGCCAGCCGCCCGGCGTCGAACGTCTCCCCGAAGTGTGCCGCCAGCCTGCGGAACTCGCCCGCGAGGTCACGCTGCATCCCCTCGTAGGTCAGCACGGTCTTCTGCGTCGTGAACGTCTCTTGCACGAGCCACTTGTCCAGGTGCCGCCCGTAGAGATCGGCCCAGTACGCGATGCGCTCCCGGTCGGCAAGGTCCTCACCGTGATACTGCATCTGCGAGTAGATGGTAGCGACCGGCTCGCGGTAGAGGTAAATCACGCGCGGGTGCTGCACGTCGAGTGACAGGTCATGCGTGTGGTAGGTGAGATAGTCGGTGCGCTCCGGGTAGTAGAACACGCGCACCAGCGAGGGCCGCTCGAAGTAAAGCTCCATCAGCAGGCGCAGCCAGTGGCTGCCCGTCCGCGGGAAGCTGACCAGGAACGTGCTCTCCGGGTTGCTGGTGAACGCCTCCAGAACCTCCGGCGAGGTGATCGCCACCGAGCCGTTCTTCTCAAACTCGCGTCGTAGTCCAAATAATCTCATGTACTGTCTCTTTATCCACTTCTTCATCAGTTGCTGCCCAGCCTCTGCACGCTACTGCTCAATGGCGACGAGGCGAAAATTCTCGTTCACGGCACGGCACAGGTGCTCGACCGCCACCGAACCATACACGATGAACATATAGCCGGTTAGCGGATGGTGCGGTGATGTGTGCTCCGAGTAGTCGGGGTAGCACACGGTGTATCGCCGACCGGGAGCAAGCGAGCCCCGGATGTAGTCGAGGCTGCAAACCTGCCCATCGTAGGCATCGTACTTGAACTCATCGCGACCTTGGATACCCGCCGGTCAACAAGGTCAAGCAGGTACGCATCATCGTGGAAGCCCAGGTCGCAGGCAACGAAGCTGCGCTGGCTCTGACGCCTCCCCAGCAGGCGGTTGATCCGCCCAAGCAAGCCGGACATGGCTAACTCCTCGCGCTTATGGGAGCCACTTCTTCTCATCGAGGCTCGCGGTTGGCTCAAGAACACGAATCTGCGCGGGGATAAAGGCGCCGATCCGGTCACGCCGCTTCACGATAAACGCGTTGTCCACGTCCACGTCGGACAGCTCGAACGGCAGCACGTTCTCCTCATAGACCGCCGTCACGCCGCCGATCAGGATGCCGACGATGGTGTTGTAGTTGCCGGGCGGCAGCCGGTGATCCGCGATGGTGACCTGCAGACGGCTCTTCCCGGCGGGGAGCCGGGGCAGCGTGCGCTCGCTCGTCAGGAGCCTCGCGCCCAGCGAGTTGACTGCGCTCAGCGCCACGCTAACCTCGTGCAGAGGCCGGTCTGCCGTCACATCGATCTCAAACGTCAGGGGCCGGTTGAAGCCGCTCTCCAGCAGGTCGTAGTTGAATCGGAGCGCGTCAACGCGGAAGGCTTCATGCCGCGAGCGGATGGCATGGGCCTCAGTGGGCTGGTTCCGGGTGCTGAGGTACTGCTGCACGGCAGTGGCGGTGTCGGTGTCGGCGACCAGCCGCCCCCGGTCGATCACCAGCGTGCGCCTTGTCAGCGACTGGATCGCGCCCATATTGTGGCTCACGAAGAGCACCGTCCGCCCCTCGCCTGCCACGTCGCCCATCTTGCCGAGGCACTTCTTCTGGAAGGCGGCATCGCCCACCGCCAGCACCTCGTCCACCAGCAAGATTTCCGGCTCCAGATGCGCGGCAACGGCAAATGCCAGTCGCACGTACATGCCGCTGGAGTAGCGCTTCACCGGCGTGTCGATGAACTTCTCGATCTCGGCGAAGTCCACGATCTCATCGAACTTGCGCTCGATCTCCGCCCGGGTCATGCCGAGGATCGCCCCGTTCAGGTAGATGTTCTCGCGCCCGGTCAGCTCCGGGTGGAAGCCCGTCCCGACCTCCAGTAGCGAGCCGACGCGCCCGCGCAGCCGGACGCGCCCTTCCGTCGGCTCGGTGATGCGCGAGATGATCTTGAGCAGTGTGCTCTTGCCCGCGCCGTTCCGCCCGATGATGCCGACGACCTCGCCCTGTCCCACCTCGAACGACACGTCGCGCAGCGCCCAGCTCATCTCCTCCGGCGGCGGGGGCTGCCCGATCCGCCGCAGGCGGCGCACCGGCGCGCTCAGCGTGTGCATCACCGTCTCGGTGAAGCGCTTGTACCGCTCCTGCGGGCCACCGATGCGGTAGCGCTTGCCCAGCCCGGTTACCTCAATCGCCACATCACTCATGCCGCTATACCACGTCCGCGAAGGTCTTTTCCATGTGGGTGAAGTAGAACGCCCCGCTGACCAGGATCAGCACCGCGATCCCCGCCGAGATCAGCGTAAAGACGCCCGGTGCGGTGTCCGTGCCGAGCAGCGCCCAGCGGAAGCCCTCGATCACGCCGGTCATCGGGTTCAGCCCATACAGCGCCCGCCACCGCTCGGGGATGATGCTGCTGGAATAGGCCACCGGTGAGGCGTACATCCAGAACTGCACGAGGAAGGGCACCGCGTAGCGCACGTCGCGGTACTGCACGTTCAGCGCCGAGAGCCACAGCGACACGCCGAGCGCCGTCACTACAGCCAGCAGCATGAAGACCGGCAGCCACAGCACATTCCACGTCGGTGTGATGCCGTAGATGAGCATCATGACCAGGAGGATGACAAAGGCGATCACAAAGTCCACCGCCGCCGGAAGCACCGCTGCCACCGGGATCACCAGCCGGGGGAAGTACACCTTGGTCAGCAGGTTGGCGCTGCCAACCAGGCTGTTAGAGGCGTTGCTCATGGCCGTGGCAAAGTACTGCCAGGGCAGCAGCGCGGTGTACGTCAGCACCGGGTACGGCACGTTGTCGGAGGGTAGCCCGGCAAAGTTGCCGAAGATCAGCGTGAACACGATCATGCTGAGCAGGGGCTGGAGGATGGCCCACGCCGCGCCGAGCAACGTCTGCTTGTAGCGCACGGAGACATCCCGCCACGCGAGGAACAGCAGCAGTTCGCGGTACGCCCACAGCTCGCCCAGCCGCAGCGCACTCCAGCCCGACGACGCCTCGATGACTGTAACCCGTTCCTGTGCCGCCTGCGCACCGGGCAAGCCCTCGTCGCGCTGCAAGCTGACCATATATGCCTCACACGCTTCGTTCAGGATTTCACAGCAGATGCGCGTATTGTATCGGCAAGCCCCGCTTTGAACAATCACGGATAGCCTGAGAGCGACGCAGTGGACGCCCCACCCCTCCCGCACGCCGGGGCAGGCAAGCAAAACAGCCGCGACGATCCGCCGCGGCTGCTGTACGTCCTCAGGCTATCCCCGCTAAATGCGGACGATCTCCTCCATCTCCATGCCGTTGACGAGCACATCCGTCAGCTCGTCACGCGGGCCGCCGTATGCGGCGACCGAGCCGTGCCCCGGCAGCACCGCAATGATCACCTTCCGGCCCAGGGGGCCAGGCGTACGGAAGCTCTCCGACTGGAACAGCGCCGAGAGTAGATGCAGTTCGGCCTCGCGCACGCCACACGGGAAGTCGATCTCCGGGAAGCGGGCGGTGTCCGGGTAGACGATCTCCACCCGGTCAGGCTCGCGGATCGTGTCCTCCTTCGGCTGCCGGTGGAAGTGGTCGAGCGCGGTGACCTTCGGCGTCAGACCCTCCGGCACCACGTCAATTGTTTCGTGCTCGGCAAAGTGGTTCTTGAGATACGCGAGGAAGCTGTCAAGGTCGTGGACCAGCCCGGCGTTAACGAGCGCGCTCGCCAGATACACCATGCCGTTCTCGTGCGTCTCGACGGAGGGCGGCACGTATGTGATCGGGCAGTCCTCCGGAATGGCGCGGATGTACCCCGTCCACGTCAGCGCGCCGATGGGGATGACATGCCCGTCCTCAGGGCGCTCGCTCACGTTGACCTTGTTGCCGCCGGAGGTTGTCACGCCCATGATGCGCAGGTTCATATCGATCTGGCTGCGCATCCCCTCGCCGAGCGCGGCCTTCTGCAGGAAGCGCAACACACTGCGCACCTGGTCGCTGGAGCCGTACTGTTCCAGCGGGACTTCATCCTCGATAATGCCCGCCGCACCGAGCGCCCGCGCTGCCCTGGCGATATCCGCGTGCACCGGCGAGGCGCACCATTCCGCCCACGTCAGCCGCGTGCTGATGTCGCCCTCGTGGTTCGTGACCTTCTCCGCGCTGACGTGGGCCTGCGCCCGCAGCGCCACCTGGTCGAAGATCTCGACCTCGCTGCCGGTTAGCAGGCGGTTGTTGCCCGCCATGCTCGCCCAGACCGCCCGCTTGACATGCTCGCTGTCCGGGTCGCCCTCGGCGATCACCCCGAAGTGCCCGGCCTTCTTCACAAGCTGGCCTCGCGCCAGGTCGAACAGCGGCACATCGGGCAGGCTCTCGACGATGTTGATGATCAGCATCGAGCCGCGCGGCTTGGGGAGCTTCGCCATGATCTCCAGCGGGCTGATCTCCTGCTCCAGCGTCCGGCCAAACACAATTCCCAGATGTGCGACCGGGCCGAGCGGCGTCGGCTGGTCAGGCCGGTCGACAAAGATGCAGCCCCGCGCCTCGAGTCGCGCGCGCAGCCCCTTCAGAATGTGCGCCTGAAGCCGGTTGTAGGGCTGCACGCTCACCCACACGTTGACAGGCTTCGGCTGCCACTCATACTCAGCGACCGCCGCCTGTTCGACCATCCCCGGTTGATTGTTACTCACCGTGTTTTGTTCCTCTCTGTATGTCCTCAGCGAACACCCTGCTCAACAATGGATAGGTGTTATATCTTGTTCCTATCACATCAAAAGCCTGTTTGCAACAAACGGCCTGCACCCCGGCATGATCAGGGCCTGATGTCATGCCCATGCCCGTGCATCGACAGACCGGTGTTTCCGGCTTCCATGTGAGCTACAACACCGTGAGCCAACCGGAGTTGTTCGGGTGTTCCCATCCCGCACCGGGCGGAGAGTGCCCGCCCTCACCCCTGCTGCCTACTGAGCGCGAATCTGCCCCACCTCCTGCACGTCAACCGGCACCCCCTCGATCTCCGAGGGGATCACGTCGTCGGGGTCAAGCTCATCGGTGGGCAGTTTGCTGTCCACCATGACGATGAGCGCCACCGTATCGGTGTACTCGCCCCCACGCTGGCGCAGCCCGACCCCCACGCCAACCACATGCCGTTTGGAGAGCAGTTCCTGCTCGTGCGCGTCCTTGACTTCCCTGGCGCGCTCGAAGGCCTGCTGCCGTTCCTGGTCCTCTGTCATATCGTTACCCCCAGAGCATCCAACACCGTCTGGATCGGGTTGAACACCGTCGCCTGCGAGGAGCCGGCGAACAGCAGCCCGACCGCTCGCCGCGAGTCGGAGTCCACCAGCAGCGAGCCGGAGTCGCCGCCCTGCGACATCGGTGTGCTCACAATCTGATTCTCGAACTGCGCCACCCGCCCGAAGCCGTAGCTCACCTCGACGGTCGCGTCCAGCACCGTGATCGTGCCCGTCGTGAAGCCCGTCGTGCGGCCCGACTTCATCACCGGCATGCCGAGCGTCGCCTGAACCGTGCCCGTCACTGTGCCGATCTCCAGAATTTCATCGAGCACGTCGCTATCCGATATCGGGCGGGCAACCGCCGCGTCCACCTCGTTGACCGCCTGGAACGCCGTCTTGAACGGAGCAACCCGGTGGCTGGAGCCTACCAGCCGCGCGATGAAGTTGCCGACCATCGCGTAGGCGCTCGCCACCTGGCACTCGCCGGGCGCAACCTGGAAGCCAATCGACACGAACCGCTCCAGATACGCGATCACGTCTCCCGGCTGGGTGCCGCCGTCGATTGGCCCCGGCTGGAGGATGGGGTCGCCAATCTGCGCATCGTTGCTGTTGGCGATGACATGGTTGTTCGACAGGATGAGGCGCTGCCCGGTCGCCCGGTCCCGCACGACCGCGCCGAGCGTCCCCGCTGTTACCTGGTAGTGCGCGATGCTTACCCCGCCCGGCGCCGGACGCCAGCGGTCCGTACGCGCCTGCTGTGCGCGGATCACGCCGACCTCGACGACATCCGTCTCATAGCTGTTGACGCGCGGCGGCACCATCTGGCTGGGAGTCAGCCCGGCACGTGGGACTTTGTCCCGCACCAGCACAACGATGCTCACTTGGTCGGTGAGTTGGCCCTGCACCTCCTTCAAACCAACCCCGATGCCGATAACGTTTGGCTTCTTGAGGATATCCTCTTTGACAGCCTCCTTCGTCATCCTCAGCGCGCTGTGCTCTGACATGCTCCCCCCTCCTGGCGAACCGTTCGAGTCAACTAAAACCAGTATACAGCGTATTATTACGATACAGGCTGAGAAAACAGGCATCTTTGCGCCGCATCTTTGCGCCGCATCTTTGCGCCGCATCTTTGCGCCGCGTCTTTGCGCCGCATCTTTTTGCGCCCTCACCCGGCATCCCGGTCTGGGGAGGCCACCCCCGGCATACTGGCAATTCGCCTCCCGGCGGGCTATGCTATCCGGGAATGGCACATCTAAACTCGACGGAACACAGAGGACTATGTCGTATCGAATGAAACGCTGGGCGCTGCTCGTGCTCATCGCGGGTGCGGTGCTCGCCGTAGACCAGGCCGCCAAGTGGCTGGTCATCTCCAACCTTCAGATGGGTGAGTCGTGGATCCCCATCCCCGCGATAGCCAACTTCATCCGCGTCACGCGGAGCTTCAACACCGGCGCAGCGTTTGGCATGTTCCCGTTCGCGTCGAGCGTGTTCCTCGTGCTGGCGCTGGTCACCGTGTTCGCCTTCGTGATCATCTACCCGCGCCTGCCTGCCCGTGCCTGGCTCTCCCGTGTGAGCATCGCGCTCATCGCGGGGGGCGCGCTGAGCAACGCCATCGACCGCATCCGCTTCCAGCACGTCGTGGACTACGTCCACGTGCAGCTTACGCCCACCTTCGCCAACGTCTCGAACTTCGCCGACCACGCGATAACAGTCGGCGTGATCCTGCTGCTTGTTGATCAGTGGCTGCTTGAACGCGCCGAGATGCAGCAGGCCGCGGAGATGGACACGTTCGGGACGGACTCCACTACCCCCGACGACCCGGACGCGCCTCTGGCCTTCGAGCACGGCGACGATGAGGACGACGACCGCTCTGACCGGGGCGCGGCCCGCACGTCCGCCTCGCTGGCGGAGTAGCGCTCCCGCCGCACCAGCTAAGCCAGTCCTTTGAGCGCCCACAGCGCGGTTGTGCGGTGCTGTTATTTACTATATGGGTCGATATAATCATATTAAGTATTAAGTAAGTTATGTGATGAAAGGCACGAGTTCCGTTGATTGTTTTTGACGTCTACGCAGACATCACCTGCCCCTGGTGTTACATCGGCGAGCGGCGGCTGCACAGCGCCCTTGCCCAGCGCCCGGACATCGAGGTTGAGCTGAACTGGCGGCCCTTCCAGTTGAACCCATATGCTAACCCTGCAGGCGAGGACTGGGATGCGTTCGTCGCGCAGAAGTTTGGGGCGCGGGCCAAGCAGATGTTCGACCATGTGACGCAGATCGGCGCGGCGGATGGCATCGAGTTCGTCTTCGACCGCATCGCAAGCTCGCCGAACACGGTGGATGGGCACCGGCTGATCCTTTTCGCCGGGCGGCACGGCAAGCAGTGGGAGATGGCCGATCGCCTGTATCGCGCCTACTTCACCGAGGGGCGCAACCTGAACGACCACGACCAGCTTGTTGAGCTGGCTGCATCTGTCGGGCTGGACGCAGACGCCGTGCGCGAGTACCTGTCCGGCGACGAAGGCCGGGACGAGGTACACCAGAGCCAGCAGCAGGCGTACCGACTCGGCATCTCAGGCGTGCCGTTCTTCGTCGTGAACGGGCGTTACGGCATCTCCGGGGCACAGCCGGTGGATGTGTTCCTCGAAGTGCTGGACACGGTTCAGCAGGAAGCGGCAACTCAGGAGACATAAGGTCAGCCAGTGTAGGGGCGGCTCTGAGAGCCGCCCCTACCACACCAATGTCACACACGAAGCCGCGAGCTTGTTCGCCGACAGCTACTTCCCTCACCCCCGCCTCAAAACCCGCCTCATTGCCCCCTTTCAGGGGGAAATGCCCCGCAGGGGCAAAGGGGGTCCGACCCGCTTCACTACCCAACCTTCCAGTTGACAGCCCACACCGGACTCGTTAATCTATTCATACCAACCGAACCACACAACGCGATGAGCGGGACGAGTACCTGCGACACCGGCGCTCAGAGAGGCGGGGCCACCGGCTGAAAGCCCTGCCCGCAAGGACGCAGCGAAAACCACCCGCGAGCGCACCCCGGAACGCGCCGTTCGCGCCAGTATGGGGTGACGGCTGGCCCCGTTATCGGCCATTGAGATGGCGGCTTGCGCGCGCCGTGTGCGCCGCACAGCTTGCCAAGTTGGGTGGAACCGCGTGCAGCTCCACGCCCCAATGGGTGTGGGGTTTTTTGTTTTATAGTGGTTCAGGCAGCGGTATCACTAGTATTAGGAGACGAGAAGGAGTGACACCATGAGCAATCCAAACGCCGGGCAGCCCGGCGAGGGCCAGGCAGAAGCCTTCGTGCCCTACGAGGAGACGGAGCTTTACCGCATCCGGCACTCGGCAGCGCACGTCATGGCGCAGGCCGTGCTGGAGCTTTACCCGGAGGCCAAGCTCGCCATCGGGCCGCCCATCGAAAACGGCTTTTACTACGACTTCGACCTCGGCACGGACGAGAATGGCAACCCGCGTACGTTCACGCCGGAAGATCTGGAGAAGATCGAGCAGCGGATGAAGGAGATCATCCGCGCCGACTACCCGTTTGAGTACCGTGTGGTGGACGCCGAGGAAGCGAAGCGGCTCTTTGCCAACCAGCCCTACAAGCAGGAGCTGATCGAGGGGCTGCTGAAGGGTGAGGCCGACGAGTACGGCGAGGAAGCGGACGACGAGGCAGAGGTCGTGATCTCGACGTACAAGCACGACACGTTCGAGGACCTGTGCCGGGGGCCGCACGTCAAGAGCACCGGGGAGATCCCTGTCGACGGCATCAAGCTGATGAGCGTCGCGGGTGCATACTGGCGCGGCGACGAGAACAACCCGATGCTCCAGCGCATCTACGGCACGGCGTGGCCCAGCAAGAGCGCGCTTGAACAGTACCTCCAGATGCTGGAGGAGGCGCGCGAGCGCGACCATCGCAAGCTCGGGCGCGAGCTTGAAATCTTCACGTTCGACGAGGAGGTCGGGCCGGGCCTGCCGCTGTGGCTGCCAAATGGCGCGGTCATCGCGGAGGAGCTTGAGAACCTCGCCAAGGAGATGGAGCGCAAGCACGGGTACGTCCGCGTGCGCACGCCGCACCTCGCCAAAGAGGACCTCTTCTACCACAGCGGGCACCTGCCCTACTACGCGGGCAGCATGTACCCGCCGATGGAGATGGAGGGCACGCGGTATTACGTCAAGCCGATGAACTGCCCGATGCACCACAAGATCTTCGCCGCGCGGCAGCGCAGCTACCGCGAGCTTCCGCTCCGGCTGGCAGAGTACGGCACGTGCTACCGCTACGAGAAGAGCGGCGAGTTGTTCGGGCTGATGCGCGTGCGCTCGATGCAGATGAACGACGCGCACATCTACACGCCGGTGGACCTGTTCGAGCAGGAATTCCTCGACGTGATCAACATGTACCTGGAGTACTTCCAGATCTTCAACATCGACCGGTACATGATGCGCTTCAGCACGCACCACCGCAAAGGGCTTGGCAAGAAGTACGTGAACAAGCCCGAGTTGTGGCAGCGGACGGAGCAGATGGTGCGCGACGTGCTGGTGAAGAACAACATCCCGTTCGTCGAGGTGCCGGACGAGGCCGCCTTCTACGGGCCGAAGATCGACGTGCAGATCTGGAGCGCCACGGGGCGCGAGTTCACGCTGGCGACGAACCAGGTGGACTTCGCGCAGCCGGCCAGCTTCAACCTGACGTTCGTCAACAGCGAGGGCGAGGACGAGATGCCGCTGGTGCTGCACCGCGCGCCGCTCAGCACGCACGAGCGTATGATCGGCTTCCTTATCGAGCACTACGCCGGGAACTTCCCGGTGTGGCTCGCGCCGGAGCAGGTCCGCGTGATCCCCATCACGGACCAGCACCGCGAGTACGCCGTCAACATCGCCGACAGGCTGTTCAAGGCGGGCGTGCGCGCCGAAGCCGACCTCGGCCCCGACCGCATGGGCAACAAGATCCGGCAGGCGCAGCTTAAGAAGGTGCCGTACATGCTCGTCGTCGGCGACCGCGAGATGGAAGCCGGGACGGTATCGCTGCGCAAGCGGGACGGCACGCAGATCAACGCCATGCCAGTCGACGAGTTCGTCGCCCTGGTGACGGAGCGCATCGCCACCCGCTCGCCGGAACTGTAGACGTAGGGACACAGCGTTGGCCGATTGTCGTAGGGGCGGCTCTCAGAGCCGCCCCTACAGTTGTGTCATCTGTGAGCTTACCTCTTCGCCGCTCGCCTACCCGCCCCAGCCCAGAATGGCGCGGGCCTGCTGCACCCACTGCTCCGCCGTGTTGAAATCGCCCTGCCACAGCGCCACGCGTGCCCGGTCCGCCGCCAGATACGCTTCATAATACACCGGGTCCGCGTCGTCATAGTGGTAAAACACGTACGCGTACACCTCGGAGACACGGCTTGCCACCTTCGGCAGCCGCGCCGCATCGACGCGCGCCCCCTGCGCCCAGCGGGCCGCCAGCGCCGCCCGGAACTCCGCGTCGAGCGCGCCGAGGCTCTTGCCGTAGACCGCTGTGTAAGCCGACGTCGGGTACACCACGCGCAACGCATCCAGCCCGTAATTATCGACCAGATAGCCGACGAAGCACCCTGCCCCGAAGTAGTTGAACGGGTGGCGGATGTGCCCCTTGAACGCCTCGCGGTCCTCCTCGATGTCCACCATCGACGGCATGATGCCCGCTGCATGCATCGCCGCGCACAATTCGTCTGCTGGCAGATAGCCGCCCGCCTCCAGCGCGGGCATCGCGGCCCAAGTCGCCACGCCCTCCGACAGCAAGATCGAGTCGTGGTGCGAGCCGTACTCGTGCGCCGCCACGAGATGGCCCAGCTCGTGCGCGAAGAAGTACGCGTTGTCGGCTTCGGTGCCCGTGCCGTCGTGCAGCACGTACACCTGGTTCACGTCGGAGGCTGCCAGCCCGCGCAGGTGCGCGTTCGGGCGCTCGTAGAGCGTGCCCGCGACCAGCACCTCGAACGGCTCCGACATGGTCACGCCGAGCCGCTCCTCCACCGCTGCTAACGCCCCCTCGACGAGCGCGACCGTCTCCTCGACGTGAAGGGCGGTATAGGTGTCCGGCTGGTAGTACAGCGTGAAGCGCGGATGCCGGATGAAGCGCGGGTAGTTCTCGGCGAGGTTGCCCGCAATGACGGACCGCTCCCATGTGCCCGCATACGCCCGGTCGGCAGGCACGGCTTCCCGCACGGACGCCTCAACGGGGGCAGCCATCGGCGTGGGCGGCTGGGTCGGCGGGAGCGTTGGGGGGAGGGTCGGCGCGGGCGTCGCTGTGGGCGGCGGGGCAACCGTTGGCGTCACCGTCGGTGGGGCGGTGAGCGGCAGCGCCGCCTGTGGCTCGGCGGGCCGCGTGCTGAGGTAGAGCCACATCCCGACGGCCAGCGCGGCGAGCGCCAGCGTCACGAGCGCGACGATAAGCTGGGCCTGCCCGGCGAGTTTCCTAAGCATATGCGAGAAGTGTGACATCACGGGAAGAAGCGATTCTGTGAGCCCTCATCTGCGCCATTTGTGCCATCTGTGGGCTCACCCGCTACCGGGCGATCCAGTCCGGGCCGTACTCGTCATCAGGCGAGGTGGTCAGCCGCACGACATCGCCCGTGCTGAGGTCATACACGTAGAGATCGGTGTTGTTGTCAACCGACCGGTTGAAGAACACCATCAGCCCGCTGCCCGACCACACCGGTCGCCCGTTCCGCCCGTCGCCGATAAGCGGCGCAGCAAGCCCGCTCTCGGTGTCGAGCACCCACACCTCGTCCACACGCCCGGTGCCGTCGAGCGTGTTGTAGATGATGGATTTGCCGTCCGGCGACCATACCGGGAAGCGGCAGGCAGGCGCAGAGCAGTCGTACACCTGAAGCACCTCGCCTTCGGGGTAGCTCATCACGGCGATCTCCCACTTGCCCCGCCCCTGGGTCATGTAGGCGATGCGCGTGCCGTCCGGCGAGAACTGCGGCGCGCGGTCGCCGAAGTCGTTGTTGGTGAGCAACCTCGGCTCGCCGCCCTCCGCCGGGATGACGGCGATCTCGGTAGCGCGGCCCGTGCCTAGCTCATAGGCGATCACCTGGCCGTCGGGCGACCAGTCCGGGTGGCTCGCCATGACGCTGCCCTCCGTCACCTGCCGCACGTCGCTGCCGTTGGCGTTCATCACGTAGATCTGCTGCACGCCGCCCCCACGCTCCGACTCAAACGCGATCAGGCGGCCATCCGGCGACCAGTCCGGCTCGCCATCGTATACCGTGTTATCAGTCAGGGCGATCTGGTTCCGCCCATCGTCGTCCATCACCATGATCTCGGCGCCGCTGCCTGTGCCGCGCGTATAGACAATTCGCCCCGGCACCGAGGGCAGCGGCAGCGGCGTTGTCTCGGGGTCGATGGTCGCAATGGGCGGCGTGTTGGTCGCACCCGGCTCGCCGGGCACTGTGGCAGTCGGCATGTCGGTGACGGTCGGCTCGGGCGTCTCGCTCGGCCCGGCGACCACCCCGGCGGGGAGTTCCGTCAGCATGAGCGCAGGCTCACCGGGCGAGGTCGGGGCGACTGGCGGCGTCGCCGTTGCGAAGCTGCTCCCCACAGCCACCTCATCCATTGGGGCGAACTGTGTCGGCGGCACCGGTGCTCCGGCAACCGCCCGCAGCCGCGATACAACAAACACCCCGACCGCAGCAGCGGCGAGCAGCACGGTCAGCCCCAGCAGCACGCTCCCCACGAGCGGCAGAACGCGCCGCTTGCCGCTTTCCTCCGACTCTGCCGGGCGGCGCGGAGGCGCGGGCGGTGCGCCCGGCGGCGCGGCGGGGGCGGCTCCGTGGCGGGCAAGCTCGCGTACCACACGCCGGAAGTCGGCGGCGAGCGCGCTGGCGGTCGGGTAGCGCTCGGCAGGGTTCTTGCGCATCGCACGCTGGATGACCCGATCGAGCGCGGCAGGCAGCGCCGGGTCCACGCTCTGCACGGAGGGCACCGGCTCGCGGACCTGCATGTACATCACCGCGATGGGCGTCTCCGCCTCAAACGGCACCCGGCCCGTCACCATCTCAAACAGGATGACACCCAGCGCGTAGATGTCGCTGGCAGGGGTGGCGGGCTTGCCCTGGCACTGCTCCGGTGACATATAGCTCGGCGTACCGACCACACCGCTGCCCGCGCCCGCCACCTCTGTACCGGCCACAGCGTCCATCATCTGCGCGATGCCGAAGTCCGTAAGATAGGCGTTGCCCTGCTCGTCAAGCAGGATGTTGCTCGGCTTGAGGTCGCGGTGAACCACGCCCTGCGCGTGCGCGTAGTCGAGCGCCTCGGCGACCTGCTCCACGATGCGCACCGCCGCCGGCAGCTCCACACCTTCATAGAACAGCTTGCGCCGCAGCGAGCCCGCCTCCAGCAGGCGCATGACAATGTAGGGCATGCCCTCATGCTCGCCGTAGGCATACACCGGCAGGATGGAGCGGTGCTCCAGCCGGGCGATCATGCGCGCCTCTTGCTGAAAGCGCTTCAGCGCGCGGGGATCTTCGGAAAGATCGCGGGGGAGCAGCTTGAGAGCCACGTAGCGGTCAAAGGATGGCTGGTACGCCTTGTAGACGGTCGCCATCCCACCCTGGCCGATGGTTTCAACCAGTTCATACTCGCCGATACGTTCGCCGCTCATGTCGTGTGTCGCCCTGTTGGAGTTTCATGTTATGCCGCCAGAACTGTATCATATGACGGGGGTAGACGCTAACGGGGAATGATGCGTAAATTCAGTTAGCCCACTTCCCCACATATTACCTTTCCGCATTCTCTCAAACGGCTTATAATCAGCGCCATGCCAACACTTGTACTCGCTCTAAACTACTGGCTCCATCTGATCGCGACGGTCCTCTGGCTTGGCGGGCTGGGGATGCTGGTGCTGGTCGCGTGGCCCGGCCTCCGCCCGGCGGGCGACGCGCAGGCAGGCGAGTTCTTCGAGGCGCTTGAACGCCGCTTCCGCCCGATCGCCAACATCAGCCTCGCCGTACTGATCGTCACCGGCATGATCCAGACCGGCGGCGACCCGCACTATGCGGGCCTGCTGGCAATTGGCGACGCGTGGTCGATAGGGCTGTTTGCCAAGCACATCGTCATCGTCGGCATGGTCGTCGTGGCGGCGATGCTCCAGTGGGGCGTGTACCCGGCGCTCGACCGGGCCCGCCTGCTCGCCGCCAAACCCGGCGGGGAAGAGCATATCGCCGCCGAGCGGCGCCGCCTGCGGCGGCTGGCCGCCATTAACCTGGGGCTCGGCATCCTCGTCCTGATGCTGACCGCCTTTATCACCGCCCTGGAATAAGCTACCCGTCCGCATGATGCACCGAGAAGACGACAGGCCCACCTCACCCCGCGCCCCCGCCGGCCCGCGCCGTGCGGGCGGCAGGTGGTACCTGCCCGTCGCGACGCTCCTGCTGCTCGTTGCGGCTTTCTTCCGCACGTGGAATCTCACCACCACCCCGCCCGGCCTGCACACCGAAGAACTGGTCAACGCGCAGATCTCCGAGATGGTCCGGCAGGGGGATATCTCGGTGATCTACGACGAGGTGGAGCCCGCGCGTGAGGGGCTGTACTATGCGCTGCTGGCCGCCTCGACGACCATCACCGGCGACGGGCTGATGCTCTGGCGGCTGCCGTCGGTGTGGATATCCATGCTCGCGCTGGCGATCACCACGCTGCTGATGCGGCGGCTGTTCGGGCGGCGCGTCGCGCTGATGGCACTGGGGCTGATGGCCGTCGCCTTCTGGCCGGTGTGGATGGGCCGCGCCGTGCAGCATGTCGCGCTGATGCCCCTGGCAACCGCCGTTGTGGCCTTCACGCTTGCGAGCGCCTTTAACGCCCGCCGCCCGACAGAGGCCAGCCTGTGGTTCACCGTCGGCGGGATCGCCCTGGGATTGTCGCAGTACGTGCACGTCACCGCCTGGACGCTGCCCGTGCTGTTCGTCGTCTATGTGCTGTACCGCACCATTGTCAACCGCCCGGAGATCCGCCGCCACCGGGCCGACATCTGGTACACGCTCGCGCTGGCCGCCGTCATCGACCTGCCGCTCGGCCTCTACCTGTTCCGCTACCCCGGCGCCCGTGAGCCGGTGCCCATTACGCAGCAGCCGGGCCTCATAGCCGAGATACCGGGGCGGCTGGTGTCGTCGCTGGCCGGGCTGGTGCTGCAGGGCGACATGCTCGCCTCACACAACCTGCCGGGCCGCCCGGTGTTTGGCCCGGTTGTCGGCGCGCTGCTCTTGCTCGGCATCGGCGTGGCGCTGGCCCGCTGGCGGCGCGCGCCCTACGGGCTGGCCCTGCTGTGGCTCATCATCGGCCTGCTGCCGACCGCCTTCCTGCCCCGCAAGCCGGATTTCGAGTACATGGCCGTGATCCTGCCGGTTGTTTTCGTCTTTCCGGCGCTGGGGCTGCGAGCGGTGTTCCAGCTAACACGGGAGCGGCTGCGCGGGCGGGTGCAGCAGGCGGCGAGCAGTGTCATCGGCCTGATCGTCGCCACGTTGCTCGCCGTCAACGCAGGCTGGACCTACCGCGATTACTTCCTGATCTGGCCCTCGCTCGACGAGGTGCAGACCGCTTACCAGGCCGAGTTGGGGCGGCTGGCCCACTACCTTGATACCAGCACCGACCCGACGCCGGTGTCAGTATGCTCCATCCCTGTCGACGAGCGCGATGAGCCGTTCGCCCTGACCAACGCCCGCCTGCTCGACATCCTCATGCACCGCAGCATGGCGGGCATCCGCATTTTTGACTGCACCCAGAGCCTCGTCATCGCCAACGGCGGCGAATCACAGCGCATCATCTTCCCGCGCAGCCACTACTACGAGCACCTGCCCGGCCCGCTGCTGGCGTGGATGCGCTACGCCGAGGACGAGGGCGTGCCCGGCGTCGGCCCGGACGTGGTGATGCGGCTGGAGGTCAGCAACGAACTGGCTGACTACGCCGGGGCGTTCATCACCACGGCGCTCACCGCCTGGCCGCCGGAGGCGCGGGTAACGGGGCTGGCCCCCCTGCCGCTCTCGTTCGGCTATAACGTCACCTTCCTCGGCTACGAGATCCGCGACGAGCAGGTGCGGGCCGGCGACTGGGTTGAGGTGACCTCCTACTGGCGGATGGATGGCCCACCGCCGCCAGAAGTGTGGCAGTTCATGCACATGCTCGGCAACCCGGTCGTGATCGTCGCGCAGGACGACGGGCTTGGCGTGAACACGGGCACGCTGCAGGTGCGCGATGTGTTCCTCCAGCACAGCATGATCCAGACGCCGACCGGGCTGGCAGCCGGCCCCTATCCCCTGTCGCTGGGGCTGTACTTCCCGCAAACCGGCGAGCGGCTCCCGGCCTTTGTTGATGGCAACGCCATCGCCGACCGCGTCTTCCTTCGAAGCGTCACGATTGAGCGGTAAGCGCCGCACCGCTTGTCTACCGCTGCCTGTGCTGGCATGATCAGGGTGTTGGGCAGCAGGCCATCCACCGCGCTGCGACGCCTGCTGCAGTACGGCTTTTACCCACCCCGGTCGAACGTTCCTCGGAGGCAAACACCACATGATAGAGATCGACGCATCGCAGGGTGAAGGCGGCGGGCAGGTGCTGCGCAGCGCCCTCGCCATGTCCGTTATCACCGGCCAGCCGGTTCACCTGACCCGCATCCGCGCGCGGCGACGCAACCCCGGCCTCGCCCCCCAGCACCTTGCCGGGGTGAAGGCCGCCGCGCAGATCTGCGATGCCGAGGTCGAGGGTGCGGCTCTGCGCTCGCAGGAACTGACGTTCATACCCGGCGGGGCCGCCCGCGCCGGAACCTACGAGTTCGACATTCAGGAGCTAGCCGGGCAGGGCAGCGCCGGGGCGACCACCCTGCTGCTGCAAACCCTGCTGCTGCCGCTCGCGCTCGCCGACGGCGACTCGCACCTGACGCTCCGGGGCGGCACGCATGTCGCCTGGAGCCCGCCCGTCCACTACGTGCGCTGGGTGCTGCTCCCCATGCTGGACCGCATCGGCATTCACGCCGAGGTTGAACTGGTAGACTGGGGCTGGTACCCGAAGGGCGGCGGCGAGGTGCGCGTCACGATCCGCGGCAACTCGGAGCTGCGCGGCATCCAGCTTACGGACCGGGGTGCGTTTGTCAACCTGCGCGGCGTGGCCGTGGCGACCAACCTGCCCTCGCACATCCCGCAGCGCATCAGCGCGCGGGCCAATAATCTGCTGCGCGAGGCGGGTCTGCCCGCCAATGTCGAGCCACTCCGCGTCAGCGGCACGGCGGAAGGCGCGGGGATCTTCGTCGCCATCGCCTACGAGAACGTCGTCGCGGGGTTCACCGGGCTGGGCCGCCTCGGCAAACCGTCAGCGGAGGTTGCGGAGGAGGCCATCATCCCGCTGATTGCCTACTACCGGCGGACCGCCGCCCTCGGCCCGTACCTGCCCGACCAGATCGTGCCCGCCCTGATGATGGCACAGGGACCGTCGCTCTTCAGCACGGTCGAGATCACCCGGCACACCCTTACCAACATCGCCATCGTGCAGGAGTTCATCGACCGCTCGGTGCACGTGGACGGGACAGAGGGCCAGCCCGGCTTCGTGCGCATCGATGGCGAGCAACCGCGCTTACTACCTGCCCGGCAGGTTTGACGTAATTATTTGTATAGAGCTTGTTTAGGACTTTTTTGGCGGCAGCGTGCTATGCTAGAGATAGCGCGCCTGCGATTCCTGCACTGTTGCATTGGTAAACTACTGGAAGGTTGAGTCGAAAACATGTTTAACCACAAACGGAACGCGACTGAGGAGTTTCTGTCACGAGGGCTGCGGCCCGGCAGTGAGTTCACCGTCGCTCCGATCGACCCTGCCTTCAAGTTCAGCACCATCAAGCGGGTAGCGATCTTCGCCGAAGCCTTTCTGCCCAAGATCGACGGGGTCTCCAAGACGGCGGTGCTCGTCACGAGGCACTTGCAGCAATCAGGCCGGGAGGTGATCATCTTCGCGCCGGATGTCAACGGCAAGACGCCCGACAGTCTCGGGCCGAGCCAGGTGGTCCCGGTGCCGTCGTTTGAGGTTCCCGGTGTGCCCGAGACAAAGGTAGGCTTCCCCAGCCCGCTCGTCAACCAGTATCTCGACAAGTTCAAGCCGGACATCATTCACCTGTTCAGCCCGGCTGTCCTCTCGCTGGCCGGGCTGTGGTACGGGCGCAACCACGACCTGCCCATCATCGCCAACTACCAGTCGGATCTGCCCGGCTACGCCACACAGTACGGTATTGACCTGTTCTCCACGCCCATCCGTGATGGGCTGCGTGCGCTGCACAACAACGTCCACCTGACGACCGTGCCCTCGCACTTTACCATCCGCCAGTTGAAAAGCTGGGGCTTCGAGCGGCTGCGCTACTGGCCGCGCGGGGTGGACCTCGACCGCTTTAACCCGGCACGCCGCAGCCAGGCCATGCGCGAGCGTATGCTCGCCGGGCGGCCCGACGACAGCCTGCTTGTGCTGTACGTGGGGCGGCTGGCAAACGAAAAGCGGGTCGACCTGCTGCTCGAGGCGGCAAAGCTGGACGGCGTCGCCCTGACCATCGTCGGCGACGGCGCACAGCGCGAGGAGCTTGAGGAACTATTCGGCGACAGCGCGCACTTTATGGGCTACGTGTTCGGGGATGAACTGGCAGAGGTCTACGCCAGCGCGGACGTGTTCGCCTTTACCGGCACGAACGAGACGTTCGGCCAGGTCGTGACCGAGGCGATGGCCTCCGGCCTGCCCACGCTGGTGCCGAATGCCGGCGGCGTGGTCGATCACGTGCTGGACGGCATTAACGGCTTCATCTGCCAGGAGGACCCTGCCGACTTCCGCCAGAAGATCGAGTATCTGCTGGAACACCCCGAGCACCGTCTGCGCATGGGTGAGGCGGCGCTCGCCTATGCCCGCCAGCGCCCGTGGGAGAAGGTCATGGAAATGCTGGAGGGCTACTACGAAGAGGCCTGGCATCTGGCCTACCGCAGCCAGATTTTCTAGCAGTGCGACAGTCAGACCCCCCTCTCCCGAGCACGCTTGCGTGCCACCCGGGGATGAGGGGGCTGGCAGTTAGTTGCGCCAACCGCCCGGTGCTCGACTGAGTCGCCCCTCATAGGGGGAAATGGTAGGTCGCGAAGCGACCACCAGCAGAGGGAGCACGTAGGGGCGGCTCTGAGAGCCGCCCCTACCCTTGTAGGCTGTAGGATCAGGAGCCGCGAAGTTCATTCGCGGCGTTTTGTTACCTGGCCTACCGCAGCCGGATTTTCTAGCGGCGCGACAGGCAGAACCCCCTCTCCCGAGCACGCTTGCGTGCCGCCCGGGATGAGGGCACCCGCCTTACACCACGATATTCACCAGCCGCCCCGGCACGTAGATCACCTTGCGCGGCGGCTTGCCATCGATGAAGCGCTTCACCTGCTCGGAGGCCAGCGCCGCCTGCTTCGCGGACTCCTCGTCCACGTCCGCCGGAACCTCGATGCGGTCACGGACCTTGCCGTTGACCTGCACCACCAGCGTGATCACGTCCTCGGCGGCAATCGCCTCATCGGCCTCAGGCCAGGGCTGCGCGTGGATGCTGTACTCGCCGCCGATGCGCGCCCACAGCTCCTCGCTGATGTGCGGCGCGATGGGCGCCAGCATCAGCAGCAGGCTGCGCACCGCCTCGTCCCAGGCTTCCGTCCGCACGACAGGCGTGCGCTTCGCGTCCTGCATGGCATTCTTCAGCTCCATCAGCGCGGCCACCGCCGTGTTGAAGTTGAAGCTCTCGATGTCCTCCGTCACGCTGAGGATGGTCTGGTGAACCTTGCGCCGCAGGCTGCGCACGTCCGCCTCGGACGCCTCGCCTGACACTTCGGGCGCAGGCTCAACGATCAACTGCCACACGTCGTGCAGGAAGCGCACCGGCCCCTTGATGCTCTGGCTGTCCCACGGGCCGCCCTGGTCCCACTTGAAGGAGAACATCAGATAGGTGCGCACGGTGTCCGCGCCGTACTCCGCTACCAGGTCGTCCGGGTCGACGACGTTTCCGCGGGACTTGCTCATCTTCTCGCGGTCTTCGCCCAGGATCATGCCCTGGTTGGCCAGCCGCGTCATCGGCTCGCTGAACATCGACTCCGGCTGCTCGCCGGGCCGCATCGGCTTCACCGGATCGAAGATGCCGCAGTCCCGCATGGCCTTCGTGAAGAACCGCGTGTACAGCAGGTGCATCGTCGCGTGCTCGATGCCGCCCGTGTACATGTCGACCGGCAGCCAGTAGCTCGCCTCCTCCGGGTCGAAGGGGTAGCTGTCGTAGTGCGGGCTCAGGTAGCGGTACTGGTACCACGACGAGCACATGAAGGTGTCCATCGTGTCCGTCTCGCGCTCCGCCTCGCCGCCGCACTTCGGGCAGGTCACGTGCCGCCATGTCGGGTGCAGCTTCAGCGGCGACTGGCCGGTCGGCATGAACTCGACATCCTCCGGCAACTCAACCGGCAGTTCGTCCTCCGGCACTGGCACGATGCCGCACCGCTCGCACAGGATCATGGGGATGGGCGCGCCCCAGTAGCGCTGGCGGCTGATCAGCCAGTCGCGCAGGCGGTAGTTCACCGCCTCGGTGCCGATGCCCTGCTCCTCCAGCCAGTCGATCACGGCGCTGATGCCGGGGTTCTTGCGGCCCTTCTCATCGCTGACGGGCGTACCGCTGAACGGCCCGGAGTTGACCATCACGCCCGCGCCACTGTAGGCAGCATCCACGTACTCCAGCAGCCAGTCAATGTCGATGGTCGCCTGCGCGCGGTCGACCGCGCCGCTCGCCTTGCTGAACCGCCCCTCGGCCTCATCATAGACCAGCACCGCACCGGCCTTCTCCGCCGCCTCGAACACCTCATCCAGGTTCTTCCCCGCCTCGCTGATGTAGTCGGGCAGGTGGGCAGCCAGCGGCTGGATCACGCCGGGGATGGGCAGGCCGAACTTGCGCGCAAACTCGAAGTCGCGCTGGTCGTGCGCGGGCACGGCCATGATCGCGCCGAAGCCGTACGTCATCAGCACGTAATCGGCAATCCAGATCGGGATGCGCTCGCCGTTCACCGGGTTGATGGCATACGCCCCGGTGAACACGCCGGTCTTCTCCCGGTCTGCCGCCTCGCGCTCGACATCGCTGGCACGCGCCGCCTGCTCGACGTAGGCGTCGACCGCCGCGCGCTGCTCCTCGGTCGTCAGCTCCGCAACCAGCGGATGCTCCGGGGCCATCACCATGAAGGTCGCGCCCCACAGCGTGTCGGGCCGCGTGGTAAAGACCGGCAGTTCATCGCCACGCTCGGTCTTGAAGATCACCTCCGCGCCCTCGCTGCGCCCGATCCAGTTCTTCTGCATCGTGACGACACGCTCCGGCCAGTCGATGTCGCTGAAGTCCAGCAGTTCGTCGGCGTAGTCCGTGATCTTGAAGAACCACTGGTTCAGCCGCTTCTTGATGACCGGCGTGCCGCACCGCTCGCATACCCGCTGCTCGCCGACCACCTGCTCGCGGGCCAGCGTCGTGTTGCAGTTCGGGCAGAAGTCAACCGGCGATTCCTTCTTGTAGGCCAGCCCCTTCTCGAAGAACTTGATGAAGAACCACTGTGTCCACTTGTAGTATTCCGGGTCGCTGGAGATGGCCTCGCGCTCCCAGTCGAACATCGCGCCCATGCTCTTGAGCTGCTTGCGCATGTTCTCGATGTTGGCATACGTCCACTTCTTCGGGTGGATTTTGCGCTGGATGGCCGCGTTCTCGGCGGGCAGGCCGAAGGCGTCAAAGCCCATCGGGAACAGCACGTTATAGCCCTTCATGCGCATGTAGCGCGCCCGCGCATCGGAGGGCGCCATCGCGTACCAGTGCCCGATGTGCAGGTTGCCCGACGGGTAAGGCAGCATCGTCAGCGCATAGTACTTCTTGCGGTCGGGGTCCACGACCGAGCGGTACAGCCCGGTCTCCTCCCAGCGGCGCTGCCACTTCTTCTCAATGTCTTGCGGTCGATACTCGTCCCTCATGTCAGGTCTGCTTCTCCCTGTAAATTGCTATCTGGTATTCCGGTTATCGGGTGCGGTGCGCACCCGGTCGCTGCTGCTGAAGGCTAGCGCCTGCGAGGCGGCCCGCGAGAAGGCAGCGGATCTCCCATACGTGACACTGGATTGTGTTGTGAGCCACTGTAACCTCCTCTCTGTGATCAAAAAAGTCCCTCCGCCGACAGGGACGAAAGGACTCCGTGGTACCACCCCGCTTGACAGAATCACCCCCCACGGGGGATCCTGCCCGCTCTGGCGCGTAACGTGCGCAACGCGCCGGCCACTACTACTGGCGTTCATGGCCGGGGCTCCCGGACGAGGTGGGCCACCTGTGCTCGCCATGGGCACGAGTTGCCGGGCTCACACCGTCCCCGGCTCGCTGTGGCGATGGCTTATCACTTCCGTTCGCAGCCTGTTTTATTATGTATGTTAATGGCTCAATTGTACCGGCCCGGCGCGTTACCGTCAACCAGCACCCCCTCTCCGTGAGGCATGCAAGTATGAGGGAGCGAGGGACGGAGATGCTCGCCAGAGCATCCTGTCCTAGACCCCTTCGCCATCCTGCTCCCGCCCGACGTGCCGCCCGGTGAGTACACCATCCGGGTCGGCATCTACCACCCCGATAATGGCCTGCGTCTGCGGGTGACGAGCGCCTCGGCAGGCGCAGGCGATTACGTCGAGCTGGGCACGGTGGAGACAGCCCCCTAGCCCGGCAGCAGGGCTTTCATACGGTTGAACATGAACCGGGTCGCCGACCTGGGGTTCAGGCGGTACAGGAAGTTCATCAGCTTCGCGTCGTTCCCGACGTACACCTGGAACTGGTCGCGCTCCATGCCCCGGATGATGATCTCGGCGGCGCGCTCCGGCGCCGTCATCGGGAAGTTCTGCGCGGCATCCTCCCCTATCGGCATAGCGAGGCCCGAGTTGCTGGTGATGTTCGTGGCAATCGCCCCCGGAAAGACGACCGTCACCCGGACGTTGGTATCAATCAGTTCCGCGTAAAGCCCCTCCGTGAGCAGCTTGACGCCCGCCTTCGACGCACCGTAGAGCGTCTGCCCCGGCACCGGGAAGAAGCCGCCCATGCTGGAGACGTTCACGATGTGCGCAACCGGGCGCTCCAGCAAATGGGGCAGAAAAGCCTTCGTCATGTAAACCACGCCGTACAGGTTCACGTTGACCACCCGCTCGATGGCCTCGTACGGCAGGTCCTTGAGGCGCACAAAGGGCTGGATGATCCCCGCGTTGTTGATCAGCCCGTCGACCGCGCCATGCGCCTCGATCACTGCGCCGGGCAGCGCATCCACGGCGTCGCGGTCGCTCACGTTCACAACGTGGATGCTTACACGGTCGCGCCGCCTTCCGGCTAGCTCGACGGTTTCACGGAGCGCCGCTTCGTTCAGATCGACCGCCGCAACCTGTGCACCCTTCTCCAGCAGTTTGTGGGTCAGCGCACGCCCGATCCCGCTGCCCGCGCCCGTCACCACAATGACTTTACCCCTCACGTTCATCACGTTGTCCCCTCGTTCTATGAATTAATATAGGCAGCTTAATCATACCCCGTGATGCGCCAGCCGGAGAGACAAAAAACCGGCGCCCACTCCTGTACTGAGGAAGGGCGCCTGGCTGCTATCGGGGAAGTATAGCCGTTGTGCGGCGCTGTTTACTCCTGTTTCGTCCCGCACTCGGCGCAGAACTTCGCACTCGCCGCCAGCTCCGCGCCGCACTCCACGCAAAACTTCTTGGCCGCGAGCGGCTGGCCGCACTCCATGCAGAACTTGCCACCGGAAACCGCCGCGCCGCAGTGCGGGCAGCTTGCCACGATAGTCTCTTTGAACGTGCTCTCGCTGACGTAGCTGACCTCCCTGGCCTTCTCCCGCGCATCCAGCACTGCCGCCTCAACCTGCGCGGCGGAGAATTCCTCCTGCAGATCGGGCGCGCATCCTTTGCACAGGTTGCGCGGAGCGTTCCAGCAGTCGTCGTCTACCCACTGACCGCAGCGCTTGCACTTGTGGAAGTGCGGCATAGCCTCCTGCACCGCCTTCTCAAAGGCGGCGTCGTGGGCCTTCTCCCACGCGGCAGAGTGAACCGCACGGCCCGCGTCTGCTGCCCGGTAGAAAAGCCCGCCCAGCAGGCTGCCCGCTGCGTCGAGCGCGCCGCTGATCGCGCCGGTTGCCGAGGGCTGGAAGCGTGTACGGTAGCCGTTGCCGCACCGGTCGCACATAAACACGAACTGGAAGCCTCGCTCCGTGCTTTCGTCGTTAAAGTTGCGCGTAAATTGAATGAGCGCCATTAAAACTCCTCCTGGGATGCGCGCCATCAGGTAAGGGATTACCCCTCAAAGAATAAAAGCTCCCACCATTATAATCTGATCGGCGTAATTGGCATCTGGAAAGTTCCACGCAGTACAAAGACGCCCATACCTTGATAGCGGCCCGGAGCGCCGGGTATCATCCGGGGTGGGTTCACGTGGCGAAGGGGGCCTGGGAGTGCGCAACATGTGGGCGTATCGCCCGCCGACAGAACGGCCCGGGCGCGGCATACGCGCCGGGAGCAGAGGCGCTCGTGCCTGAGGGTCGCTCCGGCGCGCGCCGCTGGACGTTCCTGCTGCAGCTCGCCATCAGCCTGGGTCTGCTGGCCTGGCTGGTGAGCCGCATCGGCGTGCGGGACCTGCTCGCACAGCTTGGCGGGATGCACCCGGGGCTGTACGCTGCCGCTGCGCTCGGCTTCCTGCTGACGGTCGTCATCCGTGCCTACCGCTGGCAGGTGATGCTCAAACCGCTCGGCGTGCAGGCCGGCCTGCCGACGCTGTTTCGCCTGTACCTGCTCGGCTTCTTCTGGAACAGCTTTCTGCCGACCGGCTTCGGCGGCGATGTAGCCAAGATCATCGCGTTGCGCCGCCGCACCGGCGAGGGGGTGGACGCGACGGTCAGCGTTGTGGCCGAGCGCGCCATCGGTCTGCTCGGCACGGCGATGATCGGCCTGCTGGTCCTGCTACTGTGGCCCCGCCTTGTCACCCCGCAGATGTTCGCCGTCGTCGCGCTGATTTGCCTGGCGATCCTGGCCGGGGGCTGGCTCATCCACCTCGACCTGCTGGAGTGGCTCGCGCGGGCCCTGCCCTTCACGCGGCGCATCACCCGGAATGAGAAGGTCGTCGCCGTGCACGCCGCCATCCGCGCCTACGATCTGCGGGCGCTGAGCGCCGGTCTGCTGGCGTCGGTGCCGTTCACGCTCGTGTTCATCGCCACCAATTGGCTGATCGGGCTGGCGCTGTACGTGCCCGTCCCGCCGCACTACTACGCGATCTTCACGCCGGTGGTGAGCATCGTTGAGCTGCTGCCGCTCTCGTTCAACGGGCTGGGCGTGCGTGAGTACATGTACCAGCTTCTCTTCGAGCCAATCGGCGTGACTGCCGGGCAGGCAGTTGTGATGGGGCTGGCCTTCAACGTGCTGAAGATCGGCACGGGGCTGCTCGGCGGGCTGATCGCGCTGCTTGGCAGCGCGCGCGGCCTGTTCGCCTCCCCACAATAATCGAATTGCGGAAGGCGCGGAAGGGTAGAAGCCCCCTCACAGGGGGAGATCGGCGGCCCTGCGGGCCACCGGGAGGTGCGGGGTTGGTCACAATTCCCCAACATTTCGATTTGACAACCTAGGGGCGCAGCATGCTGCGCCCCTACTACAACGATTTCTATTTTTATAAGCAGGGAGCCGCGACGTTTAGTCGCGGCGGCTTTTTAAATGCCCTGCATTAATCCCGCCGCCCTCATTCCGCACACGGCAGCGTAAACCAGAACGTCGCACCCTGGCCCGGCGCTGACTCCACGCCAATCTCGCCGCCGTGCGCCTCGACCACGCGCCGCGCGATCGCCAGCCCCAGGCCGGTGCTCGTCTCGTTGCCCGTCGGGCGCGCCGACGTCCGGCTGAAATACTGGAACAGCCGCGCCTGCTCCTGCTCGCTGATGCCGGGGCCTTCGTCCTCCACGCTGAAGCGCAACTTACTATCCTCACGCTCGACGGTGATGGTGATGGTGCTGCCGTGCGGGGAGAACTTGATCGCATTCGAGATCAGGTTGTCCAGTACCTGTCGCAGCCGTTTCGGGTCGGCATCCGCACAGCCGTCTGCGGTCACGTTCAGCGAAATGCGGATGCCCTTCGTCTCCGCCATGCTCCGGTGCGGCCTGACGATCGTTTCAACAAACGGCTCAACCTCGATGATCTCCCGCTCCAGCACGAACGTGCCCGATTCAAGCTGTGACACGTCGAGCAGGTCGTTGATCAGTGAGAGCATATAGTTCGCCTGCTGCGGGATGAACGAGAGCAGAACTTCGCTGTCTTCGTCGATGTCGGTGAGCGTTTCGCGCAGGTAGCTGCCCGCTGTGAGGATGTTGGCAAGCGGGCTGCGCAGATCGTGTGCAACGATGCCGATGAAGCGGCTCATCTCCTTTTCGAGCGCCCGCAGGTCGCGCTGGCTCGCTTTGAGCGCCTCGCGCGCCTGCTCAAACTCGCGCTCCAGCCGGGCGGCCTCATCGCCGGGCAGCGCCAGCACCAGCAGGCGATCCCCGCGCCGCCACACCTCACCGGGCGCTTCACGGGGCACACCCTCCGCCCCCACAACGGCCAGCCGCCCCCGGTAGGCAAGCCCGTCGGCAGCGGCGGCCAGCGCCGACAGGCGCGGCTCGGCGAGGCGTTCCAGCGAGAGCGACGCAGCGTCATCTACATCAAAGAGAGCACGCAGCGCGTCGTTCGCATGCCGGGCCGTCCCGCTTGTATCGAACAGCCCCAGCGCCAGCGCCCCACTCCGGGCGGCAAATACCGCGATCTCCGCCGCCCATTCGGTCACGATCTCATGTTCTGCGCCGCTGCTCCTCCTCCGCTCCAATCCGTTCTGCCGATCATCATCCACAATAAATATCTCTCCTTAA
>ERZ773359.634-NODE-634-length-50223-cov-14.823134_pt1 | contig 50223 bp, 40 predicted proteins | sample MGYA00374955_ERZ773359 | MGnify/ENA primary metagenome ERZ773359 (study PRJEB29098, sample SAMN04486028) | biogas fermenter metagenome | study: EMG produced TPA metagenomics assembly of the Biogas fermentation microbial communities from Germany - Plant 4 DNA1...
ATATCCGAACAAAGGCGAGGCAGAAAAAATGCCAACGATTACTTGACACTTACTTCTCTAGAAGTCTTCTTGAAAAAGACTGGCTATTAGACTAACATTATTACGAGGAGGAGAAGACATGGATTCCTTTGAGGGGGATCTGCGTCTTACCACGGCGGCGGGAGACGAGCAGTTTGTTCCCCTGGGAAGCAGTGAGAACGAGCCGCCCTATCCGGGCGAAATAATATACAAGGACGACAAGGGAGCCGTATGCAGGTGCTGGAACTGGAGAGAAGCACAAAGGACAATGCTGACCGAGAAAACAAAGAACGCATTTCTATGCATAGAGCTGGTGGATGAAAAAAGGGCAAACGAATTCAACTCGGCCCTGGAGGAATTGGCCAATCTGGTTTCAAAGCACCTTGGGGGTACGGTGGAAACCCATGTGCTGGATGCCGGCAAAAGGGAAGTTAATATTTGCTAGTGAATTAGGTGAGATTTGAGTGTTTCCGAGTATATGTGGGAAACTATTATTGCCAATATTTTAATATAGGGGAAATGCTGAATGCCTTTCGATAAAAATAAGAGTACTGCTTCAAAACGTTATGACAAATTGTTTGCCTTGGTATTTGGAGCCCTTACAATACTTTTAATTGTGCTGGCTTTTACCAACAGGGCCTTTTTCGACTGGGCCTATGAGCGCCACCAAAACCAACTGAGTTGGTATATAAGGCCGCTCTTTCTTATACCCTTCTGCTATTTTGCGTACAGGAGGAGTTGGACCGGTATTATGGGAACGCTTTTTGTTCTTTTGACAAGCATGTTCTGGTTTCCAAAGCCCGCTGTTGTTAACGAACAGGTAAAGCAGTTCCTTGAGATGGAAAAGGAATACCTAAGCGGCGGCTGGGGAATGACAAAGATACTAATTTCCCTTCTTGTGCCTATTTCTCTGACCGTTCTTGCGGCGGCTTTCTGGAAACGCAATCTATGGTTTGGGCTGTCAGTAATGGCTCTCATTGCCGTGGCAAAAATGATATGGAGTATTGCCTACGGGGGAGAAGCAGGCAGGTCCGTCCTCCTTCCCGCAGTAGTCGGCCTTGTAGTGTGCACAGGATTAATCTACCTGGGCTATAAGCGGCTGCATAGTTAGAAAGGCCAACGAAGCCGGCGGGTAAAGGGAATAATAATCAACGAATTTATCGGTGATACTGCGCTGTTTGCAGAGGGCGCCGGGATGCCGGAGGATGCGGGTCCTGACGAGGCCGGCTGCAGGCAAGGGGGGTACGAGAGGCTTGCAGAGCATGTAAAAAACTGGATATGGATAGGTTTTATGAAATACTGGATGGAAGCGTATAGTATGTTCTGTAAGATACGGGAACCATACCCGTGTCTTTATTGTGGCGCGATGATATTAAAAAGGACGGTAGCTTTGATGAAAGGAGGGGCCGCCAATGGCAGTCTGGAACCCCTGGCACGGGTGCACCAAGATCAGTGCCGGCTGCAAGAACTGCTATGTATACAGGCGGGATGCAAAGTATGAAAAGGACGCTTCGGTGGTTCACAAGACATCATCCTTTGACCTGCCGGTAAGGAAAAACCGTAAAGGCGAGTATAAGCTTAAGCCCGGCGACGGTATCGTTTATACCTGTTTCACATCCGACTTTTTCCACCCGGAAGCGGATGAGTGGCGAATAGATGCCTGGAGGTTTATAAAGGAGCGTTCCGACCTTCGGTTTTTCTTTATTACCAAGCGGCCGGAACGGTTCTATGTAAGCCTTCCACCCGACTGGGGTGACGGGTATGAAAATGTGCATATCTGCTGCACCTGCGAGAACCAGGAAATGGCCGATAAAAGGCTGCCGGTATTCCTGGAACTGCCGATAAAGTACCGGTCCATAATCCATGAACCGATGCTGGAGGCCATTGACATAAGGCCCTATCTTAAAAAGTACAATGACCGGATACATAGCGTGACCTGCGGAGGCGAATCCGGAAAAAACGCCCGGCTGTGCGACTTTGAATGGGTGCTTTCCACCAGGGAACAGTGTATCCAGTACGGCGTGTCCTTTAGTTTCAGGCAGACCGGGGCTTACTTTCGCAAAGGGAATCGAATATACAGGATAAAAAGAAAGTACCAGTTATCCCAGGCGGCAAAGGCCGGTATAGATTATAGGTAACGCATGTTACATGAGGAGAGGTTTTTTTATGGTTGACATCGGCTTAGGAATATGGTAGAGTAGGCGTAATTTATTCAAATAATGATAAAGGCGATGACAGGGAGAAGTAAACAATACGGATGCTTAACAGAGAGTGGGAAGAGGTGAGAGCCCATAAGCTACGGTTGTTGAATACACCCTCAAGCTGCAGGCTGAAACCTTAGGAGAGTAGGCCCGGCCGGTTAATACCGTTATTGGAAATCAAGAAACAAATTTGGATGGTACCGCGGACAGGCTATTCGCTCCATTGGAGAAAAATAGCCTGTTTTGTTTTATAATAATTAATAGCTTACATAAGGTGTGGGTTTTTATGAAAGAGAAGAAGAAAAATAACCAAAATGAAACAGTAAAGGACGCCGAGAGGCTGCTGGAGGAAAAGGATGCGGACATGCGGACCAGGGAATACAGCGGTTTATTCGGTGCACTGGTAACTGCTTTATTAATAGTATGGACAATCTTCCAGCTGTACTATAATACCTTAGGAGTTATGGATGCCATCACCCTGAGAGCGTACCATGCCCTATTTTTACTAATGTTTACATTTTTGTTTTATCCATATTTTAATAACGAAACAAGGAAAAGAAGGTTCGTACCTGTCCTGGACAGCCTGCTTGTAGTCATAACGGTTATAGTTTTTGGTTATATGGTTCTGAACTATAAAAGAGTAGCCATGTCGGGCGGGTTTTTAAACAAAACCGATTTGGCAGTGGCGGGAGTAAGCATTGTATTGGTATTGGAAGCGGGAAGAAGGGCAAGCAGGAACCTGGCCGTTTTATCAGTGGTTTTCCTGCTGTTTAACTGGTTTGGGAAATTTGTGCCGGGTATCCTGGGGCATTCCGGGTTCACGTTAAAAAGGGTTTTGAGCCATATGTTTTGGGGAAGCCAGGGAATATTCGGAGTGGGCATAGGCGTAAGCGCCACCTATATTTTTACCTTTGTACTGTTTGGAAGCTACTTGAAGTACAGTGGGTTCAGCCAGTTCATAAACGATATTGCGCTAACGCTGGTGGGGCGTTCCACCGGCGGCCCGGCAAAGGTTGCGGTATTGGCAAGCGCCCTTTTGGGTATGATTAACGGCAGCGCCATTGCCAATGTAGCCACTACCGGGACAATTACAATACCGTTAATGAAGAAGGTGGGATATAAGGCCGATTTTGCAGCGGCGGTGGAAGCGGTAGCTTCCACCGGGGGGCAGTTTACGCCGCCCATTATGGGTGCCGTAGGTTTTGTTATGGCGGAGTTCCTGGGGATAAGCTATACCAAGGTAATGATTGCGGCCTTCTTCCCGGCGTTCTTGTACTATTTGGGTATCATGGCCTCCGTCCACCTGGAAGCGAAAAAATTGGGCCTTAAAGGGCTGTCCAAGGAAAATATCCCGGATGCCCTGGAGCTAATAAAGGAAAGAGGACATTTGCTTATTCCCTTGGTGGTTTTGATGGGGATGATGCTGCTGGGATATACACCGCTGTATGCAGCGGTCGCCTCCATTTTCGCCACCTTGGCGGCATCCTGGCTGAGGAAAGATACCAGGATGGATTTAAGGACCATCATGGAAGCGACGGCGGAAGGTGCAAGAAGCGCAGTTGGAGTTGGCGTATCATGTGTTTTGATTGGTCTTATTATCGGTACCGTATCTTTAACAGGGCTGGGACTGAACTTTGGCCATTTGATTCTGGAAGTTGTAAGAGAGGGGCAGCTTTTCCTGGGAGGGCTTATGGTAATGATTATGAGTACAATACTGGGCATGGGCGTTCCCGGTGTGGCCGCATACGTCATTGTTGCAGCAGTGGCAGTACCCGTGCTGATTAAGGTAGGGGCAACGCCAATGGCCGCGCACATGTTCTGCCTCATTTATGCCTGTTTATCCAATATTACGCCGCCGGTAGCCATGAGTTCCTATGTAGCGGCAGGAATAGCCAGGTCAAACCAGACCAAGACATCACTTATTGCCGTAAGATTAGGCATTACGGGTTTCATACTGCCCTTTTTCTTCCTGAATAACCCCGTTTTGTTACTCGGAAGCGCCCAGGACGTGCCTCTGATATTAACGCTCAGGACTTTAATCACCGCCTCGATTGGAGTTTTTTCCCTGGCGGCAGGCCTGGAGGGAATGCTGGTTGGAAAATGCTCCATGGTTACAAGAATACTGCTTTGTATTGTCGGGCTTTTTGCAATTGACCCGAAGCTGCAAACGGATATCCTGGGGATTGTTATTTTATCGGCTGTCATTTTTGTTCAGATGAGACGTAAACAATATGCTTAAACAGACACTTTAACCAATTAAGAAATTGAAAGGAGACGTTGACATGAAAAGAGTGTTATTACTAATCCTAGCAACTCTTGTGATTCTTTCCGGATGCATTGGGACAACGGACGAAAGTAAGACAAAAAATGGGCAGGAAGAAAGGGAAACGGTTGTAATCAATATCCCGACCGCGGCAACAACGGGAGCGCTTTATCCCCTGGGCTCGTCCCTGGCCAAGCTGTGGAACGATGAATTGGGCTATGTGAAAGCAAATGCGCAGGCCTCAAACGGAGGGATAGAAAATCTAAACCTTTTACAAAGCGGTGAAGCCCAGGTAAGCATGGCTGTAACCAGTATAATGTACCAGTCCTACAAAGGGGAGGCCGTATTTGAGGGAAGGCCTAACGAAAAGCTGAGGGTGCTTTCCGGCCTGTATTACAATCCAAACCAGGTTGTTGTAAGAAGGGATGCGGGTATCGACAGCTTAAGGGATATAGAAGGTAAGAGCTTTGCCTCCGGTGCCCCGGGGAGCACCACGGAGGTAGAAACAAAGCTGCACTTGGAAGAAGCGGGTGTTGACTATCCCGATGGTTTAAACGTACAATTTGTCGGTTTTACCGAAGCCATCGACCTTATGAGGAACAAGCAATTGGACGGGGCCTGGATTATGGCAGGACTTCCTACCGCAGCCGTTACCGAGATTACCACCACTGCGAACGGTAAGCTGGTTCCCATTGACGAGGAAGTAATTGCCGGACTTAAGGGGAAATACCCCTGGTACGCCGAGTACACTATTCCCGCCGGAACCTATGAAGGACAGGAACAGGACATCACAACCTCTGCGATAAAGATGGCGATGTTTACAAGCGCAGACCTTCCGGAGGATGTGGTTTATGACCTGACCAAAGCCTTTTGGGAAAACATAGATACTTTAAAACAGTCCAACAGCGCATTGAAAGACTTGAAAATAGAGGACGCGGTGACAGACCTGGCAGGGCTTCCGCTGCATGACGGCGCTATTAAATACTATAAAGAAGTAGGGGTTCTGAAATAAGGAAATTAGGTTCTTGAAACTAAACACAGGTGACCGGACTTTGAATGGCCGGTCACCATCTATTTTGTCCCGCTGCATCCGGGTATTTTTGACGCAGGTTACATGAAAGGCGTCCATTAACTGTGACAAATATCAAAAGGAACCGGAGCAAAGTTTTGGTAAAGGATATAAAAAAAGTATTTGGGGATAATTAAGAGTTGAGATCTATATCCCTTAGGAGGCGATGCCCAATGGCCGGGAGCAGAAAAACCAATAGATTGATCCATGAAAAATCTCCATATCTTCTTCAGCATGCCCATAATCCCGTAGACTGGTACCCTTGGGGGGAAGAGGCCTTTGAAAAAGCAAAACTTGAGGATAAGCCTATATTTCTTTCTATAGGTTACAGTACCTGTCACTGGTGTCATGTCATGGAGAGGGAATCCTTCGAAGACGAGGAAGTGGCCAAGGTGCTGAACGATTACTATGTGTCCATTAAAGTGGACCGGGAGGAGCGGCCGGACATAGACAGCATATACATGTCGGTGTGCCAGGCAGTAACCGGCCAGGGTGGATGGCCCCTTACCATAATCATGACCCCGGACGAGAAGCCCTTTTTCGCCGGCACTTATTTCCCGAAGTCCGGCAAATACGGCTACCCGGGGCTGGTGGAACTGCTACTTAGAATAAAGGACGCATGGGATACCGAAAGGGACCGGCTTGTTGAAACCGGCAGCAATATAACCGAGGCGATAAAAAATTCCCCCAGGAGAATAGACGGTGAAAAACTGGGGCAGGAGACGGCGGAAAGGGCCCTTAGGGGCTTTAGAAACTCCTTTGACGAAGTATACGGCGGCTTTGGCGGGGCTCCCAAATTTCCCACGCCCCACAACCTTTATTTTTTGCTAAGGTACTGGAAAGCGTCGGGTAACGGGACTGCCCTTATCATGGTGGAGAAAACCCTTGAATCCATGTACAAGGGAGGGCTGTTCGACCATATAGGCTTTGGGTTCTCCAGGTATTCCACCGACGGGAAATGGCTTGTACCCCATTTCGAAAAGATGCTGTATGATAATGCCCTTTTGGCCTATGCCTATACCGAGGCCTACCAGGCCACCGGCAAAGATATATACAAAGACATTGCCCGGAAAATATTCACTTACGTACTCAGGGACATGACCTCGACCGGGGGAGGTTTTTACTCGGCGGAGGATGCGGATTCCGAAGGGGAGGAGGGCAAGTTCTACCTGTGGCAGCCGGAGGAGGTAAAGGAAGCGGCGGGGGAGGAGGACGGGAAACTTTTTTGCGACTGGTACGGCATAAGCCCCGCAGGGAACTTCGAGGGAAAGAGCATTCCAAACCTGATCGGCAGGGACCTTGGGATACTCTATGAGGATAAGGCCCTTGCGAGACGGCTGGATGGTGTAAGGGAAAAGCTCTTTATGTACAGGGAGAAAAGAATCCGTCCCCACCGGGACGACAAGATACTGACATCGTGGAACGGGCTTATGATAGCTGCCCTTGCGCTGGGCGGAAGGGCCTTTCACAGCGATGAGTACATAAAAGCGGCGGAGGCGGCTTACGGTTTTATTCAAAGGAACCTTGTAAGGGGCGACGGCCGGCTGCTGGCAAGGTACAGGGACGGCGAATCGGCTTTTCCGGCATATCTTGATGATTACGCATTCCTGGTGTGGGGGCTAATAGAGCTGTACCGGGCTACCTTTAAGACGGGCTACCTGAAAAGGGCCTTGGAACTGAACAGGGACATGCTTGACCTTTTCTGGGATGAAAGGGAAGGCGGATTATTCCTGTACGGGGAGGACAGCGAGCAGCTTATAATGCGGCCCAAGGAGGTCTATGACGGAGCCCTGCCCTCCGGCAACTCGGTGGCCCTATATAATATGCTGCGGCTGTCCAGGATGACGGGGGATACACAAATAGAGGAAAGGGCAAGGCAGGTCATGGAAACCTTTGGTGGCGAGGTGGGGTACAACCCGACCGCCCACTCCTTCTTTATGTCGGCGTTACTCTTTAGCCTGCAGCCCACCCGGGAGGTGGTGATAACCGCCCGGTCCCGGGAGGATGCTCAAGGTATGCTGGATAGGATAAACGGCAGTTTCGTACCCTTTGCGACGTTTCTATTAAACACAGGGGATGAAGAGCTGCATGAAATAGCCCCCTTTACAAGGGAGCAGAAAATGGTGGAGCAAAAACCCACCGCCTATGTGTGCAAAGACTTTACCTGCCTTGAACCGGTCACCGAAGTGGATGCCCTTCAGGGCATGCTCCAATAGTGCGTAAAAACTGCAAGGTCAACATACAGCTTTAGTTTACATGCCTGAGTTCCGGAACAGAAGGCTTCATGAAATGCGTGTTCATGGGGCCTTATTGTATTTGCCTGTAACCTGAAGCCCGTACGGGTACCCGCGTTTAATCGGCATCCGTGCCAAGCAGGGAGTGAACAAAATACTCCAGCAATTTCGGTGCGGCATCCAGGAAAAAACCTTTGTTTAGCCTCTCGGTATATTTGTGCAGGTCCCTGCCCCAGGGGCCGAGTATTATACCGGGTACATCAAGCCTTTTTATCTCTTCAACGGGTATTGAATAGGAATGTCCCCAAAGGGGCATATTGGGTTTAAATTCCCCGATAACGTCCCCGGCATCCTGTATGGAACAGTAGCTTAGGTCGGATATGCCGTCAAAGAACCGGTTGACTTTTAGGGGTATTCCAAGCTCTTCGGCCGAGTATTCTAAAAGAGAATCCAATGCCCTTAATGCGGCGGCACCCTTACTAGACTTACCGTCCACAGTTACGTGGGGGTAATAGGGCGGGGCGAAGGCGATTATTACTTTGGGGTCCCGGTCGGGACAAAAGGAATGCAGGTTATTTATAATCCTTATGGTTGCTTCTCTCCAGTCGGCATCCCGGACGGCCGGGCCGGCTGCAAATTCCTTCATATGTTTTTCCAGCACGCTGCCGTGCCTTTCATGGCACATGGAGTAAAGCTCGTCGTAAGTATAGACTTTCGGCTCCCATTCCAGTTTTTCTATACTGCAGCCTGACCTTGAATTGTACTCTTCAATCCTTAGGTTAACAGTGCTTAATGCCCTTTTAAAGCCCCGGGCGGCGGTCTGTTTTAACAACAATATCAGGTCCCCCGGGGAGCGCCTGTAGGACAGCATATTGAAGCAGCAGGCGGACGCGGGCGGAGTGGATATGGAATACCCATCCCTCAGGTCTTTGGCTTTTAAGATTACCGGGGGCATGGTGTAGATATCTTCGAACCTGTCGGACAGCAGGGGGTTGCCCTCAATCTCCCTTATTATTTCCGACATTATAAGGTTTGCATTTATGCCCTTGAAGGGCTCCCGGGCATGGGCCTCCCTACCGAAACAGTATACAAGGGGCAACATCTTGCCCACAGAGCCGGTATATATATTATAGGTGCCGTCATGGTTGAAGGTACAGGGCTCCGAGTTTACAAGGCATATGTATTCCAGGCCCCTTTCCCTTGAGAGCCGGTTCAGAAACTCCACCGACCCGGTCATGCCGGCGGAGTTGGTTTCCTCGTCGGGTACGGCAAGGAACAAAAGACTGCCGCAAAGTTTATCCGGCTTCATTGAAAGCTGCTCCAAGTAAGCCATGAATAAAGCGAGGCCGCCCTTCATGTCCGCGGTACCCCTTCCGAATATCCAGCCGCCGGACCTTAGGTCGGACGCTGCATCGGCCGGCAGGGTTGACGGATGCAGCGCCCCTGCCAGGGCATCGGTGTCAAGGGCGTATTCCCTGTAGGGCCCGTAGTCTATAGTATCCATTACGTCGTAATGGCCTGACAGTATAACGGTCCTTTTACCCTTTCCCTCTACCAGTGCTGCAATCGCCGCCCTGCCGTGACGGTCCCCGGGGATGGGGTGCAGCATAAGGTTCTCGGGGTTTGCCCTGAAGTATTCCATCCCGGCCAAAAGTTCATGTATCTTTTTGTGCATCCCGACCTCTTCGCTGGTGTCGGTGGTGCTGGGGCAAGCGACAAGGGTTTTTAGAAGGTATAAAAGGCGTGAAGAATCCATATTTTCTTTGCACCTCCCGGATAGGCTATAACTTCCCGATACGCATATGCATCAGGTTTATTATATACAATAACGGGTGTATGGCACAATATGGAATTAATAGCACGCCCTTGGGGCCGGGTACATTTGGCCTTCGATAAATTTTGCCGTGGGATATTCAAAAAAACGGCACCATACCGGTGCCTGGAAAGCGTTATTTAATCTCATCCCACAACCATTCGGCCACCTGCCTGATTAGGGGACCGCATATGTTAGCCCTTATCTTATCTTTATCCCGTTTTACCTTCTCAAGGTCCTCCGGGTCATAGCCCAGCACCTCAATGCAGTTCGCGCTTCCGTATTTTTCTGTAAACTTTTCTACCAGCCGTGCTACCCTTTCAGAAGACGGTTCCCTTTTGCCTTCCGGGGTATTCCGGCCATATTTCAAACCTACCACCATCACCGCCCCCGAAAGGGCGCCGCACATGTGCTTTCTCTTGCAAATCCCTCCCCCGAAGGGCGTGGCAATTTTGGGTATGACTTCGCTTCCAACCCCAAGCAGCTCGCCAAATGAAAGCAGTATTGTTTCACAGCAGTTAAAGCCTTCGTTAAAATGCCTTGTACACCTACCAATCGCTTCGTCCCTGCTTAATTCGCCTGTATTACTCATGTAATCCACCCCCGTATTATGTATAACCCGCATCCCTTGTGGGACCTTTTTCCTTTACATAATATCAGAAATGCGGGTTTTAATCCACCGGCCAAGAACCGGGTTATGCCGGGCGTGGGGTGTTTTGGTCAAAAAAAGGCCGTTAATAGAAGGCAAATATGTACCTCCGGCATATTATGCTACTGAAAAATCACCAAAGGGATGGAAGATTTCAATACTTATGACGGAGGGAAAGAGATGAAACTTTGCATAATTGGTACCGGTTACGTGGGCTTTACGACGGGGGTATGCCTGGCATACCTGGGCAATAACGTGGTATGCGTCGACAAGGATATGAAAAGGGTGGAAATGCTAAGAAAAGGGATAGTGCCCATCCACGAGAAAGGGCTGGGGGAACTGATGGGGCAGGGCGTATCGGCGGGAAGGCTTCAGTTCACCACCGATCTATGTTATGGCGTGGCCAATTCTGAAATAATATTTATTACGGTGGGGACACCGTCACTGCCGGACGGGGATGTTGACATGACAGCGGTTTACGAAGCGGCGGAGGGTATTGCAGAGTGCATGGACGACTACAGGATAATCGTGAATAAAAGTACGGTACCGGTGGGCACACAAAAGATGGTGACCGGTATAATTTCCGAGAGGCTGAAAAAGGATGTGGGTTTTGACGTGCTGTCCAACCCGGAGTTTTTAAGGGAGGGAACGGCCGTTTTTGATACCATGCACCCCGACAGGGTGGTAATAGGCGCGGATAATCCCGAAGCGGCCGGGGTACTGGCCCGGCTTTACAAGCCGATGGGAGGGAAGGTTCTATTTACCGACCCGGAAAGCGCCGAGATGATTAAGTACGCCTCCAATGCCTTTTTGGCAACCAAGATAAGTTTTATTAACGAGATTGCCAACCTGTGTGAGAAAGTGGGCGCGGATGTGACAAAGGTGGCCCTTGGAATGGGGCTTGACAGCAGGATTTCGCCGCATTTTTTGAAAGCGGGAGCGGGATACGGCGGGTCTTGTTTTCCCAAGGACATCCGTGCCTTGATCAAAACCGCGGAAAAAAACGGGTACAGACTAAAAATCGTGGAAAGTGCCGTTGAGGTTAACCGGGACCAGAGACTGCGGCCGGTGGAAAAGCTTAAAATGAGTTTAGGCAGCCTAAACGGCAAGACCGTAGGAATTTTAGGACTTTCCTTTAAACCGGATACCGATGATATCAGGGAGGCTCCTTCGCTGGATATTATAAGGGAGATTATTGGGCAGGGGGGGCGGGTTAAGGCCTGCGACCCGGTGGCGGTGTCCAACGCCAGAAAAATGCTGCCGGAAGTCAAATACTGCGACGATGCCTACAGCACGGCAAAAGGAGCCGATGCTCTTATACTGGTTACCGAATGGCAGCAGTACAAGGATTTGGACCTAAAAAAACTGAAAAGTTTAATGAAAAGGCCTGTATTTATTGACGGGAGGAATGTATACGACCCTGATGCCATGACAGGCCTGGGGTTTGAGTATCACTGCATAGGCAGGGGAAACAGCGGCCGGGTAAGGAAAAAGTGACAGTAGAGCACGACGGGCACAAAAAATGAGAGCATGCAAAAGTCATACTCCCATTATATCGAAGCCTATGTTAATAATCGTCGTCTTCGGTTTCGGCATCTACATTGAATACTTCCAGAGTGTTCAAGATTATATCTTCCTCCGGCCTTTTTTCCTCTGTTTCTTGATTGTATGATATTACATTGAGCATCGCTTCTCCCATGACCTCTACTCCCAGGCCATATTCAATCTGTACGGATATGGTAGGGGTACCGGACTTGTTAACCACCGAGGCCCCAAGGGAAGTTGGTCTTTGAGAAATCCAGGATAAAATCTTTTTGTTCCTATAACTTTCGCCGCCAAGGCATTTTACCGGTACAACCTCAGAAAACTTTGCATTGTTCTTGGCCACATAGGTATCACCACCGGCCTCGTACCAGACATGTACTTCGAAGGTGCCGTTTACCCTTACGTTTACCGTTCTGTCCATAATTTTATCAAAGCTACACTCCTTTATCTGTGCTCCCTTGACTGTACAGCCTAGCACTTCCGAAGGCCTCTTGCTATCCACAGGGTTTATATATATGGTGGTGTTGCATATTTGTGTTGCACTGCCGTACACCGCATTTGTTATTATGGTCCTCACCCTACCGGTTTCCCCTCGCAGGCTGATATCCTCTTCCATTGCTTTCACCCCTTTTGCCAAAAATAAAATTATATTTCTATACTATACTATTCCGCCGGTCTATTTATGTGATAGAAGGCCGGCATTTTTTCCGTAGACTTCACCTTTTTCCTGCCTACTAAATACTATGTTCTAGGGGATCGTAAAATGCAAGGGAGGAATTAATATGGCCCAAAGTGCGCTGGTTACAGGCTGCGCAGGGTTCATTGGCTCCCACCTGTGCGAAGCACTGCTGAATAGGGATTGGAGAGTAACCGGCATAGACAATTTGCTTGACAATTACCACCACGGGGTTAAGAGTAAGAATTTATACCCGCTGCTGCAGCACCCGGATTTTAGGTTTATCAAGGATGACTTGATAAAGGCGCCTTTGGAGTGCATTGTAAAGGATTGCGGCTACATTTTTCACCAGGCAGGCCAGCCCGGGGTGAGGAGCAGCTGGGGAGAGCAGTTCGACACCTACGTGGCCAACAATATTCTTGCCACCCAGCGGCTGCTGGAGGCGGTAAAACACCGGGATATAAAGAAATTTGTATTTGCATCCACTTCATCGGTCTACGGCAGTACCGGTTTGCTGCCAACCACCGAGGACCACCTGCCGGTGCCCTATTCTCCCTACGGCGTAACCAAGCTTGCCGCAGAGCACCTGTGCGGGCTTTATCACAAGAACTACGGGGTACCGGTGGTGTCATTGAGGTATTTTACCGTGTACGGGCCGCGGCAGAGGCCGGATATGGCCATAAGCAGGTTTATACACTGCATAATGGATGGGAAGCCCATCACGGTGTACGGGAACGGTAAGCAAAGAAGGGATTTCACCTATGTGGATGACATAGTAAAAGCCAACATCCTGGCCGCCGAATCCCCGGTGACCGGCGAGGTGTTCAATGTGGGCGGCGGCAGGCCGGTGGAGCTTATGCATGTAATTGGTATGCTGGAGAGGATTGCAGCAAGGAAAGCTGACCTGGAGTTTATGCCGATCCAAAGGGGGGACGTAAGGGATACTTGGGCGGATATTAGGAAAATATCCGGCATGCTGGATTTTGAACCGTCCACGCCCCTTGAAACAGGCCTGGAAAGGCAGATTGAATATATAAAAATATCTTTTTACTAAACTATCACATTGTATTGCACCTGAATACTATATGTACTGAAAAGAGCGGATAACAAGCCAAATCGGAAGGGGGATTTATGTGAAATACAAAGAGGAATACCTGGGCACAAAACAGGAATGCATGGGCTATTTAAGCGAAGCCTATGCAAAGCTCCTAAGGAATCAGCTGACGGTGGACGGTGAAGCGGTGGTAATACCCGACGACAAGGAAATGGAGTACAAAATCAAGTACGACAACGATGAATTTGAAGGCTCACTGTCGATGAAAATTACATGGGTAAACGCCGAAGCGGAAGAAGAAGAGGAAGTAGAAGAGGAAGTAGAAGAGGAAGAAGAGGAAGAAGAATAACAGATAGGGGGATGCCCCTATCTGTTATTCTTGAGATAGCTATACCATTTAACCTAAAAGGTTGAAACAAAAACTTCACTGCCGAAGGAGGAGAGCAAATGAAGGAAACTTACCAGGAGGACCTTAAAGGGGTCCTGGCCGCGTATCCAATCGATGTTTTGAGTATCCGAACCGAATCCTACAAACAAAAGAAGGGCGTTTGGTGGATTAAGACACCCGAGGGCTACAGGATATTGAAAAAGCATTCCAACTCGGACCGGACTTTGGATTTCATCATTGCTGCAGTGGAATACCTTCAGGGTAAAGGAATACGCATACCTAGAATTATACCTGCTTCCGACGGGCGAAAATACGTTATTAGCAATAACAGCTGCTTTGTTTTAAGCGAAGCCGTTGCAGGGACCAATCCGGTTTATAACGATGCCGAGCAGTTAAAAAGGATAGTACAGGGGCTGGCAAAGTTTCACAGGGCCTCAGCGGGTTTTGTTCCACCCGAGGGAAGCAAGCCCAGGGTACACCTGGGTACGTGGCCTAAGGCCTATAGCGACAGGGCGGAGAAAATGAAATCCTATTACGCCCAGGAAGAGAGCATAAATGAGCATGGGGATTTCGGAAAAATAATCCTGGAGGAATTCCCGTACTTTCTCAGGAGAGCCCAGGAGGCGGTAAAAGGGCTTGAGGGGTCATATTACCGGCAGTGGGTGGAAGAGGTCCAAAAGACCGGCTGCCTGTGTCACCAGGACTTTGCCGCCGGCAACCTCATCCTTACCGGTGCCGGGGAACTGTACGTGCTGGACATTGATTCCATTACTTTAGACCTGCCCATAAGGGATATTAGGAAATTGCTGCTGAAGGTTATGAAAAAAAGGGGCGGATGGGATGCGGGTTTAACTGCCGACATGCTTTCGTGGTACCAGCAGGAAAATCCCCTTGAAAACAGGCAGTGGCAGGTTTTGAAATGGGAACTCTTATACCCGCACCTGTTTGAGGGTATTATGACCAAATACTATGAAAAAAGGGAAAAGACCTGGAGCCCGGCCAAGTATTACAGCAGGCTGCAGGATATGATCGCGGTGGAGAAGACTCTCGGACACGTAATGGAAGGCTTTGAGGGGCTAATCCCGCGGGAAGCTTAAGGAATGGAGGCAAAGCCTATGATGGAACAGCATAGCAATACCAACTTGACTGAATTGGCAGTAAAAGTTCTGGCGGAATACGGCATAACCCCCCAACAGGTCCAGATAGTCCAGAACAAAGGATTGAAGACCTTGTGGAAGTTCTCCTACGGCGGGGAAGTTTTTTGCCTTAAAAGGCTGAGGCATCCACTGGAAAGGGCGCTGTTTTCGGTTAATGCCCAGCTGCATATACACGGCAACGGGGGTAATGTGCCCCCGGTGGTATCCAACAAAAATGGCGGCGCAGTGACCTTTTATGGGGACCAGGTATTTGTATTGTACGGATGGATAGACGGAAGGGATTTAAACTTTAACAACCAAACCGACCTGGCCATGGCGGTGGAAGGCCTGGCAAGGATGCACCGGGCTTCGATAGGGTATAGGCCCCCGGAGGGTGCCAGGGTTTCTTCCAAGCTGGGCAAATGGCCGGACCAGTACCGGTCCATGCGGAATAACCTGGCCCAGTGGAGGGAGGCATCCCCGCAGAGGGAATTGGGTTCGTCACACGGGTGCTATCTAAAGCACGTTGGTTCGGTATTGGAAATAGCGGATATGGCTATCGCAGCCTTGGAAAAGTCGCCCTACAATCAGTTAACCTCCATGGAACAGGAACAATTCCCCCTGTGCCACCAGGACTACGGAAAAGGAAATGCGCTTCTTAAGGGACGGGATGTTTACGTGCTGGACCTGGACGGAGTGACTTATGACCTGGCTGCCAGGGACCTGCGCAAAATAATTGGGAAGCAGTCGGAAGACGGAGATGGATGGAATAAAGACAGGATAGGTCGTATAGTGGGATGGTATGAAGGCGGCAGGAAGCTTTCGACTGAAGAAAAGGAAATACTTGCAATTGACCTGCTCTTCCCGCACTGGTTCTTCGCCGAAGTTAAGAATATGTATAAAAAGAACAAGCCGGTGCCGGCAAGTAAGATTGAACGGGCTGCGGCCTTTGAAAAATCCAAGGTTCCGGTTATTAGCGGCTTATTAGCGGGTGGGGGGCCATGAGAATAGCATTCGTATGCACCGAGAAACTTCCTGTCCCACCGGTTTCCGGGGGAGCCATCCAGATATATATCGAAGGCGTGCTGCCCTACCTGTCAAAACACCATGATATTACCGTTCTGAGTCTTAAAAACGACAATCTCCCGGACGAGGAAGTTGTCGACAGAGTCAGGTACAAAAGATTGTCAGGGAGGACCAAGAGCGAGTACTTGAACAATCTTAGGGACAATATTTCGAATGAATACCACCTGGTGCACGTATTCAACCGGCCGTTATGGGTAATGCCACTGAACCAGCAGGCACCCGGCAGCGCCTTCAGCCTCAGCCTGCACAATGAAATGTTTCTTCCAAATAAGATAGACAGGGAAAGGGCTTTGAAATGTATTGCCACGGTGAAGTTCATCACGACGGTAAGCAGGTTTATAGCCGACGGGGTAAAGGGCCTTTACCCGATTGCCGAAGAAAAGCTGAACGTTGTGTACTCCGGCGTGAACCCTTCGTTATACAAGCCCATATGGTTAGAGAAACACCTCCCGGAAAGAAAGGAACTGCGCAAGAAATACGGACTGGACGAATATAAGGTTATACTGTTCGTGGGCAGGCTCAGCCAGAAAAAGGGGCCCCACGTGCTCGTCGAGGCGATGAAGAGCGTAATGGAAACCCATCCCAAAACAGCGCTCATGGTAATCGGCAGCAAATGGTACGGTGCCAATACCACCGATGCCTATACCCAGCAGCTTCAGTCCATGACGGAGAGCCTTAAGGGGCCGGTGGTGTTTACCGGTTTTCTGCCCCCTGCCGAGATACCCAAACATTTCAGCATCGGAGACATTTTTGTTTGCACTTCGCAGTGGAGGGAGCCGCTGGCAAGGGTGCATTACGAGGCGATGGCGGCGGGGCTGCCCATTATAACAACTGACCGGGGAGGCAACGCAGAGGTTATCCGGCAGGGGGAAAACGGCTTTGTGGTTAAGGACTTCAACCGGCCGGAGGCCATAGCGGAAAGGATTAGGTACCTGCTTGATAACAGGCATATAGCAAAAAAACTTGGCATGGCGGGCAGGAAAATCGCCGAGACGGAGTATAACTGGGAGCGGGTTGCGAATCAACTGCTGGAACTTTTCGACAGCGTATAGCGGCCAAGCGGCCCGGGGAGACCGGGGACGGTTTTTCCGATTAATACGCCTTAATACGCCGCAAAGGGCAGTTCCTGGTAGAGGGGCTGCCCTTAAACCATAAGCAGCAGCCCTCACCGGTTATTGGAAATATAGTTAAGTTTCGATTAAAAAGCAGGAAAATAACAGAAAGCGATGAATTCTAACGTTATTATTTCTTGGGCACCTTATAATTGGCGGCATTCCCGAATTAGCGTTACCATGCCAAATAGGCCCTTGGCTCGCGCATAGTGCTCGTGACACGGAGCAAGTGAAAATAAAGCCTTAATAAGGGGGTAAATTGTGAAAAAAATTACTGCGTTTATTGGCAGTGCAAGAAAAAAAGGAGATAGGTGAAGGAGGTAATATACCACCTGTAGAATGATAACCATTGGAATATAGCACAGCGGTGGGTACAAGGGGGGATTTGATGGATAGCATGCAGAAGCTTATTGATGAAAGGGTGCATGAATACTATTGGAAATATGACTACAACTGCGCCACGACCATGCTTTTGATAATGTCGGAGATATGCGGCATTAAACTTCAGCAGCAAACGTTGGATGCCGCAGTTGCGATGCACGGGGCGGGAAAGTACGGTGCCCAGTGCGGGCTGGTGGAAGGCTCTCTTATGTTTATCGGCATATATGGAAGACAGAAACAAAAAGCCGATGAAAGAATCGAGAAAGAGTGCCGTGGTTTTGCCGAAGGGTTTGAAAAGGAGTTTGGCAGCCTGATGTGTAAAGAACTTCGCCCGGAAGGATTTAAGCCGGATAATCCGCCCCATTTGTGCGAAGGCTTAACCAAAAGGGCTGTCAGGTTTACGCTGGATTATGTTACCGGTAACGACAATTAAAACCATGAAAGGATGTATCGGTCTATGAGCAGCGGAAAAATTAAAAAACAGCCGCCGTCCATCGACGAATGGCTAAAGGAAGCAAAGGCCGATCCTGCGGCTTTGCAGCAAGGGATGTTTTTAATACATAACGGCGTTGTGCGCCGGACGCCCAAAGCCAAGGTGCGCCAGGGTATTGATGACGGTTCTACGGTAAAGGGGATGGAATTTGCCTACGACGCGGCAAAGGTTGAGGCGGCGGTTGCCGAAGCCTATAAGATGGACGGTATCTTCCATGTGAAGGTTTGGCTTAATGAAGGGCACCTGGAGCCCGGTGATGACATAATGTACGTACTGATAGGCGGCGACATAAGGCCCCATGTTATTGATGCGCTGCAATTCCTGGTTGGAAAACTAAAGAGCGAATGCGTTACCGAAATGGAACAGATAGGGTAATTCGCTTTATTCGAATATAATACCCTTTGCTGCGGCCCTTGAAGGGTGCGGCTTTGTCAGCGAAAGAACGGAGGCTGGGAAAATTGACCTTTGACGAAATGGTTGTTTCAAGAAGAAGCGTAAGGCAGTATAATGACAGGGAAGTTGAAAAGGACAAAATAGAGGCTATGATTCATGCAGCGATATGGGCTCCGAACGCAGGAAACTTCCAGGTACTACGCTTTGTGGCGGCCCGGGATAAAGGGACCCTTGAAAAGATGAAAATGTTCTCGCCGGGCATGCCCAGAACGGCGCCCTGCGTAATAGCGATTTGTGCCGACCTTGGGGAGGCGGAGAAAAGGGGCGGAGAGTTCGCAAAGAAAATCGTGCCGTTTGATGCGGCCTTTGCAGCGCAGAACATGCTGCTTAAAGCCCATCACCTGGGCCTTGGCACCTGCGTGGTAAAGTCATACAATGAAAAGTCCATAAACCGCATTCTAAAGCTGCCCGGTGAAGTGACGGTGCTTCTGCTTGTAACTGTGGGCTATTACGATACCGTACCCGAGGCGCCGGAAAGGAAAAACCTTTCGGAGGTATTACACTATGAAAGCTGGGAGAGTGAGATGAGACGGGATGAACAGGGATGACCAGGCAAGGATGTTTACTTTTCTTGTAACAAGTGCAAGGGGATGCGTGGACGAGCCGCCCATCTACGGGCCCCTGAGGCTGCTCGAAGCCTATTCAATGCTGCTGGATATGCAAGAGCCCGGCGAAACCGATGAGTTTTATTACAGGTTGAATGAGAAGATTGAGGTCCTTAAAGATATGTGCATGATCGATGAAGGACGATTTATTGACGGGCTTGACCGGGTGATAGAGGAATTGACCGATCATATACTGGGGGGAGAATGATGAGCGTTAGTGTCAGGGATGCCCTGGGGCTGGAATGTTTTAAAGGCGTAAAGGTTATTGCGGGGGCGTCCGGCCTTGATAGGATTATAAACCGCGTAAGCGTGCTGGAAAGTCCCGACCTGGACGACTTTAGCACTGTCATGGGAAACGGGGACTTTTACATATCCAGTTTTTATGCGATTAAGGACGACCCAAAAGCCCAGATGAATACTCTAAGGCTGCTGGTGGATACCAATTCAAGCGGCTTATGCCTTATCGACCTGTATATGGACGACCTTGAACCCGATATAAAGGAGTTTGCTGACAAAGCGGCCTATCCGGTCGTTATGATATCGAATTTTGTGCCCTATGCGGCGGTAATCACCGATATAATGGATGCGATAATAAAAAACAAGGAAGACACAATCACCGAGATGACCATTCGCAGCCTGCTCCGTTCATCGGTAACCGAACAGGAAGTAACCACCACTGCAAAAAGTATAAACGGTATGTTCCGTGAAAATATGGCAGCGCTGTATTTTAAGTGCAGTTCCAACCAGGGAGCGGGTATCCAGGGACTGAAAAATGCTTACAGGGATAAGGACCACTGGTCTTTCTTAAAATTTGAAGAGGGTATATTTATATTAACCAGTTTCGCTAAGGAACCAAAGGAACGCATAAATATGCAGCTGGAAAAACTGGTTGAAGACATTGATTATTATTTAGTTGATTACAGGCTTGGCATTAGCAGGGTGCACCACGGACTGGGAAGTCTTAACACGTGCATAAGGGAGGCGCTGCTTTCCTGCCAGGTGGCGGAAGGGAATAATGAAAAAAGGGTCTATTACAACGACCTTGGAGTGTACAGGCTGCTTATGCTTATAAAGGACGAACCGGAACTTAAGAGGTTCCATGATGAGATAATAGTCCCCTTGGAAAACTATGACAGGCAAAAGGGGACCAGTCTTTTGAACACGGCCGTGGCCTACGTTGAAAATGACGGCGATATTGGCAAGACCGCTGAAAGTCTATACCAGCACCAGAACACGATCCGGTATCGGCTGAATAAGATAAAGGAAATCCTGGACATGAAAGGTGTAAATGGAAGCTTCTACGAAAAAATATCCATAGCGGTTAAAATACACAAGATAATTAAATAAGCTTTGTCAAAATAACAAACACATCGACCTAGATTTGTTGGATTTACAAAGGGAATCCGGCTTGTACATAGAATTATTATCATTCACATAAACAAAGGGCACCGCTTATTGAAAATTTATGCATGACAAATTATCCGGGTAAATATGGAGTAAAGCGGCTGCAGTAGGACGGGCAGAACTGCGGATGAAATGTTCCGCAGGTTATTTTTATAAGGAGGTGCATAATTATGAAATTGTATTCAAAAAGATTAAGAATCGTTATGACAGTAATACTGGTCATGTTGGTGACCATGGCCGCAGCGGGGTGCGGGGGAGGCGGTACAGGCCAAAATGATGCCGGGGAAGGACAGCCCAAGATAGCCTTTTATGCCTTCAACAGCGAACCCATACTTGATTGGGACCCGAGCGTGGAATATTCCAATGGAATTGTAGTACTTAACAACGTGTATGAGACGCTGCTTAGATATGAACCCCTAAGCAAAGAAGTGATACCGGTGCTGGCTACCGAGTACACCAAAAGTGACGACGGCTTGACCTGGACTTTCAAGATAAGGGAAGGAGTAAAGTTTCACAACGGTGACGACCTTACTGCAGAAGACGTCAAGGCATCCATAGACAGGACCATAGCGTTGGGCCAAGGGGCTGCCTTTGTCTGGGACCCGGTGGAGGAGATAGTGATTAAAGACGATTATACCGTGGACTTTAAACTCAAATACCCGGCTCCGCTGGACCTTATAGCCAGTTCCGGGTACGCGGCGTTTATAATGTCCTCCGAAGCGATAGAGTCCAATCCCGAGGACTGGTTCTCCCAGGGCAATGTGGCGGGGACCGGGCCTTATACGCTTCAGAGTTTCAAGATGGGTGACGAGGTTGTCCTGACCAAGTTCGAGGATTACTGGAAGGGATGGGAAGGCGAGCACTTTGACAAGGTTGTTATAAAGAAAATCCCTGAAACCGCATCAAGGCGCCAATTGGTGGAAAAGGGAGAGGCAGACGTTACAATGGAGCTCCCCTATGAGGATATTGAAGCCCTTAAGGGCAATCCTAGCGTTAATGTGATGGAGGTGCCCTCGTTCCAGAACCTGATGGTATTTTTCAATACCGAAAAGGCACCCCTTGACAACAAGCTGGTAAGGCAAGCCCTTTCTTATGCATTTCCATACGGGGATGTTGTGGAGTACGCAATGGGAGGTTACGCAGTCCAAGGAAAAGGACCGATACCCGTAGGGCACTGGGGCCATGGCGATGACCTGTTCCAGTACCAACACGACCTGGACAAGGCCAGGGAACTGCTTGCCCGGGCCGGGTATCCGGACGGCGGCTTGGAGCTACTGTTAACATATATGGCAGGGGATGAGGCCGAGAAAAAGGCGGCGGAACTGTTCAAGGCGGAACTTGCAAAAATAGGCATTAACTTGGAAATAAGGAGCATGCCTTGGGAGAGCCAGTGGGAGCTTTCGAGGAATCCCGACCCCCAGAAGCGGCAGGACTTACTGATAATGTACTGGTGGCCTGACTACGCCAGCCCCTATAGTTGGCTCTACAGCCTGTACCACAGTGAAGAGGAAATCCTGTTCAACTTGTCATATTGGAGTAACGCCGAGTTTGACCGGCTGATAGACCAGGGCAATGAAATGAGCGGTATAGATATTGAAGAGGCGGAAAACCTGTATATCAAGGCCCAGGAAATTCTTGTCGAAGAGGCGCCCACGATATTTGCCTACGATAAAAAATACGTATGGGTTACAAACAGCTCCTTCAAAGGGTTTAAGAGCAACCCCATATATCCCAACGTGGTATTCTTCTATGACACATACCGTGAATAGGAATTAAAGGGGCTATTCATTAGCCCCTTTAGTACGTTTTCCCAGGGAGGAGTTTCTAGATGAGGTCTTTTATTGTTAAAAGGGTTCTGCTGGGCATCCTGGTTTTGTTCGGGGTGATACTGATTACCTTTATACTCACGAGGGTGATACCTTCAAACCCTGCCGCCCAATGGGTAGGGCAGCGGGCGACCGCCGAACAGATCGAGGCTGCAAAAATCGAACTGGGACTGGACAAGCCTTTGTATGTCCAACTGGGGAGGTACCTTGCCGACCTGGCTAAGGGCGACCTCGGAAGGTCGTTGAGGTCCCACCAGCCGGTGTCCGCAGAGCTTAGGGCATACCTGCCGGCTACCATTGAACTTGTGCTTGTATCCACCATAGTTGCCGTTATTATTGGTATACCCTTGGGCGTTGCATCCGCCAAGAGAAAGGACCATATGGTGGACCATGTAAGCAGGTTCTTTTCGGTGGGGGCTGTGTCGCTGCCCACATTTTGGGTGGGCATGTTCCTGCAGCTTATATTCTACAGGTGGCTGGAGCTGCTTCCTTTAGGAGGGCAGCTGAGCATGAGCATAAAGCTGACCCACGAAATTCCACATATAACGGGCTTTTTGATGTTTGACAGCCTTATAACCGGTAATTTTGTAGTTTTCAAGGATGCGCTGGCCCATATTATACTGCCGGGGATAACCGTTGCCCTGTACCCGATAGGCCTGGTGGCGCGGATGACCCGTTCGGCGCTGCTGGAAATACTGGACGAGGACTATATAAGGGCGGCCCGTTCCTATGGACTGCCCGAAAGGATGGTACTTTGGTCCTATGCACTGAAGAATTCGCTGGGCCCGACGGCCACCGTGGTGGCGCTGTCCATCGGGTATACACTGGTAAATACGTTCCTGGTGGAAGCCATATTCAGTTGGCCGGGGATAGGGAGCTACATATCATCGGCGGTAATAAGCCTTGACTATCCCGCGATAATGGGGGTCACCATCTTTTCAGCCTGTGCCTACGTGGTGTTGAACCTTATTGCTGACGTAATAATTGCACTGGACCCGAGAGTCCGGGTATAGGGAGGTGTACAGCATGACCAAGAGCCCTGGAATAATAAATTCAATAAAACCAAGAATCAGGGAAATAAGGCTGTCCTTATACCTGCTGGGTAGAAACAGGCTGACCCGGCTGTCGCTGGGCGTGGTTATCCTGCTTGTTCTCACCGCGCTGGTGGCGCCATTTATAGTCCCCTACCCGGAACATATAGAAGCCGAAACCAACCCGGTGGACAAGCTGCTGCCTCCATCCGGCAAGTACTTTTTCGGGACCGATGAACTGGGGAGGGATATATTCAGCCGCGTTATTTACGGCACAAGAATCTCGCTGCAGACAGCCCTAATAGCGGTAGGGCTTGCCCTATTAATTGGAATACCGCTGGGGGCGATTGCGGGGGCTACCGGGGGAATGGTGGATGAAGTAATTATGAGGATTACGGATATATTCCTAAGCTTCCCGCCCCTGCTGCTGGCCATAGCGATAGCTGCATTTCTTGGCCCAAGTCTTGAAAATGCAATGCTGGCCATCGCCGTATCCTGGTGGCCGTGGTATACGAGGCTCATTAGAGGTCAGGCGGTGTCCATCAGGGAAAGGCAGTTTGTAAAAGCGGCAAAGGCAATAGGAACCCCTCCGGCGAGAATTATTTTTGGGCATATTGTACCCAACTGCATAGCGCCGGTAATAGTCCAGGCATCCATGGATATTGGCGGAGTGATACTCACTATAGCTTCCCTCAGCTTCCTTGGCTTGGGTGCGCAGCCTCCCACTCCCGAGTGGGGGCTTATGGTGAGCACCAGCAGGAATTATTTCCTGAATGCATGGTGGTACAGCATTTTCCCGGGTCTTGCAATATTTGTCACGGTATTGGTCTTTAACCTATTGGGAGACGGTTTAAGAGAAATACTGGACCCCAAGACCAGAAAGATTTAAGGGGTGGATAACATGGGTGAGTATTTTAAAATAAAGGACCTGAGGGTAAGTTTTAAAACCTTTGAGGGACAAAAAAATGTACTGGATATAAATACGATGGTGCTGAATAAGGGAGAAACCTTTGGTATAGTAGGCGAAAGCGGTGCAGGGAAAACGGTGCTTGCCCTTACCATATTGCGCCTTTTGTCGTCCCCCCCGGCGGTCATAGAAAGCGGCAGCATACTATTTAATGGAGAAGACTTGCTGCAAAAGCCCGAATCGGAAATGAGAAAGATACGGGGCAGGCATATTTCGATGATATTCCAGGACCCCATGTCCACCCTTAACCCGGTCTTTACAGTGGGAGAGCAGATAATAAGGGTTTTCAGGAACAACAAGAGGATTTCCAGGAAAGAAGCGGAAAAGGAAGCCCTTGGAATGATTGAAATGGTGAAGCTGCCGGATGCCAAAAACATTATGGGTAAATACCCCCACGAGCTCAGCGGCGGACAGAGGCAGAGGATAGTAATAGCCATTGCACTGTCCTGCGGAGCCGAGTTTTTAATAGCCGACGAGCCCACCCGGAACCTTGACGTTACAATCCAGGCCGGAATATTAAAGCTTATAGCGGAACTTCAGAGAGAACTGGGGGTTACGGTACTGTTTATTGCAAACAACCTGGGGCTTGTTTCGGCCATATGCAAAAGGGTTGCCATACTGAACGCGGGTCGGATAGTGGAAACTGGCAGTGTAAGGGAAGTACTGAAGGACCCAAGGCACCCGTATACCCTTACCCTGTTAAATGCCATACCGAGGAACAAGGGAGAAAGGGTGAACCGGGTAAATACCACTATAAAAGAAGAAAGAGACAGGGACCTAAGGGGATGCAGGTATTATTCCCGGTGCGTGGAAAAGCGGGAAGTATGCCGTGACAGCGAGCCTGTCCCCGGATTGATTTTGGGAACGCACTGGGTGGCCTGTCACAGGGCTTTCGAAGGAGGTGAGCCAGGTGGCGGACAGCATACTGAAGGTTAAGGATTTGAAAAAATACTTTCCCGTCCGCGGCGGTTTCTTTTCAAAGCCGGTTGCATGGGTCAAGGCGGTGGACGGGGTTACCTTTGAGATGGAACAGGGAGAAGTACTCGGGCTGGTAGGAGAGTCAGGATGCGGAAAAACCACCCTGGTAAACGTTTTGTTAAATCTTGAAGAACCAACCTCCGGAGAGGTGTATTTTGACGGCCTGGACTTGTTTGACATGGACAAGAAAAGCTTGAGAAAAATAAGGAAAAACCTGCAGATAGTATTCCAAGACCCCTTCTGGTCTCTGAACCCCAGGCTGCTGGTAAGGGATATTGTGGGAGAACCAATAAAGGTTCATGCAAACTGCAGCAGGGAGCAGTTGGTAAAAAAAGTGGGCGACCTGCTGGAAATGGTTGGACTTCCCCGGAGCGGCGTGTTTAAATACCCACACGAGTTCAGCGGAGGTGAAAGGCAGCGCATAGCCATAGCCCGGGCTTTGGCCCTTAGCCCCAAGCTGGTGGTGCTGGACGAGCCCACATCTTCCATAGATGTCCTTTCACAGGCGCAGATACTTGAGCTTTTGAAGAACCTTAAGCAAAGCCTGGGACTGACTTATATACTGATATCCCACGACCTTAGCGTTGTGAACTATATGGCGGACAGGATAGCTGTAATGTACCTGGGCAAGATGGTGGAATACGGTCCTGCCGATGACGTTTTCGACCGGACCGCCCACCCCTATACGAAGGCCCTTTTTGCCGCCATACCAACGCTGGACACCGAGGGGATCGATTCGATAGCGACCATAGAGGGCAGTGTGCCCAGCGCAATAAACCCCCCTTCCGGGTGCAGGTTCCATACACGATGTCCCATGGCAAAGGAAATATGCAGGCAAAGGGAACCGGTTATGGTTGACCTGGGCGGAGGTCACAGGGCCGCATGCCATTTTATCGGAAAAGATGCCAAGGGTGCGTGTTAATACGCAGCCTGAATTAACGGCATGCGAGGGATGCGTTTGAGTCTGAGCTACTTAACACCCGGTAAGAAGAAAGGGGCCTGTAAAAGGCTCCTTGGATTGGATGCTTATTATATACCAATGGAAGGCTGAATAAAGTGAAGGAGGGTCTTTTGATGGCAAGGCTGTACGAGTATGAACTGGGGAAGGCGTCCGACATACTCATGAGGGATATGTTCGCGGTAAAATCGGGGGAGACGGTTGTTATAACCGCCGATACGGAATCGGATGAGAGGGTTGTAAACGCTGCGGCAAGAAGTGCCTTTGCTTTCGGGGCGAAGCCGATGGTAATTTGGCTGCCGGCTGCACAAGGGGTAGGCAAGGCGGCGGACCCCATGCTGCCGGTGGATGCGCTGGCGGGGGCCTTATGCAAAGCGGATGCCTGGGTGGAGTTTAACAACAAGTGGCTGTTGTATTCAACCCCCTTTGAGATTGCCATGAAGGAAAATGAGAGGTTGAGGTATCTGTGCCTTGTGGGTATGGATGCGGATTTAATGATAAGGACCATAGGAAGGGTGGACAAGAAGAGGCTGGCTGAGTTTTTGCACAGGGTCGCGGATATGACCGGCAGCGCAAGAACCATGAAGATAACAACCCCTGCCGGGTGTGACCTTGAGTTTGAGCTGGAGCCAAAGCACAAGCTAAGCTGCGATGACGGCAGTGCCGACGTACCCGGCATGCACATGCTGGCCGGACAGATTTGCTTTATCCCAAAGTTGAAAAGTATAAACGGCACGCTGGTGTTTGACGGGGCGCTTATGCCTCCCTGCGGGCTGCTTAAAGAGCCGGTGGTATTGAAAGTGGAAAAGGGAAGGGTGACCGATATTAACGGCGGCAGCCAGGCACAAGAGTTCAAGGCATGGCTGGAAAGTTTTGACGACCCCAACATGTTTAGGCTGGCCCACGGCTGTTATGGGTTTAACCCCGGTGCAAAGCTTACCGGAAATATTCTGGAAGACGAGCGCGTTTGGGGCTGCACCGAGTGGGGTCTTGGGTATTTAAGTCCCATAGACGCGCCGCCCGAGGGCATAGATGCCAAGTCCCATACCGACGGGATATGCCTTAACTCCAGCGTATGGCTGGACGGTGAAATGATAATGGACAAGGGAAAGGTGGTTCACCGCGAGCTTAAGGCAATGGCAGATGAGATACAAAAATAGCGGAATATCATAAAGCCGGGAGAGGAGCATAAGACTATGAAGAAACTAAGCAGGCAGGACTTATACGATATACTTGTGGGGTGTACCATACTGGGCACCGGGGGCGGGGGAAGCCTCGAAAAGGGTCTGGACCTAATAGACAAAGCCATCCAGGCCGGTAAGGAGTTTGTGCTGGCAGGCCTTGACGAAGTGCCGGACCATGCAATGGTGGGAGTGCCGTACATGTGCGGAGCGGTATCGCCGGAGACAGAGGAGCAGGAAATGAAGTACCGGGGCTTGCCAAGAATTGGTGAAGAACCGGCCCTGAAAGCCCTGGAGGAAATGGAGGGTTACCTGGGTGAAAAGTTTTACGGGGTAATATCCACGGAACTGGGCGGCGGCAACACGGCAGTAGCCTTTTATGCAGCGGCGATGCTGGGCAAAAAAATTATAGACGCCGACCCTGCAGGAAGGTCGGTGCCGGAACTCCAGCATTCCACCTTTTATATAAACCAACTGCCTATATATCCCGTTGCAGTGGCCAACGATTTTGGAGATGTTGTCATTGTTAAGGAAGTGGTAAATGACGAAAGGGCGGAAGCCCTTGTGCGAGCCATGGCGGTGGTCAGCGGCAACTCGGTTGGCGTTGTGGACCATCCAGCGAGGATGGGGGATATCAAAAATGCCGTTATCCCCGGGGCTATATCCTATGCGCTGGAGATAGGCAGGGCCTTCAGGGAAGCCGGGGAAAACGGAAAGGACATTGCTGCCGAGGTGGCAAAGGCCGGCGGCGGCTGCATACTCTTCAAGGGAAGGGTGTCGCAGTACAGCTGGGATACGGTGGACGGTTTCACAATAGGTGATGTAACAATAACAGGCGAAGGGGAATACGCCGGTTCCACCTATAAGATATGGTTCAAGAACGAGCATATTATTTCGTGGAAGGACGGCAGCGTCGACGTTACAGTGCCCGACCTGATATGCATCATTAAGGATGAGGAAAGGGAACCTCTTACCAACCCCAACTATGAAGAGGGAATGAGAGTAACGGTGTTCGGGCTTCCGGCACCGAAGGAATGGCGCACCGGCGAAGGGGTTAAGGCCTTTGGGCCAAGGCATTTCGGATTTGATTTGGAATACATTCCCCTTGAGGAGAAATATGGATTAAAGGCCTAAAGCTTTTTGAGCAAACCACATTACAAGGCAAAGGGTGGCCTGTTAGCGGGGGCTGTCCTTTGCCTTTCTTTTTTGCCTTTTGCCACTGCAGCCCATTTATTAGGGCGGTTTACCCGTTAAGGATATGGAACGGGCAGTCCCAGGCCAAGTTTAGAAAAAAAGCGGAATATGGCATGTCTATTTGAGGCGGCTTTTGAATAGAATTATACAGCTTGGAAAAAGAAAATCTCGGTCAACTCTATTGCTGTGCAAACAAGAACAGGATAAAGCCCGGATGCGGGCCGTATAAACCACGGAATAAAATATACGGGTGGTTGATGGACGGGAAGGTCCGGTATGCCGAATAAATCTGTTTATAAAGCTGCCATTTTGTTTTTCGCGCTGCTTTTAATGCTGGTTTATCCGGCGATGTTTTTCCCAAGGGCGGAATACTCCTGCAAAGGGGAAGGGGTATTGGACGAGCTTGCCCGTGAAATGCAGGACATCGAGCGCTTAAAGCGGAGAATAAGGGAGGAGCAAAACCGGGAGAAAAAGATTGTTTTGTCCTTCGCTGGGGACTGCACCATAGGTGCCGATGACCGGTTCCGGTATGAGAATTCCTTCCACCACAGGCTGGCCGTAGAGGGCAACGACTTCAGTTACTTTTTCCGGGGTGTTTTACCCGTATTAGAAAAGGATGACATGACGCTGGTAAATCTTGAATCAACGTTTACAAATTCAAAGTGTCCCATTCCCAAAAAGTACAACTACAGGGGGGACCCCTCCTATACCGCCATTTTAAAAGCAGGCTCCGTAGAGATGGTTAACATATCCAACAACCACATTTACGATTATGGCATGCAAGGGTATATGGATACCCTTACAGCCTTACAGCGGGCGGGCATACTTTTTTGCGGCGAAAAAAATATAGCCTTTTACACCACCAAGGGAATAACCGTCGGTTGCATCGGTTATACAGGCTGGGACTGGAACGTTCATAAGGACCTGGAAAGGGACATCCATTATGCAAGGGAAAAGGCCCATATAGTGGTGGTATCCATCCACTGGGGCACCGACAGGGCCAATTATCCAAGCAGTCATCAAATCAAGCTGGGGCGTTTTTGTATAGATAATGGGGCCGACGTGGTGGTGGGTCATCATCCGCACGTAATACAGGGAATAGAAAAATATAAGGACAGGTATATTGTGTACAGCCTTGGAAATTTTTGCTACGGTGGCAGCAAAAACCCCTCCGATAAGGATACTTTTATATTTCAAAACATCTTCACGGTAAGGGACGGAAGAATAATTGAAAGTAACGGTGAAGTTATTCCCTGCAGCATATCCTCGGTATCCCACATAAACGATTACCAGCCCACCATCTTGCGCGGCAAAGAGGCGGAAAGGGTTATGTCCAGGGTCTACCGGTACAGCAGCGCACTGGAATTTGGCATCAATGAAAAGTCATTGCCGTCTTTTTTGACTTTAAGGAAATAAAATATCAGGACCTCGGGACATACTAATCCCGAGGTGATTTACTTGAAAAAAAGTTTGCCAAAAAGGACGCTGTTTTATTTTTCGCTGGCTTTGGTGTTATTGGTCGGTGTTTCAACCGCCTGTGGCAGGGGGGAGCAGCGGCCGGCCCAGCAGGAGAAAAAGGAATCCATACCGGCACCCCTTATGAGAATAGTGGAGAATTCCCAGGCCATAATCGAGCAAATGGAAAAACTGCAGCAGGAAGAGCAAAAGCCTGTGCAGCAGCAGGACCAAGGCGGCCAGCAAGGCGGCCAGGGCGGTGAAGACGGTGGAGGCCAGGGCGGCGGGCAGGAAGGCGGCCAGGGCAGCCGCGGTGAGGCAGGCAAGATACAGAGCAACCGGGGCGAAACCGGCGGTCAGGGTGGTCAAGGCGGGGGAGGCCAGGGTCCGCCAAGCCCGGAGCAGGAAAAACAGCAAAAAATTGAAAAGATGTGGGAGGGAACTTTAAAGACGGTGGAGGACACCCACAAGCAGTGGAATGACTACGAGAACATCGCAATAAAGGATAATGCCAGGGATGACAGCATCCGTAAGTTTGAAACCCACCTTAACTCCCTTACAGTCGCGGTCAATCAAAGGGACCCGCTGGCCGTTATGAACGAAGCAAACGGCATGTCCCTCGCTGCGGCCGACTTCCTGGCTTTGTACCGCAACAACCCGGATTCAGAGATAGTCAGGGTAAGGTACTACCTGCAGCAGACCTGTATTAATGCGCGGCGGAACGAATGGGACGGGGCAAGGCGAAGCATTGCTTCTGCAAAGCAGGCAGTGGGAAAACTTGAACAAAAAGTAAAACTGGAGGAGGCGGATAAGGGGCTTATAAACAAGCTGAGGCTCTCCGTTGACAACCTGGGCAGTGCAATGGAGGACAGGGACCTGGACCTATTGAAGATAAAAAAGGATATCGCCCTTGAAAACCTTGAAGAGGTGGAGAAAAAAGCAAAATAAAATGATGCCACTTAGACAGCGGTTTTGAATGGCGGACAGCAATATAGAAAACGGACAGCGGGGTTAATCCCGCCGTCCTATACGTCTCCCTCCTCGGGTACTATGCAGATTATGGACAATGTCTCGGAACCGGTATTTATGAAGCTGTGTTCTTTGCCGCCGGGAACATAGGCGAAGGAGCCCTTTGTAATTTCATGGTTGGCACCGTCCAGGTAAAGCGTGCCGCTTCCCTCCAGCACGTAATTAATATGCGGCCAGTCGTGGACGTGCTTGGGTGTGTTGCCGCCCGTACCGATGTCAAATACCCTCATCACGTAGCCCTCCCAGCCCTCCGAGGGAGAGATGAGCACCTTTTTAACGGCACCGCAGGACCCCGGGGCACAGACTTTTATTCCCTCCACATCCTTTACATTGGATACTATCACTTAAGACACCTCCTCGTATTATTCCTACTGACTATTATATAACACCCTGTACCAAAACCGCACCATTAATTATTCGAGATTCCCCGGCAGGAGTCCTGCATTAATGCGTGGAATAGTATACCGTAAGCCCTGTAGACGCAGGGCTAATAGAACAGTACATGAACTACTTTACAAATGAGGTGCGATTATGAAAATTGAGTGTAATGATATCGTGGTTTTCAAAACCCCGGGAGGGGTGTCAAAATCGAGGGTGTCAAAGGTGGACGGGAGCCTCATAAAGCTTTTTGAGCAGGATGGTTCATACCGGCAGATGTCCCGAAAAAACCTTGAGCAGATGGTGGAGCAGGGCTTTGTCCATATAGAAAAACCGGCTGACGATTAGAAAAAATGCATGTTACCATGGGCTTGATAAGTTTTTATTGAAAGAGCTTACAGATTTAGTGTATAATGATTACATTATTTTTAATCGATACGGACAACGGCGTCCGAGGAGCGTGGTGAAAAAATCTTTGCTCAGGGGCGCTTTTTCTAAAGGAGGAAGATTCATGTCAAACAAAATGTCCAAACAAGAGGTTCTGGAAAAGGCGAGGGAAATGGATATACAATTTATACACCTCCAGTTTACCGACATACTGGGAGTGATGAAAAACGTCGCTATCACCATCGAGCAGTTGGAAAAGGCGCTGGATAACGAAATAATGTTTGACGGCTCCTCGATAGACGGTTTTGTCCGTATAGAGGAATCCGATATGTACCTTATCCCCGACCCCTCCACCTTTGCAGTTTTTCCGTGGGTTTCCAGTCCAAGGGAAGCAAGACTCATCTGTGACGTGTACACCAAGGAGGGTGAGCCCTTTGCGGGCTGTCCAAGAAATGCGCTGAAAAGGGTGCTTAAAGAGGCGGAGGATATGGGGTACAAGCTGAACGTGGGGCCCGAGTGCGAGTTTTTCCTGTTCCATACCGACGAAAGGGGTAAACCTACGCTAGAGACCCACGATAACGCGGGGTATTTCGACCTGGCCCCGGTGGACCTGGGCGAAAGCGCCCGGAGGGATATGGTTCTTACCCTCAAACAGATGGGATTCGAGATAGAAGCTTCCCATCATGAATCAGCCCCGGGACAGCACGAGATTGATTTTAAGTACAATGATGCCCTGACAACGGCGGACAACATTATGACATTCAAAATGGTGGTCAGAATAATAGCCCAAAGGCATGGGCTGCATGCCACCTTTATGCCGAAACCCATATATGGCATACCCGGATCGGGGATGCATGTCAACATGTCCCTTTACACGCTGGATGGCAGGAACGCTTTCTACGACGAAGCCGGAAAGCTGCAGCTCTCCGAACTGGCTTACAATTACCTCGGGGGGCTTCTGAAGCATGCCCGGGGGTTTGCGGCAATAACCAACCCCACGGTAAATTCATATAAAAGGCTGGTCCCCGGTTACGAGGCCCCGGTGTACGTGGCCTGGTCGGTAGCCAACCGAAGCCCGCTGGTGAGGGTTCCCACAAAGAGGGGCAATTCAACCCGGTTTGAGCTAAGAAACCCCGACCCGGCGGCCAACCCGTACATTGCACTGGCGGTGGTGCTGAAAGCGGGCCTTGACGGGATAAGGAACAAAACCCAGCCCCCGGCGCCTATAAACGGTAATATATACGACATGGATAAGCTGGACCGGGAGGAAATGGGCATTGACAACCTACCCCACAACCTTTTCGAGGCCATCCAGGAGCTTAAGAGGAATGAGGTAATCAAGTCAGCCCTGGGGGGCCATATATACAAAAGGTTTGTAGAAGCGGCCATGATTGAATGGAACGAGTACAGGACCAGGATAAGCGAATGGGAGATACAGAAATACCTAACCAAATTCTAAGAGGGCGAAAGCTCTCTTTTTTTTACCTGTATATCAACCACAGCGGCGGTATAACCACCGGCGTTGAATGGGTCTGTCCCGCCGACCGCAACCCAACGGTTTAATTTTTGTATATTTGGGCAGTATAAACCAAAGGATAATCCTTCTATTGCAGCAGAATCTCAATTGCGCTCTATCACAAAGGCAAGGAGTGATTGTTATAAAAGCTGTAATAATGGCAGGCGGCGAGGGGACAAGATTAAGACCTCTAACCTGCGATGTACCCAAACCGATGGTTCCCATACTCAACAGACCGGTTATGGAGTATACCATTAAGCTGCTTAATAAACACAACATAAATGATATTTCTGTAACGCTGGCATACCTGCCTTCTGTAATAACCGAATACTTCGGAGACGGAAAGGAATGGGGGGTAAGCCTAAACTATTTTATCGAGGAGACGCCCCTTGGCACCGGGGGGAGCGTTAAGAACGCGGGGGAAAGCTTGGATGGTACATTCATAGTGATAAGCGGGGATGCACTGACCGACCTGGACCTGGAAAAGGCGGTGGAATTCCACAGGCAGAAAGGGTCAAAGGCTACGCTGGTGTTAAAACGGGAAACCATACCGCTGGAATACGGGGTGATAATAACCGACGACAGCGACAGGATAATAAGGTTCCTGGAAAAGCCCAGCTGGGGCGAGGTGTTTAGTGACACAATAAATACCGGCATATACATACTGGAACCGGAGGTGCTGGACTACTACAAGCGGGGTGAGAATTTTGATTTCAGCAAGGACCTTTTCCCGAAACTGCTCCGGGACGGGGTCCCGATGTACGGCTACAAAACCGAAGACTACTGGTGCGACATAGGTGACCTGGAATCCTACAAGCAGACCCAGTTTGACATACTCGATGGCAAAGTGAAAGTGGATATCACTGCACGGCAGGTGGAAAAGGGCGTTTGGCTGGAGGAGGGGGTGGAGATTGGCAGCGGCGCTGCCATATCCCCGCCGGTGTTTTTGGGCAAAAACTGCAGCATAGCAAGCGGCTGCAGCATCCATCCCTATACAATAATCGGGGAAAGGTGTACTATTGGCCGCAACACCACGCTTAAGAAGAGTATCCTGTGGAAGAATGTGCGGGTGGGCGGCGGTTGCCATTTGCGGGGTACGGTTGTCTGCACCGGTGCCCATATAAAAAACGGGGTAAGTCTCTTGGAAAATTCGGTGGTGGGCAGGGACACCAGGGTGGATTCCAATGCAACGGTGAAACCGGGCATAAAAATATGGCCGGACAAGAGGATAGAGGAGAGAACGGTGGTCACCCAAAACCTTATATGGGGCACCAGGGGGACAAAAACCCTGTTCGGTCACAGGGATATCAGGGGCGCCGTAAACACCGATATTACCCCCGAATTCGCATCGCGCCTGGGTGCGGCCTTTGCCACTCTTTTAAAAGACGATGCGGTAATGGTGGTAAGCTGCGACGGTACGGGACAGTCTAGGCTGGTGAAGGATTCCGCAGTGTGCGGGATAATATCCACCGGAGCCTCGGTGATTGACATAAAGAACGCCCCGGCACCGGTCAACCGGTTTGCCGTGACCTATTACAAGGCGGACGGAGGCGTGCATGTCCGGGGGAGCCTGGCGGACCAAAACCTGGTGCATATAGAGCTGTTGGGGAATAACGGCGCCAATATAGACAGGAGTTTGGAGAGAAAAATTGAGAACCTGTTCAACAGGGATGACTTTGAACGGTGTAATGCCGACCGGATCAGTGAGCCGGTCGCGGTTGAGAATTTTACGTCTATATACTTGAAAAACGGCGCCGCGCTGCTGGGAAACCTTAGGGACATAAAAATGAAAAGCCCAAAAGTATTGATAAGTTCAAGGTCGGACACGGTGCTTGGGCTGGCTGAACAGTTTCTAAAATACATAGGATGCAGTGTGACGGTGGATTACTCCGGCCGCGGCTACCCGTCGGCGGCCAGTTACAGGGAGGCCATGTCCCGGCAGGTGTTTACGGACAGGTATCAGATGGGGATAGTTTTCGGCGAGAGCGGCGAAAACCTCATGCTGGTTGACGACAGGGGCAGGGTGATAGACGGCGAGAAATACACCGCCCTTGTGTCGCTGATTGTGCTAAAGGCAGGGCTTACAGGCAGCCTTGTGGTTCCCTACACCGCTTCCGCAACCATAGAAGCCATGGCCGAAAAATACGGAGTGGATGTAATACGAACCAAGACCAACCCCTCAAGCTGGATGAATGAAACGCTAAAAGCCGGTGGACAGGGGGACGGAGCCAGGCTGCAGTATGCGCTTAATTTTGATGCAGTTTGGGGTGCCGGTGGCATAATAAATTTCATGGCAGTCAACCGGGTGAAGCTGAGCGACCTGGTGGACGAGCTGCCGGAGTTTTATTATGTAAAAAGGGAAATAGAATGCGACTGGAAAGATAAGGGAAGGATAATAAAGGAGATTATACACCGGCACCGGGATAAAAACCTCGAACTTTTCGAAGGCGTCAAGATAAAGATTGGGGAAGGATGGGCATTGGTGCTGCCGGATTCAGAAAGGCCGGTTTTCAACATATACGCCGAAGGACCTTCGGAGGAATATGCCGCCGAGCTTTCGGCGGAGTTAAGCGATAAAGTAAAGGAGCTTATGGAAAAAAGGGAAAGCCTCACACCGTAGGGGAGGAAGGACATAACAGATATGAAACCTATACTGTTTGTATTGATTGTGGGCCTGCTGCTTGCGGCATTCAGAAGGTACAAAAACTTGGCCGAAAAAGAGGCGGGGTCGATAAAGGACGTACTGCTCCAGCCAGAACAGCTCTTAAACCATGCAGCCCAAATAGCCAGGGAACATACCGTATCCGGGCGGCCGGGCTATATAAAATCCCTCCACGGGCGGCTGGACAAAAATTTCAAGGTAATAACCGAGGTATACAAAAGCATAAACTCCCATGCCAAAAGGGGCAGGGACCTTACCCCCGCCTCCGAATGGCTGCTGGACAATTATTACAAAATAGAGGAACAGGTCAAGGAAGTAAAGCAGAACCTGACCAGGGAGAGGCTGCGCAGGCTGAATATTCTAACAAGCGGTATCCTTAAGGGCTATCCAAGGGTGTATGCCATAGCCCTTGAGCTTATTTCCCATACCGACGGCAGGCTGGAACACAACCTTATTGTAGACTTTGTAAAAGCCTACCAGAGGTACAGCAAACTGTCCAACGCCGAGGTATGGTCCCTGTCGCTGATGACCAGGCTCGCCCTTATCGAGAACATTAGGCATATCTGCGAGAAGATACATAGGACCCAGCAGCAGTGGGAAAGGGCCGGGGAGTTTGTTGACGAAAACCAAGGCAGCCTGCTGCCCGCCCTAAAGGAGCTGGTGAAGGACAAAAAGGGTATAAGCCCTTCCTTTGTAGAACACCTGCTGAGAAGGCTCAGGAAGGACGGGATAGACAGCGGGGAGATTATCGATTTTATAGACGATAAGCTGTACGATTACGGCATGACGGTAAGGGACCTGGTGGAACAGGAGCATAAGGAGCAGGCGGCCAGGAAAATATCGGTGGGCAATTCAATAACCAGCCTCAACGTGGTGGCGGTGCTGGACTGGAACGATATTTTCGAGTCCCTCTGTGCGGTTCATGAAATGTTGATGGAGGACCCGGCCGGCGTATACCCACTGATGGACTTCGAGTCAAGGGACTATTACAGGAAACTGGTGGAAAAAATAGCGCGAAAGGCCGGGGTTCCACAGATAAGCGTGGCGCGGAAAGCTGTTGAATGTGCCCGGCAGGCCGCTGAAGAGGGCAGCGGTGAAAGGGAGCGCCACATCGGCTATTATATTGCCGGCGGGGGCAGGACGCAGCTTTTGGGGCGGCTGGGAGCCAAGGCCGCAAGGGACAGGTTCCACAACCACAGCGTACCCTGTTACCTTGCCGCTGTTGCGCTTGTTACGCTGATAATTGTGTCGGGCTTCTTGTACTATTCATATTCCTTGGCCGGGGAAAACGGTACGCTGACTAATGTGCTGGTGGTACTTGCCGTACTGGTACCGGCCAGTGAAGTGGCAATAAACCTTGTCAACTGGTTTTTTACGCATACCACCCCGCCCACATTTTTGCCCAAGCTGGAATACAGGGACGGTATACCCGAGGAAGCCGCCACGCTGGTGGTTATACCCACCCTTCTTGTGGACCAAAAAGGGGTAAGGAACCTTCTGGAGCGGCTGGAGGTATATTATCATGCCAACAGGGAGGATAACCTGTATTTTGCGCTGGCCGGGGACTTTAAGGATTCCGACCAAAAAACCATGCCGGAGGACCAGGGGATAATAAACGAAGGCCTTGAGGGTGTGAAGCTGCTTAACCAAAGGTATTCCAAAGGGGGTGATATCTTTTATTTCTTTGTAAGGCACCGGCAGTATAATGAAAAGCAGGGCAAGTGGATGGGCTGGGAAAGGAAAAGGGGGGCTATACTGGAGCTTAATGCGCTGCTGAAGGGCAGTAAAAATACTTCCTATTCAACGGTTTCGGGGGACACCTCCCGCCTTAAGGGCGTAAAGTATGTCATTACATTGGATGCCGATACAAACCTTACAATGGATACCGCCAAAAAGCTTATCGGTACCATATCCCACCCGCTTAACCGGGCGGTATTCGGCGGCGATGAGGGTGTAATAAGGGACGGTTACGGCATAATCCAGCCGAGAATAGGAATAGACATAGAAAGCGCCAACAGGTCGGCCTTCACCCGTATTTTTGCCGGGCAGGGGGGCATAGACCCTTATACCACCGCCATTTCGGACATATACCAGGACCTGTTCGGGGAGGGCATATTCACCGGAAAGGGCATATACGACGTTGATATTTTTAACAGGATGCTGAAGGATGCTTTCCCGGACAATACGGTGCTAAGCCACGACCTGCTGGAGGGAAGTTTTGTCCGCACCGCCCTTGCAAGCGATATAGAGCTTATCGACGGTTACCCTTCGGGGTACGGCCCCTACATGATGCGGCTGCACCGGTGGGTTAGGGGGGACTGGCAGCTTATAAGGTGGCTTTATCCCCGGATAAGGGACAGGGAAGGCAGAGTCCGTAAAAACCCGCTGTCGCTGCTGTCCCGGTGGAAGATTTTTGACAATCTTAGAAGAAGTCTTGTGCCTGTATCCCAGGCTTTACTGATATTTTTGGGAATGGCTATACTGCCCGGTAGTGCGGCCCCTTGGGTTTTGTTTTCGGTTTTTACGATCGGATTTTGGCTGCTGCTGGACATATTGGACACCGTATTTTTGGGGTCCCATCCGGGTTTCGGTGATAAACTGCACGGCAACGTGATACCCGGGCTGAGGGCTTCTGCGTACCAGGCGCTGCTTTTGCTTATTTTCCTTCCCTATAATGCTTACGTAACCATGGACGGCATAATACGGACGCTGTACAGGGTGTACGTATCCGGCAGGAATATGCTGGAGTGGGTTACCGCCTCCGAGGCGGAAAAGGTCTGCAAGAACGGCCGGTCGGGCTTTGTAAAAAAAATGGGCATCCCGGTGGGGGTTTCGGTTCTATTGCTGGTGTCGGCGCTGCCCCTCAAGCCGGGCGGCCTGCCCTATGCCCTGGCATTGGGAGCCCTATGGGCCTTATCCCCCTGGGTGGCACACAGGGTTAGCGTTTTGGAGCAGACAGAACCGGAGGACGTCGGCCCGGAAGCCATAGAGCAGCTGAGAACGCTTGCCCGGAAAACCTGGGCATACTACGAGGACTTTGCCGATGAGCAGAACAATTACCTTGCGCCGGATAACGTGCAGGTTGACCCGCCCAACGGGGTGGCCCACAGGACATCCCCGACAAACATAGGGTTCATGCTTCTATCAATTCTGTCGGCCAGGGACTTTGGGTACATTTCCACTACCGACCTGGTGAACAGGATAGACCGCTCCATTACCACCATTGAAAAAATGGAAAGCTGGAGGGGCCACCTGTACAACTGGTACGATACCCGGACGCTGGAGGTGTTGAGGCCCTATTTTGTTTCAACGGTGGACAGCGGCAACCTGGTGGGGTACCTTATATGCCTGAGACAGGGACTTAAGGAGTACCGCAATAGTCCCATCGTGGATATGTCCCTTGTAAGGGGCCTTCTTGATACCGGGCTGCTGGCGGGGGACAGCGCGGAAATCCCCGTGGACATCTTGGACCGGGCCCTGGGTGAGTGCCGCATAGACCTTCCGGAATGGAGACGGCTGCTTGAAAGGCTGAAGGAGGCTGCACTTGGCAGCGAAAGCTGGATGATAAAACTCAGGAAAGCCATTGTTTCCTTTATTGAAGAAACCCGGGAACTGTTTCCCGACGGGTCTTTAATGGACAAAGTGGTTGGTTTTGAAAACCGGCAGCAGGATTATGCCGGGATGCTGGCCCTGGTTGAAAGAATTAACGGCGGTATTTCGCCGGCAGAGCTTAAGGAAACTTACGACGCGCTGGTGGAAGAGATGGACAGGCTGCAGCGGGTAAATCTTAAGCAGGCCGACGCCGACGCCTATATTTCAAAGTTGAGGGTTGAAGTGGTAAGGTGCAGGGCAAACACGGCGGACCTTCTTGAGCGCATGGACCGGCTTATTGAGAGGATAGGCAGGATAATAGATGAAACCGAGTTCAAACCGCTTTATGATACCACAAGGCACCTTTTTTCCATCGGGTATAATGTCGGGGAGGAAAAGCTGTTAAACTCCTATTATGACATGCTGGCTTCCGAGGCGAGAATAACCAGTTACATTGCCATTGCCCGGAGAGAGGTGCCGAAAAAACACTGGTTCAAACTGGGCCGAGCCCTTTCGGTGGCCGACGGGTACAGGGGCCTCGTGTCCTGGGGAGGGACCATGTTCGAATACCTGATGCCCCTTCTTGTACTTAAAAGCTACAGGAACACGCTGATGGACGAGACCTACGGCACCATAGTCAAAGCCCAGAAAAGCTACGGGGACAGAAGGAACGTTCCCTGGGGGGTGTCGGAGTCGGGTTACTATGCCTTTGACATGCTTTTGAATTACCAGTACAGGGCCTTCGGGATACCGGATTTCGGGCTGAAAAGGGGCCTGGCGGAGGACATGGTGGTGTCGCCCTACTCAACCCTGCTGGCACTTATGGTAAATCCAAGGCTGGCGGTGGAAAATATAAAAAGGCTGAAGGAGGAGGGCCTTGAAGGTGAATACGGCCTGTACGAAGCGGTGGACTATACGCCGGACCGGCTGCCCCGGGGCAGCAGAAAGGTTATAGTAAAGAGCTATATGGCCCACCACCAGGGAATGGGCTTAATTTCCCTTAACAATTATATAAACCGTGGCATTATCCAAAACAGGTTCCACAGCGACCCGGTGATGAAATCGGCGGAAATACTGCTGCAGGAGAAAATACCGCTTAGGGTTATCATAACAAAGGAGTACAAGGAGAGGGTACAGCCCCTGGAAGTTATAGACAGGGAAGAGGTAAAGGTTATAAGGATATTCGGTGTGCCGGATACGCCCATCCCCCAGTGCCACCTGCTTTCAAACGGGCGCTACTCGGTTATGCTGACAAACGGGGGCGGCGGCTACAGCAGGAAGGACGGCCTACAGGTCACCCGCTGGAGGGAGGATGCGTTAAAAGGTAATTACGGCATGTTTGTATTCCTGCGAAATTTGAGTACCAAGAGGATATGGAGCAGTACCTATGAGCCCCTTGGCGGCCGGCCCGACGGGTACATGGTGGTGTTTTCCCAGGACAAGGCCGAATACTACAGGACGGATGACAATATAGACACCCACAGCGAAATAGTGGTGACCACCGAGGATAATGCAGAGATAAGGAGGATTTCCCTGACAAATCACGGCAGCGAGCCGGCGGTTGTGGAGCTGACCAGTTACTTGGAGCCGGTGCTGGCCCCGCAGTCCGCCGATGTGGCCCATCCCGCCTTCAGCAACCTGTTTGTAAGGACCGAACTTGTATCGCAGTACGACAGCATCATTGCCTCACGGCGGCCGAGGGAGACTGGGAAAAGCCCCCTATGGATGGTGCATACCATTACGGTGGAGGGTGAAACCGCCGGCAGCTTGCAGTACGAAACAATTAGGGGGAATTTCATAGGCCGGGGCAGGGATGTTGCGAACCCCGCAGGGCTGACCCAGCCCCTTACCAACACTGTCGGTATAGTCCTGGACCCAATAATGTGCCTGAGGAGAAGGGTGAGGGTTGAGCCGGGCAAGATTGTGAAGGTAAGCTTTATGACGGGGCTGGCTGACAGCAGGGATGAAGCGGTGACACTGGCAGCCAAGTACCATAACCCCCATTCCATAGACCGGGCCTTTGACCTGGCCCTTACAAGAAGCCGCGTGGAAACCACTTACCTTAACCTGCGGGCGGGCGAGATAAAGACCTACCAGAACATGATTTCGCAGATTGTGTATTTAAGCCCTGCCAGGAAAAAACACAAGGATATTATTGCTAAAAATTCGAAGGGCCAGTCCGGCCTGTGGTCCTATGGAATTTCCGGGGACCTGCCCATAGTGCTGGTCAGCATAGATGAGACCGAGCATGCGGAGCTGGTAAGGGAGTGCCTGAAGGCCCATGAATACTGGAGGCTTAAAGGTTTGCCGGTGGACCTTGTGATACTAAACCGTGACCAGAGCAAGTACCTGCAGCCGCTGAAGGAGCTGGTAAATGAGATTGTCCTTTCCAGCAGCGGCAGGGATGTTGTCGACAAACCGGGAGGGGTACACGTCCTTGACGCGAGTATAATGCCGGAAGAGGATATAACGCTGGTACATGCCGCTGCCAGGATAATCCTAAGGGGAGGGGCCGGGCCCATTGACCTTCAGCTTAAACAGCCCGACCAGGAGGATTATCCCGGTGAGAAGAGTTTCAACCGTTATGAAATGAAGTACGAGGCCAGGGACTATCCGGTGGGCCTTGCGTTTTTCAACGGCTATGGAGGATTTGCCAAGGATGGAAGAGAATATATAATAAAACTCAAGGAAAACAGCCATACCCCGGCACCATGGATAAACGTTATTTCCAACGGGGATTTCGGGTTCTTGATATCCGAAAACGGTTCGGGGTCGGTGTGGGCGGAAAACAGCAGGGAGAACAAGCTGACCCCGTGGTCCAACGACCCGGTGACCGATCCGCCGGGGGAAGTTGTTTACCTAAGGGACGAGGAAAACGGCGATGTATGGTCTATAACCCCGCTTCCCATACGAGACGACGGCGACTATACCGTAAGGCACGGGTTTGGGTATACGGTATTCCAGCACGGGAGCCACGGCATAGACCACAGCCTTACCGTGTTCGTACCGGAGGAGGAGCCGGTAAAGATATCGCATATAAGGCTTAAGAATTACAGTAACAAGAAAAGACACTTAAGCATTACTTATTATATAAGGCCGGTGATGGGTATAAGCGAGCAGCTGACGCAGCAGCACATCCATACGGCCTATGATGAAAGAAATAAGGCGCTGCTTATAAAAAACCCGTTCAATTATGACTTCCCGGGGCGCACTGCCTTTGTTGCGGCTTCCGGGGAAATAAGCAGTTACACCGGGGACAGGACGGAGTTTCTGGGGATAGGAGGGGACCTGGCCAATCCCAAGGCCCTTTCAAGGGAGGGCCTTTCCAACAGGGTAGGTGTAGGCTATGACCCCTGTGCGGCAATACAGACCCATTTGGAGCTGTACCCGGGAGAGGAAAAGGATATTGTACTGCTGCTGGGGCAGACGCAGGACGTGGCCGAAGTAAAGGGTATAGTGGACAAATTCAAAAGCGTTGAAAACTGCCGCGATGCCCTGGGCAGGGTTACACGGTACTGGGAGGACGTGCTGGGAGTTATTAAGGTTAAGACGCCCGACGCGTCAATGGACCTAATGCTGAACTACTGGCTTATGTACCAGACCATAGCCTGCAGGCTCCGGGCAAGGACCGCCTTCTACCAGTCGGGGGGCGCCTATGGTTTCAGGGACCAGCTTCAGGATGCCGTTAACGTGGTGTACGCGCTGCCGCAGTTAACCAGGAGGCAGATTTTAATCCACTGCGCGCACCAGTTTGTCGAGGGGGATGTACAGCACTGGTGGCATCCAGGGATACAGGAAAAGGGAATAAGGACACGGTTTACCGACGACCTGTTGTGGCTGCCCTACGCCACCGCCGAGTATATTATAAGGACCGGCGACTACGGAATTCTTGACGAAGAGGTGCATTTCCTGGAGGACCTGCCGCTGGACGAAGACGAGGACGAAAGGTATGGCACCCCCCGTATATCGGAAGAAAAGGCTTCGGTGTACGACCACTGCATAAGGGCCATTGAAAGGGCGCTAAGGTTCGGGGAGCACGGCATTCCTCTGATGGGATCCGGGGACTGGAACGATGGCATGAACGCGGTGGGCCGCAAAGGCAAAGGGGAAAGCATATGGCTTGGATGGTTCATATGTGACACGCTCAGGAAGTTTATACCCGCCTGCGAGTACATGAAGGACTATGAGCGCAGCAAAAGGTACGAAAGGGCCATCGGGGACATATCCCGGGCCATAGAGGAGAACGGGTGGGACGGGTCATGGTACAGGAGGGCATACTTCGACGACGGGACCCCCCTTGGTTCCTCAGAGAATACCGAGTGCACCATTGACTCCATAGCCCAGTCGTGGGCGGTAATAAGCAGGCAGGGGGACCCCGGGAGGTCTTCCGAGGCCATGAACGCTGTGGAGCACTACCTGGTAAAAAGGGACGAGGGGATAATCCTTCTTTTTACGCCGCCCTTTGACCAAAGCGAACTGGAGCCGGGATACATAAAGGGCTACGTGCCGGGGGTCCGGGAAAACGGTGGGCAGTACACCCATGCCGCTACGTGGGTGATAAATGCCTTTGCCATGCTGGGACATGGGGACAAGGCCTGGGAGCTGTTTAACATGATAAACCCGGTAAACCATGCGAGGACGATGATAGAATGTGCCACATACAAGGTGGAGCCCTACGTTGCCGCGGCCGATGTATATGCGGTGGCGCCCCATTCCGGCAGGGGGGGCTGGACCTGGTATACCGGTGCCGCCGGATGGCTTTACAGGGTCGGGCTGGAGTACATGCTGGGCTTCATGAAGAAGGGCGACCGGCTTGTGATAAACCCTTGCATACCAAGGGAATGGAGCGAATACTCGATAGAGTATAGGTATAAAAGCTCGGTGTACCAAATAACCGTAAAAAACCCGGACCGGGTAAACCGCGGTGTGAGGGAGGTTATGCTGGATTCCGAGGTGATGGAGGACGGGTACATACCCCTTTCGGATGACGGCAAAAGGCATACGGTTGTGGTAACCCTAGGGGAAAAGCCGGGATATCATGCATAAGAGGGGAAACATAAAACCTGTTTTGAGGTGAGGACGTGGATTATTTAAACGAGTACAGGAACTGGGTAAACAGCCCTTATATAGACGAGGACACCAAGGTGGAGCTGCTGGGTATCGAGGACAACCAGGCGGAGATAAGGGAAAGGTTTTGTTCGCACCTGGAGTTTGGCACGGCGGGCCTCAGGGGCCTTATGGGGGCGGGTACAAATAGGATGAACGTGTACACGGTGGGTAGAGCCGCCCGGGGCCTGGCAAACCATATAAACGCGCTGGGCAGTGGATATGCCGCCCGGGGAGTGGTGATAGCCTACGATTCCCGGCGCTTTTCCCGGGAGTTTGCGCTGCGCTCGGCGCTGGTGCTGTGTGCAGCCGGTGTTAAGGCATACCTTTTCAACGATATACGGCCCACGCCTTTACTTTCCTTTGCGGTAAGGGAGCTCTGGGCGGCGGCGGGGATAGTTGTAACTGCCAGCCACAATCCGCCGGAGTATAACGGCTTTAAGGTGTACTGGGAGGACGGGGGGCAGGTAACCTCCGAAAGGGCGGAATGGATTACAAGGGAAATTCACGGTGTTTGTGACGCGTGCGGGGTCCCGGTAATGGACAGGGAAAGGGCCCTGCGGGAGGGACTGCTTGTAGAGGTGGGGGAGGAGATTGACCAAAAATATGTCGACAAGGTTCAGTCGCTTTGCCTTGACAGGGATATGGTACAAAAGAATGGCGGCAGGCTGCGGGTAGTATATACACCGCTTCACGGTACCGGTTACAGGCTGGTGACAAAAGTCCTTGCCGCCGCAGGATTTTCAAGGGTGGAAACGGTTAAGGAGCAAAAAGAGCCCCACATGGACTTTCCTACTGTACGATCGCCAAACCCGGAGGACAGGGAAGCCCTGGGGATGGCTATTGCTGCTGCACAAAGGGAGGATGCCGACCTGGTGGTGGCCACCGACCCCGATGCGGACAGGATAGGTATAGCCGCAAGGACAAAGGATGGTGCGTTTGAAACTTTCACCGGAAACCAGATAGGAGCGCTTCTTGCCGATTACATCCTGTCCAGCAGGAACAGTAAGGGCTTAAGCTCCGAACGGGATGTAATAATAAAGACCATAGTCACCAGCGAAATGGGAAGAGCAATTGCCTCAAGCTATGGGGTGGAAACGCTGGATACGCTGACCGGTTTCAAGTACATCGCAGAGAAGATTGAACAGTTTTCAAAAACCGGTAAGAAGAACTTCATATTCGGTTACGAGGAAAGCAATGGATACCTTGCAGGGGATTTTGTCCGGGACAAGGACGGCGTTATTGCGGCGCTGCTGATTTGCGAGACGGCCCTTCACCATAAGCTCAAGGGTGTTACTCTGTCGGAAGTGCTGGAGGACCTGTACCGGCGGCATGGCTATTTCCTGGAGGACGTCGTTTCCATTAGGCTGGAGGGCTGCGAGGGCTTGGAAAAGACAAGAAGAATAATGCAGCATTTCAGGCAAAACAGGGCGTGTATAGGAAAGCTGCTGGGGGAGCCGGTACAGGAGACCCGGGATTACCTGAGCGGTTTAAGATACGACCAAGAAGGAGCAGAACTGGGCAGCCTTGACCTTCCGGTTTCGGATGTGCTGTATTTTGCCCTGGGGGGCAGTTCGTGGGTATGCATACGCCCCTCCGGCACCGAGCCCAAGCTCAAACTGTATTATTCGGTGGTCGCCCGGGGTAAGGAAGAGGCTTTGGAAAGGTTGGAAAGGCTTAAGAAAAGGTTGGATAGGGTTATTAAAAAAGTTATTGATTCGTAGCTTGTACTGGCAGCCGGTAATCGGCAGTTTGTAAGGGCCGGCAGTGGGACTGCCGGGCACTGCGCTGATTAGGGGCTTACGGCTGTCGGATACCGGCTGCCGATAATACTGGGAGGAAGTGTATATGAACGATAAAATCAAGCTGGATATTTCCGGGGCGCTGCAGGCTGCTGCGTGGGTTGAAGGGGAAATTGAAAGCAACCGCTCGGATCTTGCAGCCGCCGCCCAAGCGGTGGACGCAAAGAGGAAAGAGGGCCTATTGGGTTTTTTTGACCTTCCCTTTAATAAGGAAGGTGCCGCAGCCATTAAGCAAACCGCCGAGTACATTAAAGGCAATTTTAAAAACCTGGTGGTTATAGGCATAGGGGGTTCGGCCTTGGGCAACAGGATGCTGCATAATGCGCTGAACCATCCCCGGTATAATGAACTGCCCGCCGGTAAGAGAAAAGGCTGCCCAAGGGTTTACGTGCTGGACAGTATAGATGCCGATTATTTGAAAGGACTCCTTGATGTGCTGGACCTCAAGGAAACGGCGTTTAACGTTATTACAAAGTCGGGCGGTACCGTGGAGACCATGGCAAACTTCTTTGTCTTGAAGGATATGCTGAAAAGGGAAGTGGGCCCTAATAGGGCGGCGGAGAGCATTATTGCCACCACCGACGCCTCCCGTGGAGTTCTGCTTGAGATAGCCCGGCAGGAAGGGTACCGGCTGTTTCACATACCCGGCAATGTGGGCGGGAGATACTCGGTGCTGTCGGCGGTGGGTCTCCTTTCTGCGGCGGTGTCGGGCATTGATATAGATGAACTTCTCTCGGGTGCCGAGACCGCAGTGAAGGACTGCTCCGCCCATGACCCTTACAAGAACCCCGCCCTTATGGGCGCGGCCCTGCATTATATCGCCTACCAAAGGGGAAAAAGCATATCGGTTGTAATGCCCTATTCTGATGCTCTGGACTATTTTGGAGACTGGTACTGTCAGCTTTGGGCGGAAAGTTTGGGTAAGACGAAACATGTGAACGGCACCGCCGTACCGGTGGGACAGACACCCCTTAAGGCCATTGGGGCAAGGGACCAGCACTCACTGCTTCAGCTTTTCCTGGACGGGCCTGACGATAAAATATTTACACTGTTAGGGGTTGAGAAAAGGCAAAACTCCTTTATCATACCGCCACCGGACGGGGCTGGTAATGAGCTGCAGTATCTGGGCGGCAGCACACTGGAAAAACTGCTGGCATCCGAGTTGGAGGCCACCGAGAGCGTGCTGGCAAAACGGGGAAGGATGTGCCTTAGGATATCCCTGCCGACGGTATCGCCCTATACAATGGGCCAGCTCATATTCTTCTACATGCTTATGACCGCTTACATGGGCGAGCTAATGGGAATAAACGCCTTTGACCAGCCGGCGGTGGAGGAGGGCAAGAGGATTACCTACCGTCTTATGGGAAGGCCGGGCTACTAGAGCCGGATAAACATACTATATTTTAGTAAGGACATCTATCTGCAAAGGATAGATGTTTTTTTGTTAAAAAGTTAATAAATATATTGACATTTGGAAGCATAGGTTATATAGTTAATTACATAAGTAGTTAACTAATGGTCAAGGGAGGCTGGCATCCTTGCTTATTGATTTTAACAGCGAAAAGCCGATATACCTTCAATTGGCGGAGGCCATCGAGGACAATATACTGAAGGGGATTTTCCAAGAGGAGACCCAGATTATATCCACCACCGAGATATCGGTAAAGTATAAGATAAACCCTGCAACTGCAGGCAAGGGAGTAAACGTGCTGGTGGATGAAGGAATCCTATACAAGAAAAGGGGTGTCGGTATGTTTGTTTCCACCGGCGCCAGGGAAAGGATACTAAAAAAACGCAGGAAAAACTTTTTACAGGACTTTATACTGCCTTTGATGGATGAGGCTTTTAAGCTGGGAATATCGAAGGAAGAAATAATAGGGATGATAGAGGGGAGGAAAGAGATATGAAAACGATAGAAGTAAAAGAACTAACCAAGTATTACAAGACAAACAAGGCTCTCGATTGCCTAAATTTTACCATAGAGCCGGGTAAAATTTACGGGCTGCTGGGCAGAAACGGAGCGGGGAAGACCACCCTTCTTAACCTGATGACCGGCAGGATATTCCCTACCGAAGGTGAGATAAGGATTGACGGTGAAAACGTACATGAAAACGACAAAGTGCTTGGCAGCATATTCTATATGACCGAGAAGAACCTTTATCCGGTTGAGGAAAGGGTTAAGAACATTCTCAAGTGGAGTCGCCAGTTCTATCCAAAGTTTGACATGGAATACGCCAGGGACCTGGCGGATAAGTTCGGGTTGGACACTAATAAAAAGGTAAAGAACCTGTCCACAGGGTATACTTCCATATTCAAAGCAGTAACTGCTCTGGCTTCAAATGCTGATATTATGCTGTTTGATGAACCGGTACTGGGGCTTGATGCAAACCACAGGGATATGCTGTACAAGGAACTGCTGGCTAATTATGCGCAAAACCCCAGGACCATTATAATTTCCACCCATCTTATTGAAGAAGTGGCTCGGGTTTTGGAAGAAGTCATCATAATAAAAGAGGGTAAACTTATTGTTAAGAGTCCGGTGGAAGAGCTGCTTGCCTGTTCCTATACCGCGACAGGGGAAGTCTCTAAAATTGACAAATACATTGAGGGCAGAAAGTATACGGGAATCGAACAGACTGGCAATCTGAAAAGCGTTATAGTACTGGAGGATAATAAGAAAAGAAACACCGGTCTGGCAAAGGAACTTGGGATAGACTTTTCCAAAACAGAACTGCAGAAGCTGTTTATTAGCCTGACTAATTAGGGGGAGGGAAAACCATGGGAACCACCTTGAAGGTAACCAAATACCAGCTTTACAGTTTTTATAAAGCTGTACTTGTTTTTTACATCATAATTTTAATGGTATCGCTGGGAACGATAGCCTTGGCAGTAAAGGCAACGGAAGAGGTAAGTTTCGGAGGCCTTGGAACGGCAACGATAATATTCATATCAATCGCAGGTATGGACTGCTTTAAAACGGGTTTTAAGTTTATGATGGCCAATAACGTATCCAGAAGAAGGTTTTATTACGGCAACCTGATTGCACTGGCGGTACTGGCTGCCTTTATGGCGCTGGCGGATACGGCATTAAGCGCGATACTAAGCTCTGTAATTCGATACCAGAGCCTGACTGGGCAATTGTACGGATTTAGCAATTACACTGCAGAATACCTGTGGTCCTTTGGGTTGTATACGCTTGCCGCATGTATGGGCTGGTTTATTTCCATGCTGTATTATAGGGCAGATGGTGTCATGAAGATGGTTGTTTTCATTACCCCGATGGCAGCCGGTATAATATTTGCATTTTTAGACAGGCAAACGGGCGGTCAATTGGGCAGGACTGTCATAGGTTTTATAGGAAGGGTTATGGGTTTAACCGGCGGCCGTAGCCCGTTTATAGGGTTCCTGAGCTTGTTAATTGCGGCGGCGGTGCTTGCGGTGCTGTGTTATATACCTATACGAAGAGCACCGGTTAAGGAATAAAAAAATTAAGCCCATGCCGGGTGTACCCGGTATGGGCTTAAAAGCTATTCTTTTAGCGAACCCCAGTAACGGTTTGCCCAGGCGAGGTATCCGCGGCAG